>Ga0114918_10003991_pt1 | contig 12906 bp, 19 predicted proteins | sample LantaG_FD_87015 | JGI IMG/M metagenome (GOLD analysis project Ga0114918, IMG submission 87015) | Deep subsurface microbial communities from Baltic Sea to uncover new lineages of life (NeLLi) - Landsort_02402 metaG | ecosystem: Environmental > Aquatic > Marine > Oceanic > Sediment | place...
GTGTATATTCTCCTGAACATCTTTTACAGGAGAATCCATGCAAAACTACCTAAATCTTCTCAAAGACATCCTAGAAAATGGCACCCTCCGTGATAAAGAACGGACAGGGAATGGTACCTTGGGCGTCTTTGGACGTCAATTACGTTGGGATCTCAGCGAAGGTTTCCCACTGATCACCACCAAACGTATGTTTTTTCGGGGCATCTTGGAAGAACTCCTATTCTTTCTTCGGGGTGACACCAACACCAAACTTTTGGAGGAGAAGGGGGTCAAGATTTGGACTGGGAATACCAGCCGGGAATTCTTGGACGCCAAGGGTTTGAAGAATTACCCAGAGGGTGAAGCGGGGCCTGTTTATGGTTTCCAATGGAGAAATTGGGGGGGGTTGCACAAACCCGTGGTTTTTGATGATGGGAGCCACGAAATAGTTCGTCACAGTTCTTATGATGAAGAAGGCAATCGTAAAGGACATTACTTTGATGGTGTGGATCAGATCGCCCTGTTGGTGGACACCATTAGAAACAACCCCCATGATCGTCGCATGATAGTCTCTGCGTGGAATGTGGGTGAACTTGATACCATGTGTCTTCCACCTTGCCACTATGCCTTCCAGTGCTATGTAAATGACGGCAAACTATCTTTGATGTGGAATCAACGCAGTTGTGATTTCTTCCTTGGGATTCCTTTCAATATAGCTAGTTACGCCTGTTTGGTGCATATCCTGGCAAAACTAACAAACCTGGAACCCGGAGAGTTGATCTTTGTTGGAGGGGATTGTCACATTTACTTGAATCACATGGATCAGGTGACCACACAGTTAGGGCGTGAACCCTTCCCCTTACCACAGTTGAAGATCAACAAAGACCTTCGAACATTGAAAGATGTTGAAGCTTTGGAGTTTTCGGACTTTGAACTTGTAGGTTACCAGTATCACCCTCCCATTAAAGCTCCAATGGCCATTTAGGAAACACCATGAAAAATAAAATTGTGCAATACACCCCGGAACAGGTGTCTGAAATTAACATGGACAACTTCAATGCAAAGAATCTACAAGATCTGCTACAGGCGGATTCTTGGCGTTATTTGACGGGGGAGGAAAAGAAGTATTTCAAGGAAGCGGGGATGCGGATAGAGGTGAAGCCCACAAAGAAGGGTATCAATGTGGTGTACAAGGCTTAGTCCTGATCCCCACCATCTGTGCTAGTCTTCTCGGTGGGTACCGCTTCCTTGGGTGGTTCCAACACCTGGAGTTCTGTGACCACTCTTTCCAAAGGTGCCACTTCCTGTACCGCTTCTTTGATGGGTTCCGGGGTGGACTCTTTGGGGGTTACTGCTTCGGGTGTGGGTTCTGGAGTGGCCTCAGGGTTCCCTTTTTCGGTGGGGGCCTCTGAAACAGCCTCCCCCGTTTTCTCAGTGGTGACCTCGGGTGTTACCTCTGTGGGTCCCTTGCCGGGACATCCCGTAAAGCTGAAAATAGCAGCACAAAGGGTCACACAAAACAAAACGATTACTTTTTTGATCATTGTTCCAAACCTTTCCTATGTAAAAAAAATTCCCAAAAGTGGGTAAGTGTTATACCCACTTTAACCCCTAATGGAGATATTATGGAGATATTATGGAGATATTTATGAAACCATTATCCCTAATCGTGGCCATGGATCGCAATCGTGTAATAGGTAAAGGGGATGAATTGCCCTGGTATTTACCCGCAGACATGAAGCATTTTAAAGAAACCACCTGGGGTAGCACTGTGATCATGGGTTCCAAGACGTGGAACTCCATCCCCGAAAAGTTTCGACCCCTGGAATGCCGACAAAACATTATCCTTTCGCGAACCGAAGAACCACGGACAATAAAGCCCTACGTCCAAAATGAAGCGGGGGAAATCACCCGAGCGGGTGCCTGTTACAAGAACAGTCTGGACGACGCGCTTACATTGGCATATCAAATCAATCGACCCGTCTACATCATAGGTGGCACCAGTATCTATGAACAGTGTATGGATCGGGTCACCGAAATGGTAATCACCTATATAGATGCCTTTTATGAAGGTGACGTTTACTTCCCGGAGTTTGACAAAACCCTGTGGGAAGTGACCAAAGAATTCAAAGGGGGGCGTGACAACTTTTTAACATTCCAATGGCTCAAGAGAAAACCATAATTTTTCTATATTCCTCTCAATTGAACAACCCAGAGAGGAACCCCACATGAAACTAGAAACCAAATTGATCCGTCTAGCCTACGATAATAAACAAGTCCGCCCCTACCTGTTGCCCCTGATAAAAGAAGCCAGGGAGAAACAGGCACTCAAAATCCAGCAATTCCAAAAGATGATCTCCTTGTCTGGCACTACCTTTGGGGTATTGTCCGCTTATGGTGTGGGGTCAAAATCAGAAAACCAAAACCGTCATGCTAAGTTGGTGATGGGGTTGCAAAAACGTGGGTATCGAAGCATCGTGCAATTGAAGGGTAAGTGGGAGGGGGTTTCTGAGAAGTCCGTGATCGTACCCGGTATGAAATTCCAAGACCTTCTGGAATTGGGTAGAGAATTTCAACAAATTTCGGTCATATACAAAAGTGGTGATGGTGTGATCGGAATGTATTATCTGCAAAAATCCCCACCTTATGCTGAGGCTGCTGTTAAATCCGAGGGTGAGCCTTCTTTTGAAGTGTCACCGGATAAGAGTCATTGGAGCAAGGGTCGCGGCATAAGTTTTACTTTTGGATTTTTGTGGGGTCAGCATATTCCTTGGGATGGGAAAACCCCCTTGAGGAAGAGTCAGTTGGAAGATTTATATTAAACATCCCCTTTTGAGGACAAGTCCTGGATCAATTGGATTTGTTCTTCCAAACCTTGCCCAGGGTTCAAGGGGTCATAGATGACCTGTATACCCGTAAATTCAAAAGAAACCTCCAAGGCGTCCCCTGATCGGACTTTCCCTAAAAAACAAGTATGCGGCCTACCCTCTGATTTGAGGGCTTTTTCCATTTTTAAGCGGTTGCGTTCTTTGCGTAGCTGTTGTTGTTTTTTGTTTCGACTCATGATTCACCTCCTACCTTATATATACGTGGGGTAGAGGTTAAAAACTCAACTTTTTTTTGACACTTGGTAACGCCACCAAAGTCGTTTTAGGAAACCGGCTCTTTTCAACTTATGGTATACCTCACGGCACCGTATGACATCAGCTAATGCATCGTGTTCATTTCGATTGGTGATGCCTAGAACCTTGCAGGTGTTATGCAGCGAGACACTTTTTATACCCAGTGGTCCCAAATGTTCCAACGCTAGGGATGCAGTGTCAATCGTGTGGTGACCCACCCAATCCCACATCTTATATTTTTTGAGTAACTTTTGTAGGAACCCCTTATCGAATCCCACGTTTTGACCCACCAGGATGCAATCCTTTAACATATGTGCAATTTGAGTCGCCAATTCCTGATTCATAATGGGTGCGTTATCCCAGAGGTGGGTATTTTCTGCATAACCATTGATTTCTAATGCCTTGGGGCTGGCAGACTCAATATTTTGGGGTTTGATACGCTGCTCCATTTGACGCAACACTTTCCCGGTGTTTTGATCTTCCACCATAATAGCGACCTGAATGACTTCATGTATATCAGGGTCGAGTCCTGTCGTTTCAACATCTACATAGGCAAGGGGTTTATCTTTGATCCGCATGGGGTGACTCCATTTTTTTATGAGTTACCTTAGGCACCCCTTATTTTTTCTTGATTTTGAGGTGCCATTCGGGTATTAAGTTTGCAAGATACAATTAATTGTACCCAAATAATTTGGAGATTGACCATGACGATGACGATGACAAAAGAAAAATGGCGGGACCGTATACTGGAAGTTACCCTGTCCCCCGAATATCGTTTCCCCGATTGCGAAGGTGGCACCATCAGGGGTCGTCTGAGATGGGCCATCCGAAACTTGGAGGTGGTGGTAGAGGCAGCAAATGCCCACTTGAAAACAGACCCCCTCCATGACCATGCCGAACCGCTTATGGGTGGACGCTTTTGGGTAATGCCTAACGGGGTGGTGGCCTTCTCGGAAAAACCCCCTGTTGAGGTCACAGCAACCCCCACAGAAGTCAGCACAGCGGCACCGGAAACCACCCCGGAAACTCCCACGACACCCGAATCGGTAAGTGTACCCACACTAGAACCAACACCCCAAGAAACGATTTTGGTGGAGGCACCCTCTAAAAAGTTACCACCCATCTCTGTTCTGAGAGAAGCCGCAGATGCGGCAGGGATAGACATTACGGATCTGGGTGTCACCAAAGAAGACAAACGGGAAATCCAAAAAAGATTGCAAGAGCATAAGGCCCAACCACAACCCGAACCCGAACCCGAACCCGAAACACCACCCGAACCACAACCTAAGAAAATGGTGAAAACCTCTGTGGCCCTGACACCCGCTCAAATGATTGAGGTGGTGGAGGATACCGGACCCTCTCTCAGCGAAATCGCTTCCGGTAATATCCCTGAGAAGATGGAGGAACCCCCCAAAGATAAGGGCCCAAGTCTCCAGGACATTATTGCAGCCTCCGCGAAAGTGAAGCCTGAGGAAGTGAGACCCCCTAAAGATCATGACCCCGATTCTTTTGTAGACGATTTGGTACCAGAAGACGCCCCCGTTTTTGATGATGAGGGGGACGACTCCGATCAGGAGGAAGATCCCAAAGAAGATCCCGATGGTGACCTGGATTCTTTAGTGGATGGAATCCTGGATGATACCCCAGGGGATTCCCTGGAGGAAATCGAAAAACGGGAAGACGCCGCCCTGGATGACCTTTTTTAACCCCCCTCCCTCCTACTCCCACTTATAAAACCCAACAATCTTTCTATAAAACTCTTCTATGTGGTTACTATCATAGGAGAGATTTTATTATGGCCAATTGGTGGATTGCAGAAGGTGGGATTAATTATCTCACCGGCACACATACCGACCCCACAAATCCCGTCAAACTACCCGATGAATACTTGATTGACTTCTTGCGGAACATACCACAGGCCCGTCAAGATTTGAACTTGGCGTACCCTGATTTGCTTCCGGCAGAGAAAGACCGCATCCTCGAATTGATCGCGTTGCACCCTTTTTTAAAATTCCTACGACCAGACCCTCAAAATGTAGAAGATGACTTTCAACATCGATTGAATACCCAAGGTATTTACACCACAGGTCCCTCGGGTGGGAAACGTTTTGGTAATTGACTGGTATGATACAGAAGGAGGAAACCCATGGATATTTTAGAAAAAATCAAGAAGTTGCAGACGCCCCTTAAAAAGTTGGCGGTACCCCTGATCATGGTATCTGTGATCATTGGGGTGATTATCTTTTTCATCTCGTACTCTTTGGCGCGACATAAAAAAATGGTGCATCAATTGAGGGTTCAAATTTTGAAGTTGCAGACTGAAAACAAGATTGCGGAACTTGAAAAAAAGAAGGCAATCGTTCAATTGAAACTCACCCAACTCAAAAAAGATGATGCTCAACATGAGGTTAAGCGCAAAGAGATTCGGGATGAAATTCAAAAGATAGATGTACAAGAAAAGAAAGCCCAAGAGGTTTTGGTGCAACGTAGGAAGGGATTAGACAAAGATAATTTGGATGACCTTCTGGTCAAGGCAAATCAATTGGTAAAGGATACCCTATGAGGACTTTTCTATTTGTACTGTGTGTAATTCAATTCTTCCCCCGTGTGACCCTGGCACAAACCACCACCCCTTGTATGGTCTTTGAAAATGGGCAATGGCAACCCATCAATAAAAAACTCAAGAGGAAGAAAGACATTAAGGGTGAACCCGACACCTGTGTCCAGTACACCAAAGAAGCCTACAAGCCTGTAGTAGATAGATTGGTGCAATTGGATCACCTGAAAAAAAACACACTACCATTACTGAGATCTAAGGCAAGGAAACTTGAGACACTAGATCAAAATTGGAAACTTTCACAATCCAATTGGAAGCAACAAACCACGGCATACAACGACTTAATCAAATATAACCAGCAAGAGGCTAAGACGTGGCGTGAAGCTTTCTTGGAATTACAAAAACAAAAGGCACCTAAGGACTCTTGGACCAAAAGTCCGGTATTATGGTTCACAATAGGTATTGTCTCGGCAACCGCATTGACTGTGGTAGTAGTAATGGCAATCAACGCTGGCAAATAAGTCAGAAAAGGATATAGAGATGACCAGATTTTTCCCACCCAACTATGCTAAAAAAAATTGGCAACGTCCCTTTCCAAATCAACAACCTGCGGCACCCGTCAATATTGAGGAGGCTTTAGCGAAATTGCCCGAGATAATCGAGGAAGAAGAGGTCAAAGTAGAAGAGGTCAAAGTAGAAGAGGTCAAAGTAGAAGAAGTTGTTGAGGAGGAAGCCCAAGTAGAAGAGGTCAAAGTAGAAGAGGTGGTTGAGGAGGAAGCCAAAGTAGAAGAAGAGGAAGATGTGGTTGAGGAGGAAGAGGAAGAGGAAGAGGCCAAAGAAGAAGAGGTTGCTGAAAAAGTAGCCCCTAAGAAAAAGAGAAAGAAAAAAGCATAACCAATAATGGACCTTGGAGGTCCCTAAGGCGTTTACCTTGTCTGTCTATCGTATGTCAATCCACAAGTATATACCCCAGAAGTTTTATGGCTTTGCTGTTGACAATCATGGGATACAGGTGTTCTTCCATTTGGAGAATTTTAACACCAATGGCACAACGCCCCCACCCATTGTGGGTGAACTCGTGGATGTTGAGGTCGATTTGCAGAGTGGTGTTTCTCCAGGGGGGAAGTCTCCTAAAGCTGAAAAAATATCAAGAGTACAAGAACCCCGTCAGGTCCAAGGCGTGGTCCACACGTTCGATGCCGAACGTGGTTATGGTTTCATATCCGGTAATGATGGGGTGTACTACCACCTGCATCGCAGTGAGGTGTTGGGGGGTAAATTCCCCATGGCCGGACAAACCGTGAGGTTCTATGTGGGTATCCGTCAAAATAGGCCAAGAGCCTGTCATATAGAGGTTGGGGTGGTAGATGAGTGACAAGAATGTTTTTGGTGGTGGCAACGCCAACTCGTTATACATGCCTATGTCCGAAACGGAGCAGGAGGTACTAGAACGTTTAGTTGCCCAAAACGATCTGGAAATCCATGTGGTGGATTGGGGTGTTATTAATAACTTGAAGGTGACTTTTGGGGATCTACGGGTCAGCATACCGATTAAAATCACTTTCAATGCCCCTGAGGTACACATCCCAGTGTACTACTTTGATTTACAACTCCGACGAACGGATGGTTTTGTAATTTTTCAGAAACGTTACGATGTTCAGTATGGGGGTCGTCCCGTGATGATCGGGGCAGGTCAAACCATAGAAATGATATGGGACATTGCTATTCAAGACATGGACCCCAACTTTGTAAAAACTGTGAAACCTGGGGCTGTGGGTCTCACTACCCGTGTCGGTAATCTGGATCTGAAAGGTAAGGTCCAGGAGACCTACGATAATATGCGTGACGTCGAGAAAAAGATTCGGGAAAACGATGCTAAAAAGGTAGCGGTGGCTACCGACAAGTCCCTTTATTAAGACTCTTGGTAACGTGTATAAAAGATACACGTCTCACCTACCAGGAGAATACCTATGCCATTGCCATTATCAGGAACCCCCACAAACGGGGGTTCCATCGAAGTTATCTGTGGTTGTATGTTTGCGGGTAAATCAACAGAGTTGATTCGTCGCATGGAACGTGCGGCTATTGCAAAGCACACCTGTTTTATTTTCAAACCCAAAATGGATAACCGTTATAGCAAAGACCATGTGGTCTCTCATAATGGGATAAAAATACCCTGTGAAGCTATTCCATCTGATAACGATAGGGGTTCCCTCAGGGGTCACGTTATGGGTATGATCTCGGAAATCAATGGACCCACTGCGGTGGGATTTGATGAGGCCCAATTCTTCGATGCCGATATGTTGGTCAATCTTTGTGAACATCTGGCTTCACAAGGGGCCCGTGTGATCGTGGCAGGTCTGGACCAGGACGTTCATGGTAAGCCTTTTGGTGCTATGCCCTACTTATTGGCCCGTGCTGATAAGGTCACCAAATTGAGTGCCATCTGTACGGTGTGTGGTGAAGAGGCTACTAAGTCACGCTACACCCTGGAGTCACCCCCTGGTGAGGGTGGTGTGATTATTGGGGGTACCGAATCCTATGAAGCACGATGTAGGGCCCATTGGAAGTTGGTTTCTTGAAAAAAAACTTTATTTCCCATTCTCCTTTTGCGTATAAATGGAACAAACTTGCAAAGGAGTTTCAAAATGAAGATACTGCTAATTGGAGGGGAAAGGGGAATCCTCCACAATGACTTCTTTTTCAAATTGGAAGATCTGGGTATTGAGGTGGGGTGGCACTGGGACTGGGATATCAGCAGCACCGGAAAAACATTCCCTACAAGTTGTGATGGGGTGGTCATCATTAAGAATATGGTGTCTCACTCTCTCTCAAACAAAGTGTGGTCCACCGTCAAGAAAAGAAACCTACCATGTGCCTGGGTGAGTTCCAAATTTTCCTTAGCTTTACCCGCATTGAAAGAAGCGGGTTTGGTCAAGGGGGATACCCCACGTACGGTAACCAAATCAACCCAAATGTCCCGATTGACCATCGCCATCGATTATGCTGCCAGGGCTAGAGCCGAAGATGGTAGGGTGCCTTCCCTTGCGGAAATGCAAGGGGTGATCCAAAGGGCTTTCGGACCCCGAGAAAACCTTAACAAGAAGTTGTACAGGAGGGCCCTCAACGAAGCAGCTTGTTTACAACCCCTGGTTACCCCTGAACCCGAACAAACAGAAGATGAGGATACGTGCATGAACGATGTTCAAGAAATGGCCACTTTGGTTCTGGGTGAATACCCAGAATTATTACTGGAACCCCCTCTTTTCCAACAAAGGGTTGAAGAAGAGTTGGAAAGAGAACTTTCCAGTGAAGACCTTGAGGTCTTACCCGAAGTGATCGCACAATTCCACAAATTGTGCCAGAGACAAGACCGAGAATCACAGGGGAAGATCCGCAAATCCAAACAGTCATGGTTACGACGTTACCTTTCCCAGGCAATCGCGGATGGTAATCCCCTTCCCGCCATTACCGACACAAGGAAGGTGGCCCGATCCATCTTTACCACATCCATCAATGATGTGGACCACACGGATATTCGGGCGGAATTTCGGGTCAAAAAGAAAACACCCAGCATCCCTGTTAGTGTTCCTGTGTCAACAGATTCGAATGTTGGTGGCAAGTCCCTGACTACCTCAGCGGCTTACGATTATTACCTGACATTGGTGGATGACTCGGTAGTCCCTCTGAAACGACATGCTTTTCGATACCACATTTATAGTGGTGCGTGTGTAGGGAAGCAAAACAATGCGGGGCATTGGAGTACCACTCCAGATGCGGTACAGGATTTCGCAAAGAAGTGGCATGAGGAACCCACATTAGGGGATTCTGAGGAGCAAGTCACACCAGAGGAAGTGGTCTCTTTGGTCGAAGTACCCGAACCCACACCCGTAACTGTGGTAGCACCTCCTGTGGTAGAGGAAGCACCCGTATCCGTTGATGAAACAGATTATTTCATCAACGGATTCATGGATGAAGGCATCACGGACCCACCGGTCACCCTGAACCAAATGTCGGATATGCTTTATCACTTTGGGGAACAACTCCGATCCGACCTGCAATTGCAACAAGAAAGATCCTACAAGCACTTCCTACGAGATTTGAGCAATGTGCTGTCCAATGCCTTTGAAGGACAATTGGAAACCATCCAACAAAAGGTGGTCCCTCAGTTGCAAGAGTCCATGAATGAACAAGGGTTGGTCACAGTGGAGCAGGTACAGGAAATCATTAGAATGCAGTTAGCTGCGGCTACTGAGTTCACCACCCAATTCCTGATGGATCGCATGGGTGAAATGATGAAGACCTCTTCACAACAGATCGTGGAATCCCAACAAGAGATCACGGTGTCCGAACAACCAAACACCCAAGAGGTGGAGGAAGATCTCCCAATCCGCGAACTTTTGGAAAAAGGCTACTCCGTCCACATCTACAAATAACCTAAAGATCAACCCAAGATCAAAACACCCCCACATTGGCACCCCCAAAATAAACACCCTAAAGTATGTTTTAGTAATCAAAGATCAAAACCAGATCAATTTCTGGTTTTCAGGTATTTTAAAAAAAGGGTGGTATTTTTTGAGATCACACCCCATAACTAAATTATTCAACTATAATAATAACTTGGATAGTTGTTGGGGGTATCCAATAGTTGTTTTAGATAAATCGCATAGTATATAGAGATATGGGACGGTGGGTGTTGAGGTTCTAGGGGGAAACCCTATTTTGACAACTATTGGACAACTATCTGGAAACTATCTTGGAACTGGAGTGTCACCGGGTGCCTACTAGATAGTTCTGCGGTGGAGGTCCAAAAATAAATCAGGGGTGGTTTTGGATAAAATAACTTGTGCGATCTCTTGTGCAGCTTGTGTGATTTCTTGTGCGGATCGAGGCACATCCCAATCCAGTTTGATAATCTGCACACCCTGTTGATCTAGCACCTCCACCATGCGGTGGATCTCCTGATCTAACCCTATCAGATATTCAATAGGGATCGAGGACTCACATTGCCGTCCTGTTTGTTCCTGCATCCGTTTGTTGATTCGAACCACAGATGTTTCAGGTTTGGTGATCAGGTGGATGCAAACGGTGGGTAGCAGAACACTTGCGGTCATAGCGTGATAAATGTTCTGGTAGGTGGCAAATTCGTTATCGTCTACCAACCCATTTCGATATTGAAGTCGGGCGAAAGCGGTGTCACCCTGATAAGTACGGTCAATAACAGCGGAACCCCCCGTATTCATGGCGAACCATTGGGCTTGTTTATGGATTCGAAATCGTAAAGAGAGTAGGTGAATTTGCATGGTGAAAGACCACCGGGCGGCGTCTTCATAGTATCTGGCAAGGTAGGGGTTGGCATTATCTTTTTCATCTGGCTCAATAAACAATTGGGTTTCAGATCCCAAAGATGTGGCGAGGGCTTTGGAGAATTCAGTTTTCCCAGCACCGATCAATCCTTCGATGCCAATAACTTTTCCTCTCATGGTCACTCCTGTGTCGATTAGGGTTTGATTCCTAATCATACACCAAGGTGTATAAAAGGGGTAGCATTCTAATATTCGCGGTACACTGCGTGACCCATTTTGACCAGATGATCGTTCACACATAAATAAGCATCGGGAGTTTGTATGAAGATGCGTCCCAGATACCTACCATATTTTTCTTGGGAATCTTTTTCAGTTTCAATGACCACCTCTTTACCCAAGATAAGTTCACGGAGGAAATCACGGGAAGCAAACCCCGCTATTTTCTCTTCACCACGCACCTCCGGTGCATCGATATCTGAAAGACGGATCATCTCGTGTCTTTTGCAGACCCCAAATCCCAAATCGATATCCACACGGCAGGTATCCCCATCATACACGGATACTACGATAGCTTTATATGTAAACATATTGGGTAACCTCCTATAGATTGTCACTTACACAAGGGTGACCCCATAGAAAGATCAGGGTGATTTTACATGAACATTCTAGTAGTCGGTAGCGGTGCCAGAGAACATGCATTGGGTTACAAGTTGGAACAAAGTCCCAAGGTGGATAACGTTTTCCATTACCCCGGAAATGGAGGGACGTTCAATCAAAGGGCTAGAGCAGTATTTCCCAAGGGGGTGAAACAACCCTCCTCAAATGAATTTGTTTACCTTGCAACCCAACAGTCCACCATAGACTTGGTGGTGGTCGGACCAGAAAACTATCTGGCAGAAGGTCTTGTAGATTACCTGGAAGAACGCAATGTCAAAGTTTTTGGACCCACGAAAAAATCCGCTTTGATTGAAACCGACAAGTTCTTCTCATACGGAGTCATGGAAAAACTAGGAATCCCTCAAGCCAAAGGTGTCCGTTGCCTACAACCCCAGGATTACCTGGATATCCCCGAAGTATTCCCCAAGGGTTGTGTAGTGAAAGCCAGGGGTCTAGTCGGGGGTAAGGGTGTTGTTGTGTGTGACACCCTGGAGGAAGTGGATCAGGCCACGGAAGATATTTATCGCTTGAGTGGGTCACCACATATATTGTTTTCGGAGAAGTTGGAGGGACCCGAATTCTCCGTTTTCGCTATCTGTGACGGTGAAAATGCCCTGTGTTTCGATTATACTTTCCAGGATCACAAGCGTTTACAGGATGGCGATCAAGGACCAAACACAGGTGGTATGGGTGCCTACGGTCCAGCCCCCATACCTCTGGAGGCCATACGTCAAACACACGAATACATGCGCAAGGTCGTACGTGAGATCAACTTCAAGGGTTTCCTTTTCGCAGGTATGATGTTGACCTCTAAGGGGCCTGTTTGCCTCGAATTTAATGCCCGAATGGGTGACCCCGAATGTCAGGTGGCAATGGGACTCCTACATAATGATCTCGCAGAATTATTGTGGGATGCCGTCAATGGTAATCTGGACCCCGATTGTCTTGTGCGGTTTCATTATGGCCACGGTGTTTGTGTGGTCCTTACCTCACCGGGATACCCTTTCGGTGAAATGCCCTCTTTACCTATATCAGGTGTCCCAATGAACACACCCCAAGTGAACACTCACACCTATGTGTTCCAAGGTGCCACTAAACCCACACCCGATGGTTTAGGGGTGCAGAGTGACGGCGGTAGAATTCTGAGTGTCACCTCTTTTAGTAAGGATTTGGGAGACTCCCTCAAAGAGGCAAGAGATCGTGCTTACCACGCGATCACGAGTTTGGAGATGCCCGGTGGGTTTCATTTTAGGAAAGACATTGGGAAAAATTAATGTACCGTGAA
>Ga0114918_10003992_pt1 | contig 12904 bp, 20 predicted proteins | sample LantaG_FD_87015 | JGI IMG/M metagenome (GOLD analysis project Ga0114918, IMG submission 87015) | Deep subsurface microbial communities from Baltic Sea to uncover new lineages of life (NeLLi) - Landsort_02402 metaG | ecosystem: Environmental > Aquatic > Marine > Oceanic > Sediment | place...
CTATTATAGTCCGCCCACAGCTTTCCACCAGTTATAGGCGAATTAGCAGCAAGTCTTTTTTCAACTTCTGGCGGAGCTTTGGTCATTAAAAATTCAATAACTCCACCAGGAGCTAGCTCTCCCTCTCTTGGTTGTCTACCATGGTAACGGATAAAATTCTCTATCACATCACTTCTATTAGTTAATGTAGCCATAAGTTTATTTTAAATTATTTAATATCTTTATATATACTAAAAGAAATTTTTGTATTATGAAAAAAGATTATTTAGATGGAGATCACTCATTCAAAATGTGGCTTAAGTTAATGTGGAGCAACGGTTATATATTTTACTTTTTATTAACACTTACAGCTGCAATTATATTAATATTTTTCCCTGGTGTTTTTGGTTTTGATGAAGTATTAATAGAAGATGAACCTTGGGGTAGATGGATTGGGCTTATTATACCAGTTGTCGGAATGATACTTGTTTGTTATAAAGGTTTTTATCAATTCTGGAATGATATGAAAAATGGTAGAAGTAGATAATGTTAACATCAATAATAAGTTTAGTATTATTAATTTTAGCTGCCATTTGTAACTCTTTAATGGATAAACCTTTACATCACTGGGAAAAAAGTATATTTTCTAATATTAAAAAGAATAAACAATGGTGGTATTCTAAAGATAGTTGGAAAAATAAATACGTAAATGGAGATTCTTCACAAGGTAGAGTTAAATGGTTCGGTCTTATTAATAAACCAGTTCAATTAACAGACTCATGGCATTTTTTTAAGATGTTAATGATTGTATTTATATGTATGGCTATATCTTTAAACTCTAATATAATCCATTGGTCTTTAGATTGGATTATATTAGGTGTTTCATGGAATACTTTCTTTTCTTTAATGTATAACTATATTTTAAAGAAAAAATAGCTAATTTGAACTATACCAAATTTTAATTATATAAATGAAAAGATATAAATTATGAATAAAGTATTTTTAATAGATATAGACGGAACTATTTGTGATGATATAAAAAACGAAGATAGTCATTTATATTTAACAGCTAAACATTATCCTGACGCTTTAGAAACATTAAACAATTGGTATGCTTTAGGACACATCATCACTTTTTTTACAGCAAGAGAAGAAAAAGATAGAAAAGTTACTGAAACTTGGTTAAATGACAAAGGGTTTAAATATCATGGTTTAGTTATGGACAAACCAAGAATTAAAGATGGACAAGAATACCATTGGATAGATAATAGAAAAGTAAGAGCTACTCAATTTCTTGGTAATTTTACTGAATTAATAGAAAAAGATACAACTATAGAAGTTTTTAAAAAGGATTAAATTATTAATCCTTTTCTTTTTGTTAAAAAACTTTTTAATTTTAATTCAATATAATAATTATGAATAAAAGAGAGCTTATATCTCATTTGGAGAAAAATGATATTGATCCATATAGAATAGAAATAATGAATAAGTTGATCGAAGGTGATCTAAACACAAGCATTATTAAATCTATTTATAATGTCTTAAGTAAAAATCATTCAGTTATTAAATCTTTTATACAACTTCTTAAAAAGAATAACAATATACATAGTATAGGGACTGATAAAATAGAACAAATATTATATCACCATGACGTTGAAACAACTAATAATACTATAAATTTTATGTTAAATAATAGAATTGATATAAAAGATCTTATATGTTATTCAATAAAAGATATTAAATTTTTTGCTTTTAGCTCAATTCTTAATGAAAATATATCTAATGATCTTTATAATATTAAATGGTCTGGAATAGGAAGAGGTGAGATTCTTTTATGTATGATATTAAAAAATGCTATATCTAATTCTTATAAAAGAGGAGATATTTTAATAAATGATAAAATTATTGAAGTTAAATCAGATAATAGTAAATTAGTTAATCAATCTGATTTCGCTAGTGGAGACGAAGTTTCTAATTATTGGATAAATACTATAAAAAATCATCCTAAAATAAAAAAAGAAGAATTATTAAGAGGTCATAACAATAATTTAAAATGGAATTTAACAAGAGATAATAATTTTTTAAATCATTATGTAGAATTATTAATTACTAAAGGTGTAGACATAAAAGAAATAACTGAGATAATATGTTGTGGATGGGATAAATTATTTATAAATGAAAAGATAAATAGATCTCCTATTAGAAAAATTATTAGAAAATACAAATCTCTTAATGGTGAAGCTTTTGGACTTTATACTTTTGAAATATTTATACATAATATGAATTATTATATTAATCAATCAAACATAGATCATATAGCTTTAACTTCTATAGATGGATTCTATTTATTAGATAAAGAATTTTTTAAGCAAAATAAAGATAAATTAAGAGATTTTTCTAAAAATAATTTTTTATACAAATATCCAAGTTTAACAAAAACTGCTTCTAACGGAAGAGTTTTTTCTATATCTTTATTAGAAGGTTGATTTTAGAATATATAAAAAAAGAAATTCTGAAAAGTGGACATAGACAAAATTATAAATACATATATTAGTGCATTAAGTAATAAAATAGATACCAATGAGAAATTTACATTATTTAGAAACAGTGATCCAGATTTTAGTAAAGAAATTTTATTAAAAGAAGCTAGAGAAATAGCTTATGATAATATGCGTACTAAAGGAGAACCTAATTTACAAGCATATCAATTACTTGATGTTTTAAAATATATGAAAAAGTCTAATGAAATTAGAAAATTATTAACAAATAATCATGCTTATATAACTCATATAAAAGAAGATGGAACTTTTCAATATGTTTATACAAATTATGGATACGATACTCTTAGTAATTTAGGTTTAATTTAATCATCTTTAATTAAACCAAGATTAAATTTATTAATTCCTTTTGTACTTCTAATAATATTGCCATTATTATTCAAGAAAGATTCTGGCCAATCAATAACATCTAAATCAGTTTCTATTCTATTATTAGTAATAATCCATTTTAGTAAGTCATCATAATAATTATTATAATTTTTAACTTCAGTATAAAATGCTATTTCAGTTTCTGGTATTTGCCCAGCATTTTCAAGTCTAATTTCACCTCCTACTTTTCTTGGTGCATCATACAAAGTTGTTAATTTATTTTCGGAACAATCAAATCCACCCTTTATTTCAATTGGTCCACCATCTAAAGTTTCAAGTTTATTTCTTCTACAATTAAAAGATCCATTAATTTTAAAAGGACAACCTTCAAGACTTATTAATTTATTTTCTGATACATTAACATATGTTCCTATATTAGAATCCTCTAATCCTTTTAAAGATGTTAACATGTTTCTAGATATTTTTAATCCACCATCTATTTTCAAAGGTAAATATAGTAAGTTAGTTATTTTAGTGTTTACTATTTCAAAATCTCCTCCTACTTCAGATGGACAACCTTCTAAACTTGCTAAAGAACCTCCATCTATTTCAAAGTTTCCTTTTACTTTACCAAACATAACTTTTAATTTACCTTCAGAATTTATTAAATAATCGGGTATCATAACAGAAAAAGTAGAATCAGTATTCCATCTTCCCATATCTTCATAAAAATTATTATCTTCTAACCAAAGATTTACTATATCATCTTGATATTCGAAGTCCCAGCTTTCAAAAGTTTTAATTGTTTTCATTTCAAATAAATTAAATTTGTTTCCTCCTTTTAGAGATTTTATATAATTATTAAAGTCTAAATTTAAATCTGTTGCAAAATTAGGATCAAAATTATCTGCCATATTTAAAAGATTAATAATATGAGTTTTTTTAGCATTCTCATTAGTTTCAATATCTATTAAATCAATAGCAACTTTCCAAAAGCTTTTACCTTCTTCAGGTTTCCATTGTAACAAATAACCAGGCTCAGTATATCCTACTGGGTTTTTGAAAGATTTAGCTACTTCAAGTTTACTTATTAATGATTTTATTTCTATATCATTAAGAATATTCCACTTACTTGGCCGTTGTATATCTTTTATAAAAATACCATTTTCTTTAGATAAATAATAATCATTAAAAGCAAAATAAAAATAATAAATATCTTCACTTATATTTTCTGATTTATTTTTCTGTAGTAAAGAATGTTTATCATAAGTAGATTTTACATTAATTTGATTAACTAAATTTAATATTTGATTATAATAATTTTCCATTATGATAATAGCATTCCTGGATTTTTGTAACCTTCTTGAGATTTAATCTCTTTCATTTGTTCTGTTGTTAAATTATCAATATCCCAACCTTGTTGATTAGAATATTCTTTAATAAATTTAGCTCTAATCTCTTTCTTATCAAATTGATTACCTGCTATTATTTCTTCTTTTTTATAACTCATGTTAAACTAATTTTATATTTTAGCATATAATCTATATATTAAAGTAAAAAATCTATGGAAGAAAACGAATATAATATCATAGCAAAAGATTCAAAAACTTTTACTGGTTATAATATCCCATTTGATACTAAAATAGGAATTGATGGTGTAACAGGCTCATTCTCATCTAGAATAACATCTCACAAAGGAGCATGGCCAAGATTAATTAGAAATCAGTTAATTAATGCTAAATATAAAAGTGTAACAGTCTTAGAAAAGGCTGACGATTGGGCAGAATATGATCTTATTCTAATTGATTTAGGAATGGAATTTAAAGGAGTTTTTAATTTATTTGGAGGCGCTAATGACGAACTCTATAATAGAATTAAAAAATTCGAGAATTTTAAAGGTCAAATAATGTGTATACATAAACCTATGCCAGATGTTGGTAAGCTTATTAGAGATAGATATAAAACAGGAACTGAATTATTTAGAACTTTAGATGATAAATTGATTTCTGATAAATGCGAAAACATAAAACATTTTGAAATAGTTGATAAGACTAACAACTTAGTTTTAGGAGATTCTCATAGCTTTTCAATGTATATACCGCAATTTATGGTAAGCCGTAATGATGGTCTTACTATGTTTGGTGTGTTAAAAAGAGGATTAAGAAGTTTTATACCAGATGACATTAATAACTTAATTCTTTATTTTGGTAATATTGATATAAGACACCATATATGCAGACAAGAATTCCCTGAAAAAGCTATTAAAGATATGCTTTTAGAATATGAAAAACAGATTAAAGATCTTAATATAGAAGGTAGAATAGAATTGATACAAGCTTTACCTATTGAAAATGAAAGTAGAAAACTACCTAAAACAGGTTATTATAAAGGAACTCCTTACGCTGGAACATGGGAAGAAAGATCAAGCGTTGTTGAATTATTCAATTCAATTTTAGAATCTATATGCGAAAGAAATGGATGGAGATGTTATAAACATCCAGAATGTTATCTTAATGAAGATAAAGAACTTTCATTTGACGTTATGGAGAAACCAAAAAGTGTACATCTTAGTAGAGAATATTATAGATGGGATTTTGATAATAATTGTTTAAACGAGAAATTAAAAAAATGATTTACGAAAGAATAGAAGGTGAATATACTTATAATTCAAAAGGTATTGTTACAAAAACAAAATCTATTTGGATGATAGCAAGTACTATAGAAAAAGACAGATGGGTATTATTATCACATGGATCAGAAGAAAATATTAAAAATAAATATTCTTTAATGTCTAAAGCATATATAGATGCTGGATTTTACCAAGAAATTAAAGATTTATATTTGTTAAACGCAAGTGATTTTAGTATAGATGATATTAATAAATGTATTGAAAATGCTGGTTATATCAGTAATTTAATAAATGCTGATATTTTCTGGAAAAAAGAAAAGAAAAAAATATGAAAAAAAATATTGATAAATTAGCATCAGAAATGATGAAAACAATTCATATATCTGGAGATGAATATGAATTAGTTCATTCTTATCTTAAAAGAGCGTTTAATATGAATGCTAATATTATCAATGCTATAGATAAATCTTATACTAAAGCAAAAGAGAAAAAATGGCCTTATACATATTGGTTTTTCGATATACATGAAACTATTATAATACCTAATTATGAAGCTGGAAATATTCCAACTGAATTTTATCCAGATGCTAAAGAAGTTCTTCAAATGATTTCTAAAAGAACTGATATTAAATTACAATTATATACTTGTTCATGGCCTAATGAAGTAGATCAATATGATGAATATTTCAGAGAAAATAATATTGTATTTGATTTTATAGATTGTAAAAACCCAGAAGTTCAAAATGAAAAACTTGGTTATTATGACAATAAGCCATATTTTAATGTTCTTTTCGAAGATAAAGCTGGGTTTGATCCAAGTTATTGGAAATATATAAAAGAATATTTAGAGGAGCATCCTGATCCTAATATAGAAGAAAAAGAATATACTTATTAAATGATTTTAGAAAAAAACATTATTGTAAGTGTTGGAGATAGAGTTATAATAGTTGAACCTAATCCAGAATTTTATAAACAAAGAGAACGTCTATTAGGAAAAGAATATACTATTGAATTTATTTATACAAATCATGATAAATACAAGGAATTTGATAATGAAACCGGAGATATGATATGCTTATCTTGCCCATTAGATAAAATAGATACTTTCTTTCTTGAAGAAGAACCAGATTTTGAATGGACAAGCGAGAACATCAGAATCCCAAAAGAATTATTCTAAAATATCATTAGTTTAATATAAAAATAAATATAAAATATGAAATATAACGAAGAAGCATTAGATACTTTTCTAGAATCTGTTATTATAGATGCTAAAAAAAGAGAAGCTATTAAAACATTATATATTAGTCAATTAGAACACTTGATTAAAGACGATGTTACAGCAGATACTATTAAAGAAGTTAGTGGGTTAAATATCCCTATGATTAAAGGTTTCAACTTCTTGAAAAACGTTGGAGAAGATTTTAAAAAGAATGTCTCTGAATTTTTTGAAGAAGTCAAAAAATAATAAAAATATGTGAATCATAAAATTGACGCATTCATCATTAATGAAGAAGGAGACTTAGAAAGTAATTTATCTGTTGATAGTGTTTTATTTACAGCTAGAAATGCCGTTTTTGTTTGGTTTTTTTATGAAACGTTTGATGCTCATGAGTGTCACGATGGTAACTCTGGAATAGGAACAGAAAGAGATTATAGTAATGATGATTTAATTATATGTAGAAGTAGACTTCTTTATTATTTTGATGAAGATATTGATGATCTTATTAGATACATAGAAAATTATATTAAAGAAAAAGAAATAGTTGATACAGTCAAAGAAATTTCAAAAATTTTAGACGACGATGCTTTTGAAAGAGAGTTTAATTATGAACCTATTAATATAGGTTTAGCTATTGGTTATACTCTAAAATTTATCGATAAACTTATCGATTTAAACAGTAACATAAAAATAAAATTTAATTAATATGATTATTTTAAAAATATTAGCAGTAATAGCTATAATGTTTGTATTACTTTTTGCAGTAATATCAAAATTTAAACCGGTTCTATTTAAAGAAAATTTAAAAACATTTTGGCATAAAGTTCAAGTTTTTAGATTTATGTTTAAGGTAATGTGTAAAATATTTAAAAGAGCTTTTATTCATGATTTTTCTAAATTCGGAAAAAACGAAGCGCCTTATTTCGCTAAAGCTAAAGGATTAAAAAACTTCGAATATGGTTCTCTTGAATATAAAAAGATGATTAAAGAAACTTTAAAACCAGCTTTAGATCATCATTATAAAAATAATTCTCATCATCCAGAGTTTCATGAAAAAGGTATTAACGATATGGGATTATTAGATCAAATAGAAATGTTATGTGACTGGAAAGCATCAACATTAAGAACTAAAAATGGAGATATAAAAAAATCTCTTGAACTTAATCAAAATAGATTTGGTTATAGTGAAGATACTAAAAATAAATATATTAATTTACTGAAAGATATTAATGCTTATTAACTGTTTTTTCTAAAAAAATATCAATTCTTTCTTTATAATCTTCAACAGATTTTTGTCCTGCTTTTCTAAGTAGGATAAGATTCTTTTTACTTGCATTATCCATTCTGTCTTTAGCTCCATAAGTATTTGGTTGAACTCTTAAAAGTTCACCTTTTATTTTACCGTCTTCATATAACTTATTAATCTGGTATTGTGTTGAATCAGACATACTCGTTAATATTAAATCAAAAAGCTTAGCTGCTCCATTAATTACTCCCCATTTAGAAGATTTATCATACGAATAAGATTCTTCTTTTGGACCTGTACCTAATGTTAAAATATTTATCTTTTTAGCATCAGGAAATATTTTTAAAGCTTCTATATAAGCTGACATAGTTGGATTATTTACACCAAACCCACCGTCTACTAAAGCTAATTCTTTGCCATCTATTTCCATTCTAAATGGTTTATAATAAGTTGATGCTGCTCCTGTAGCTCTTGACGCTTCTCTAAACATTCTATTATGTTTAGGATATTTTTCAGCTTTATAACTTTTAAATAAATAAATATCTCTTCCATTTGTATCAACACTTGTTAACATTAAGGGTTTAACAGATTCACTTATTTTAGTATTTCCGAAATATTTTTCAAATAATTTTTCAATAGGTTTTGCACTATATCTATATGATAATAAACCATCTAACGTTAAATAAAATCTAAATCCTTTCTTAAATATTTTTGATCCATGATTAAAATATAAATCCGAAGCATCTTGAGCCGAATATTTAGGTTTACCTTTTTCGTTTGGATACGTGTATATACATGATAGCATTCCTCCAGTTGATGTTCCAGCTATATAATCAAAATGATCAGCTAATTTAATATCTTTGTTATAAAGCTTTTTAAGCTTATTTTCAACATATATTAAAATTTCAGCAGGTAATAATCCTCTTATTCCTCCTCCATCTATTGATAGAATATTGATAGTTTCTTTTTTCATGTTAAGGATAGTTAATTTATATTATATATTAGAAAATTAAAACTTTTTATATGTTTATGTTATAATTAAATAATTATGATTATATTTACAAATAATTAAAAAGTAATATTATGTTTTTCTGGATTATAATAGTTTTGTTATCAATATGTTCTTTAGGCGTGTTAATTTTATTTATAAGATCTTCTATTGATGATGGTATATTAGATGAAGGTAGTTTACTTCTTTTATTCGCTACTTCATTCTTTATTTTAATATTATATTTAGTAGCATTTAATACAGATTATACTGAAAAAGATGGAGGATTTATTTATCCACAAGAAACTAAAATGCTAAATGATGATGAAGAAGTTATTATTAAATATAAAGGTTATAGATGGGAAATAGAAGATCATAAAGATTACGTTCGAATCATAGATAGTAATTTTCATTTAGTTAAAACTGATTGGTATAATGTTTTTGGTTCTTTTGAAGGATCAACATATGAACTAGTAACATTTAAAGAAGAAGAAATGATTGAAAAAGAAGAAACGTCAATACCTATAAAATTATAATTATGCAAGAACAATTTTTAACATATCAAATAATATTAGGATTTAGTATATTAATAGGATTATTTTGTTTTATTAGAATTTTAATAGGTCGTTTAAGCAGAGAAGGTGAAACTTTATTAATTATGGGATTTATTTTTTTAGGTATTATACCTTTACTTATTTCTATAGGATTATTTTTCAATATGGATTATAGCTTGAAAAATACTTATACTTTTCATCCGATTGAAACAAGTTTAATGTATGATGATAAAGAAGTTATCATTAAATATACAGATGAGAAATTAAATAGAGAAATTAAAATTACAGATCATGTAAACTATCTTAGAGTTTTAGATAGTTGTTATTATATAGAAAAAATAACTTTTTATAACTTTTTTGGATGGAGTAAAGATTCTGAATATAATTTGATAACTTTTGACAAAGAAAAAAGTATTAATGGACCTATTTCAATAGATTTATAATGTATATAACGACTAAAAATTTAATAGCTCTTTATATAAAAGGTTCTTTGTTTGTATTTTTTTTAATTCTTTCTTTTGTTGTTGATACTTGGTTTTTAGTAGGCGTTGTGTTTTCAATGTTTATAATAGGACAAAGATTTGAAATTATAGCAAAAGATGATTGGAATGCTGGAATTAATAAAAAATATAATAAACCATGGGAGTTTAAAGAATATGGATGTTTACCAAGTGGTAAAAAAATATTTATGTTTGAGTGTAAAGAAGAATTTTTATCTATGAAAAGGAAAGAAATGAAAACATGTTTTAAAACATATAAAGGAAAAAATAAAATAAAAGGATTATGAAAATTATTAAATTTGCTACACCAAAAGGAGAATGTTATATTCCGTTGAAATTTATCGCGAATCATAGGGCTAAATATTATTCAACAGTTGATAATTATGGAAAAGATAGTGATGAATGGAATGAACAAGTAGATTTTATCTTAAACGATAATTATGAAGGAATAGATTGGATGGAAAACAATATGAATTGGGAAGATTTTTCAGATCATGTTGTAATGTTAAATGATAAAGTTATGGTTACTGACGAAGACAGATGGGAAAATAGTGATAAGAATATTGAAGAAATAGATACTAAATTAGCAGATATTATCAATGATTCAGAAAGAAGTTATATTGAATCTAAAAGAGCTTTAGAGAAATTTGGAATTAGTTCTATTATACCTAATGAGTGTCCAATATGTTTGAACCAATTAGTTATCAAAGAAAATTCAAGTAGTGGATCTGTAGGTCTTTATTGTGTTAATGATATATGTGCAGGTGCAGCAGTTAAAAAATTACAAAAAGGCGTTGAACAATTAGGAATAAAAGGAATAGGTCTTTCAACGTGTGAAAAATTATTCGAAGCTAAAATTGAGAGAGTAGAAGATTTATTTGATAAGACTAAATTTAATAGAATGAAATTAATTGATTCTGGTCATTTTAAATCAGGTAAAAGCTTAGAAATAATAGTTAATGCTGTTGATAAGACTGATAGTTTAGAACTTAAAAGAATTGTTAATAGCTTAAATATAACTGATGTTGGATCATCAGTATCAGAACAAATAGCTAGAATGTTAGCTGGATTAGAACCAGATTTTGGAGGTTTAAATAAAGATGCTATAGCTAGAATGCAGGATAAAACGCATGATGATAGAATACGTTTAGATAAATATATTGAAATTATTAAAGATAATAATATTGATATAATCGAGCCTAAAGAATTAAGTTCTGATGTTATTAAATTTGAAATGACTGGTGACACTAAACCTTACTTTAAACAGAAACGAGATTTTGCGGATTCTGTTTTTGATCATGGATATATTCACCATAAATTAAATAAAGAGTGTGATATTCTTATAACTAATGATTTAGAATCTAATACAGGTAAAATGAAAAAAGCTCGTCAACTTGGTAAAGAAATTAAAACTTATAAACAAATAGCTGAAGATTTAGGATTAAATTAATAATTATGGAAAAACATTATAGCGATAAATTAAAAAATCTAAAAGATTGGTTTAATCTTATACATGATGCAGAACCAAATGGCAAAATCTCTCTTAAGACTTCTTTATATCTTCATAAGATAATGAGTAATTCTACTACTGGTAATTATATTATTTTTGATAATGCTGGAGGTTGTGTTTATGATATTTGGAAGGTTGACTCAGAAGAAAAAATAGAATCTTTTATAGAAAGTATTGGAGAACATTTAGTATATGGTTATATTAAAAAAGGAAAGAAATTTTTGATGGATCATCAATTAACTAATCCTCACTGGGATATTCAAAGGTATTTAAGAGTTTTAAAAGCTAAAGAGCTTAAAGCTAAGTTTATAGGTAAAAAAGTGAAAATTTCTAATGATTTTCATATGGCTTCTTTTAGAGATTTTGAAAATAAAGATATAGAAGTTTTAGATATAGATCAAGATCAAATGTGTACTATTTCTATTAATGGAGAAAAATATAAGAATACTATAGCATTAAGATCTGGATGGAATATTGAATTAGTAAGTGAACCAGACACTAACAAGATAAAAAATAAAGAGAAAGTTTAAACTTTTTATAAAATAACATATATAATAATTAAATCAAAATTTAAAACATGAGTAAAGAAAAAATTAAAGTGGCTATTATTGGAACAGGAAACTGTGCTAAATCCTTAGTTGAAGGAGTTCAATATTACACCGCTAACACTGAGGAAACTTCAGGTATGATGAGATCTGTTATTGGAGGTTATAAAGCTGAAAATATTGAATTCGTTTGTGGTTTCGATATTGACGAAAGAAAAGTTAATATGCCATTAGGAGAAGCTTTAAAAGCTAAACCAAATTGTTCATGGAACATTGTAGAAAAAATTGAATCAAAAGTTCCAGTTTATGAAGCACCTGTAATAGATGGTTATGCTGGTCTTATGGATAAATATCCTGAAGATAATAGATTCTTAGTTAGCGAAGCTTTAAGAAACACAACTGATATGAATAGAGTTGCATGGACTCAAAAACTTGAAGATACATGGAAAGCAAAAATTAAAGAATATCTAGTTAAACATGATGTTGAAATTCTTATTAATTATCTTCCTGTTGGAAGTCAAAAAACAACTGAATTTTGGGCTGAAATTTGCTTAGAAACTGGAATTTCTTTTGTTAATTGTATTCCTGTTTTTATAGCATCTGATCCTAAATGGGAACAAAGATTCATTGATGCTGGTATTCCATTAATTGGTGATGATATGAAATCTCAATATGGAGCTTCTATAGTATCACAAGTACTTCAAGAATTAGCATTTTCAAGAGGGCACCACGTTGAATGTCACGTACAAAGAAATGTCGGAGGTAATACTGATTTCTTAAACATGGAAGATAAAGCAAGATTAGCATCAAAGAAAATATCTAAAGAAAATGTTATTCGTTCTCAAAACGATATTAGAGGAATCTCAA
>Ga0114918_10003993_pt1 | contig 12904 bp, 8 predicted proteins | sample LantaG_FD_87015 | JGI IMG/M metagenome (GOLD analysis project Ga0114918, IMG submission 87015) | Deep subsurface microbial communities from Baltic Sea to uncover new lineages of life (NeLLi) - Landsort_02402 metaG | ecosystem: Environmental > Aquatic > Marine > Oceanic > Sediment | place: Baltic...
AGCCCTTTATATGCGGTCAGGTAGTGATATTTTGTTGAGATAAACTTGCTCTCGGAACAAACCACCAAAGGACGATCCACTTTATCGAGTATTGTCATAAAGTCCGTGGATTCCACGCTGACAATTGCCCCGGAGGCCTTGATCGCCTGCGCGATTGCTGCTGCCGCGGCGCCTCCCGCCGCTGCCCCGTTAGTCATATCAGGCTCCTTATCAACACATTCTTTCTGTCAAGCCTAACATATATACGGTTGAGCAGAAACCTTTATTCAAGCAGATCGTAAGTACGCAATCCGGCTTGTCAAGGGTTATGCCGTTGATACGGATCGGGAGGCATAAAACGTTTCTGCGTAAAAAAAGCGTGCAATCATGCTGATTTGCAATTATAATACCTCGCTATGAAACTGCCAGAATTAGAAAAACCTGAAAAATATGTTGGCTTGTATATCTTCGATTTCGGCGATCACACGGGCGTGGGCTTTACGGCTGAAGAAGTCGCGGAGCTTCTGGAGAGCGAGAAATACAAGGACGGCAAGGTCTACAAGATACACAAAGCCTATCCGGACGGTCGGCTCGAAATAAAAGGCGTTCCGAGCGAGACGTTCCAACTCGAGGCCGGGATGTTCTTTTATTCGAGCGATATGGAAACTGCCCGGCGGGATTTCAAGGGTCTGGTTAACCTGGCCGTAAAAAGCTCGCCGCCTTGTCGAGCTAAGGTCCATCTGACTAAACATGAGGACGAGAAACTTGTAGTAGCGTTGATTTATCCCGCTGAGTACGATGGCGAGTTCAGCTCCTGGCTTCTGGACGGCGAGTACAGGACAAGCGGCGAGGCCGAAGGCGGCGTCGGAGCGGTGCAGATGTATTATGACCGCCAGCCGGAGATTCTGGACAGGCATCAATTGTTCGGCCAATCGGAAGCGATAAGCAGGACTGGCAGCGAGTTGCGGACTTCTCTGAAAATGGCGGTCCAGAGATAGCCGGCAAGCAACGGTAAATTGTGCCGCGGCCGACCGGGCATCCGAAAGTCATGAGTATGCGCTTTTGCCCTAAGATCAATTCATTCCTTGGATTACTTGCCGGGTGGCTTTTGACGCTGTTCGGCAAATCGCCCCCGAAGCATGGGATTGACGATCTGAAGCGGGCGGATTTCAAGACCAGCACGCAGCATCTTGGAGTTCGATTCAGTGAAAAGATTCGTGATATTTTTCGGTTCCGATGGCTAAAAGTAGCCGATAAAACAAACAATCGTCATTCCGACCGAAAAGAAGAATCTCGTCCTTGCGAATAAGGCAGGGCTTTTAGCGGAGGCTGCCGTTGGCGGTTTTCAAAGTTCGGAGTTTTTTATGGCTGATTCTCATATCTACCCCGTACTCAGTGACAATGCCGTCAAGGTCCTGCAGAGCCGATATCTGATCAGGGACGCTCGGGGCAGGTGTATCGAGACGCCGGCCCAGCTTTTCGACAGGGTCGCGTCACTGATAGCCGGGGCCGAAGCCAAATACGGGGCGAGCAGCGGCGAAATCAAACGATGGCACAAAAAATACTATAACTTGATGGCATCGCTGAAGTTCCTGCCTAACTCACCCGCCCTTATGAACGCGGGGCGGCGAGGGATGCTTAGTGCCTGTTTTGTGCTGCCGATCGAGGACAGTATCGAGGGAATATTCGAAGCGGTCAAGCAGACGGCTCTTATTCAGCAGGCCGGCGGCGGCACGGGATTTTCCTTCGACAAGTTAAGGCCGACCGGCGACCGCGTTGCCTCCAGTGGGGGGACAACTTCGGGGCCCATCAGTTTCTGGCGAGTCTTTTCCGAAACTACAAAAGCGATTCAGCAGGGCACCTTTCGCCGCGGCGCCAATATGGGAATGATGAGCGTCGAGCACCCGGACATACTGAAATTCCTGTACGCCAAGCAGAACCTGGAGGCCTTTACCAATTTCAATATTTCCGTCAAGATAACCGATAGCTGGATGAAGAAGGTCCTCAAGTCAGGGAAGACTTTGCACATTGTGAAAAATCCTCGCACGGGCAAGAGGTTTTTACTGCCGCGCCGAATCGATATAGCGAACTACACGATTAGCGACCTTCATAAACTCTCCGGCAAAGACAAACTCGTCTCGAAAGGGGCCGGCAGGTTCTACACAGTCAGCGACATCTGGAAAATGATCGTCAAGTGCGCACATAAAACCGGCGAGCCCGGCGTCGCTTTTATCGACCGGATCAATCGTGACAATCCGACTCCTTTGCTCGGGCCGATAGAAGCCACCAATCCCTGCGGTGAACAGCCCTTACTCCCCTTTGAGGCATGTACGCTGGGCAGTGTCAATGTCGCCAAATTCGTTAGCGTCACAGAGACGGCGGCCCAAATGGATTGGCCGTCACTGGCCGAGACAATCAAACTGGCCGTGCGTTTTCTGGATAATATTGTCGATGTCTGCGACTACCCAATCAGTGATACCGTTCGCCTGGCGCATGGCAATCGCAAAATCGGCCTGGGCGTTATGGGCTTTGCGGATTGCCTCTTTGCCCTGGGAATCCCGTACGATTCGGAGCAGGGCGTCGAGTTCGGGGCAGAGCTGATGAAATTCGTCAACGAAAAAGCGCACGAGGCCAGCGCCGAGCTTGCCGATCTGCGTGGTCCGTTTCCCAACTGGAATAGCAGTATTTGGCAAACCGGGAAAACTCCAGAGATTCGCAACGCATCTCTTACATGCATAGCTCCAACCGGTACGATAAGCATTATCACCGATTGTTCTTCCGGCATAGAACCGGTTTATTCGCTCGTGTTTTATCGTCATGTATTGGATAACACGAAAATGCTTCAGATAGATCCCGTTTTCAAACGAATGGCAGAAAAACGGGGGATTTACAGCGAGAAGCTTGAAAAACAAATCGCCAGGACCGGCAGTATTCAAAAAATAGCCGGGATTCCCGCCGATATACGCAGGATCTTCCGGGGGGCGTACGATATCAAGCCGGAGTGGCACATTCGGATGCAGGCTGCTTTTCAGCAACATTGCGATGCCGCGGTTAGCAAGACCATCAATTTCAGCGAAAAAGCGACGGTTTCCGCTGTCGACAAGGCATATAAATTAGCCTATAAGCTTGGCTGCAAAGGAGTTACTGTTTATCGCCAGCACAGCCGAAAATACCAGCCGATGAATCTTTATTAGAGTTCTTGCGCTCTTAAGACCCAATAACTTTGGATGAATAATGGTAAGTTTTGTTCTTTTGATCTGTTCACAGAATAGGTCAGCGCATTGGCGAATTTATATTGACAGTTTTATAGAGAATTTGATAGTATATAGGTTATCGGAGCTTTTGGGTTTTATTCTTATTCTTGCGGCAGATTTTAATGAATTGGCACTCCGTAGAAAGAGGGCAAAGCCAATTCCTGAGATATTATATTGTATAGATGATAATTATCGGTCGATATGAATGTTTTAGTAGTTATCTTACCGTGTTTTGGGCCGGAGGTCGGTTATTGTAACCTAATTTTAAGGAGGACCGTTATGTTTAGAAAATCCATCTATTCAGTTTCATTGATTTTTGTGCTGGCCTTGATGTGCGGTGTTGGCCGGGCAGACGTAGTGGTCGCAGAAGATCTGCTGGTCGATTTGAGAGCCGAAGATCTTCCGTATGGCGAAGGGGTGACAATCTGGACCAACCACGGCTCGCTCGGAGACTTTACGGCAAATGGTTCCACCCTTGTTGAGGATGTTGACGGGATGAAAGCCGTGACTTTCGATGGCGGCGGTTGGTTCGATGGTCCGCCATCTACGTCCGGCATCGAAGGTGCCGGTACACGCTCAATTGAAGTATGGGCATATAATCCCTCAATACCGGGGGAAGAAACGATTGTCTCATGGGCTCACCGTGGCGGTCCGGCAGGGACTAATATGTCATTCAACTACGGCAATAATGCTATGTGGGGCGCGGTCGGGCATTGGGAAGGCGCTACGCATGATATTGGTTGGTGGGCTGACCATTCGCCCGCACCTGCCACCAATACGTGGTGGCACCTTGTTTATACTTTTGATGGTACCGCAGCCCGTGTCTATGTAAACGGCGAGCAGGAGAGTGTCAGAGACCCGATTGTTTTGGATACCTACGGTGGAACTCCTATCAGGGTAGCCACTCAGGCTGACGGTACCGGTGCGAACGCGGATACTGCATTCAATTTTACGGGCTCAATTGCCGCAGTGCGTATTCATGACGGTGTTTTAAGTCCCGCGGATATTCAAAGAAACTTCAAGCTGGGGCGGCTCAAGGCCTGGAATGCGAATCCGGCCGATGACTCGCTCAATCCGGATACATGGGCGAGCCTGAGTTGGTCGCCGGGAGGTTTTGCAGTTTCACATGATGTTTATTTCGACGATAATTTTGAGGATGTGGACGCCGGAGCCGAAGACGCGTTCCGGGGTAACCAGGCTTCGCCGTTTTATGTTGTCGGTTTTCCCGGATTTGCGTTCAGCGACGGTCTTGTTCCGGGAACGACCTACTACTGGCGGATCGACGAGGTTAATGACATGAACCTGGACAGCCCGTGGCGAGGTAATGTCTGGAGTTTTACAGTCCCGCCAAAGAAGGCTTATAATCCTGTCCCGTCCGACAATGCGAAGTATATAGATACGAATGTGACTCTTGCCTGGACGCCGGGATTCGGCGCGAAAATGCATGTTGTATACTTCGGTGAGGATTACGATACTGTAAGCAATGCCGCTGGCGGTGCTCCCGGAGGACTTACGACCTACACTCCCGATTCACTCGATTTAGGTAAGGTTTATTATTGGCGGGTCGATGAGCTCGACGGTGTCACTACCTATAAAGGCGATGTCTGGAGTTTCAAAACGATACCTGACATTTCCGTTAGCGATCCTAATCTTATGGGTTGGTGGAAGTTCGACGAAGGCGCCGGTGCGACCGCCCTGGACTGGTCGGGCCATGGCAACCATGCCAGGCTGATGGGAGGTCCAAAGTGGATAGCCGGCTATGACGGCGATGCACTGAAGCTCGATGGTGCCGATGACTATGCAGTACTGCCAATCGGCGGGCTTATCAGCTCGATGTCGAGTGCGACCTTTACCACATGGGTGAATTTCTCCAACATCGGCGGTGCATGGCAGCGGATTTTCGATTTCGGCAGCGGCGAGGGAATTTATATATTCCTGTGTCCGCGAACCGGGACAACCGGGCCGATGCGGCTGGCCATCACGACCGGCGGGGGGGCAGGGGAGTCTCTGATAGATTCGCCAAACACCCTGCCTGCCGGCTGGCACCATGTGGCGGCGTCCGTAAAATCAGGAAACATGCAGCTTTACCTTGATGGTGCGGTTATTGCCAGCGGTTCGACATCTGTAGTTCCGAGCGATCTCGGCCAGACGGGCAGCAACTGGCTCGGCAGGTCGCAGTACGCCGCTGATGGATACTTCAACGGCTCCCTGGACGATTTCCGAATCTATGACTATGCATTGTCGGCAGATGAGATTGTCAAGACGATGAGGGGCGATCCACTGCTGGCGTGGAATGCAAAGCCTGCGGATGGAACAAGTCCGGATATTGGGGTGGCATTGCCTCTGAACTGGTCGGCGGGAGAAAAGGCATCTCAGCATGATGTTTATTTCGGCACCGACGCGGATGACGTCGATAATGCCGATACCTTGACGCCGGAGATATATCGAGGGCGCCAGGCTGCGACCAGCTACGCCCCGCCCGAAGGAGTTGAATGGGGCGGCGGGCCATACTACTGGCGAGTTGATGAGTTTAATAACGACGGCACGATAAGCATAGGGAGAGTCTGGAGCTTTACCGTGGCCGATTTTATTCTTGTGGACGATTTTGAGTCCTACGATGCCGGAGATAACCAGGTATGGTACTCATGGCACGATGGACTTGGCTATGGTGCTCCGGGAACCGAGCCTTACTTTGCAGGCAACGGTACAGGTGCAGCAGTAGGCGATGAAACCACAGGTTCTTACCTGGAAGAATCGATTGTTCACAGTGACGGTCGATCATTGCCATTCTCCTTTGACAACAATAAGCAGGGTTACGCCAGGTATTCGGAAACAGAGCTGGCCTTGACGATGAGCCAGCGTAACTGGACTCAGCAGAGTGTGATGGAATTGTCACTATGGTTCAGAGGCTACCCGGCATCCGTCGGCAGCTTTGTCGAGGGCCCGGCCGGTACCTACACAATGACCGGCTCCGGCGCCGATATCTGGAATCAGTCCGACCAGTTCCACTACGCCTTCAAGGTACTTACCGGCCCCGGCTCAATTGTAGCAAGAGTCGAAAGCCTGACCAATACCCACTCCTCTGCCAAAGCGGCAGTGATGATTCGCGAGACGCTGGCTACAGATTCCAAGTACTCGATGGTAGCTGTCACACCTGGCAGCGGCGTAATCGCCGAGTATAGAGCTGAGACGGGCGAAAATGCCCAGCAGATGGATTCACAAACCGGTATCGCCGCGCCGTACTGGGTGAAGATCGAGCGTGACCTGGCGGGTAACTTTACAGCGTACAGGTCAGCTAACGGTTCTACGTGGCAGATGCTGGGCCAGTCGGTACCCTTCCAGATGGGCTCGAATGCCTATATCGGATTGGCGGTGACTGCCCACAACGCAACGGCCACATGCGAGGCCATATCCTCCAACGTCACGATTACCGGTAATGCCGGCCCGCTATGGGCCAATCAGGATATCGGCATACTCAGCAATAGTGCCGAGCCGTTGTATGTGGCTGTAGCCAACGTCACCGGCACTCCTGCGGTGGTAGTCCACGAGAATCCCGACGCATCCCTGTTAGACACCTGGACGGAGTGGGTCATACCCCTGCAAACATTCGCGGATCAGGGTATCAACCTTGCCGACGTTGACAGGATTGCGGTCGGCCTGGGGACCAAAGGTAACATGACGACGCCGGGCGGTGCGGGTAAGATGTTCATTGACGACATCCGGCTGTACCGGTCGAGAACTGCCGTCGAGTAGCAGAATAGTTTTTGTGAGAAAGATGTGAAGTAACATTAGTTCGGGGCCTATGCCAACGATTCGGTATAGGCCCCTTCATAATTATGAGCGAATCGGAAAAAGGCCCGAAAGATTTATCACGTGGTCGAATACAAATTAATCCCTGGCTGAAACGCACGGCTGAATGTAGAATTGATGCCGGTATTATATATACTTATGCCCATGTGTTTTATGAAAGTTTAGAATGAAAGTCATAAGTAAAATTATGCTTGTTGTTTCGATGTTCGTTGTATTAAGTCCTGCTGGGGGTGACGTGCTTGCGGGTGAAGTTCTCGTTTTTCGCGGGTCCAGCGATGCATCTGCTGCCGTGGCGGTTGGTGAAGACATGTTTGTCGTGGCCGATGATGAGAATAATATATTGCGGATTTACGAAACCGGCAAAGCCGGGCAGCCTGTCGGCTCCTTCGATATGACTTCGTTCCTTGGAATTGAGCCGGACAATCCGGAGGCGGATATCGAGGCGGCGGCAATAATTGGGCAGCGTATCTACTGGATTACATCGCACGGCAGGAATAAAGACGGCAAGCTAAGACCCAACCGATACCGTTTTTTCGCTACGGACTTACTCGTTGAGAAGCGAAGCGTAAAACTACGGCCTGTAGGTAAGCCGTGTGAAACCCTGGTTCATGAGCTTTTGAAAACCAATGCCGCTCGCCGGCTCGGATTGGATAAAGCGACTCGATTTGGCGCGGATCTGAAGAAAAAGGACAGGGAGAAACTCGCGCCGAAAAAGAATGGGCTTAATATCGAGGGCCTTTGTGCATCGGCCGACGGCGGGACACTCTATTTCGGATTGAGGAATCCACGCCCCAAAGACGTGCAGAATGGTCGTGCAAAAGCGATTGTTGTACCTTTGCTTAATCCGAACCTGGTCATCGAGAAGGGTGAGGCGCCGGTTTTCGGTGAGCCGATATTGTGGGATTTGAAAGGTCTCGGAATAAGAAGTATGGAGTATTCGAGTTTTAACAAGACCTGTTTTGTAATTGCCGGCGGCCCTGATGAGGATGAGGGATTCGCCCTGTATCGCTGGTCGGGCAAGCCGGAGTCTGAGCCGGAGATGGAGCGGGAGCTGAGCCTGGGAAAGAGCAAATTCAGTCCTGAGGCATTGATACCGTTTGAGAAATCGGGACGGCTATTGATCATCAGCGACGATGGGAGTCTTCTCGTCAAGGTTGCCGGAGCGTGGGAGTGTTTGGAAGGCGAATACCTTAAAGACGGTACGTGCCTGAATAAATATCTGGCGAATCCAGACAGGAAAACTTTTCGCGGGATCTGGCTGGAGTTAGATGGACGATAGCCGGCTTGTGGGATTAGCCGTTTACTATTTCGATATCATCCATAGACCCGAGCAGGCCGTCGGCGAGAGTCAGGTAGGGTAGCTTTTTGGGGTTGTGGCCGAGCAGTTCGCTGCCGACGGTATCGACGGCGACGGGATCGAAGCCGGCCAGGATTAGACCGATGTTCTTATGTTTGCCGGCCAGGTGCATTCCCTTTAGAGCAACTGAAGCATCAACGACCGACAGGTCCGGTTTTTTGTATGAACAGATATCTACAACGGATTTATCCGTCGAGGGACTGTGCAGTTTCGCTTTGTTCCATGAGCCGGCATAAAATTTTCCCGGCGCAATACCGAACATATTTTTCATTGCGATAGTAGTCTTAGTGAAGCTGTGATCCTTTAAGACCGGCAGCGAAATGATGAAAGCATCCTGTGCAATTTGGGGCATATGAAAAAGTTTTAACTGTAGAGCATTATTGTTTTGAAAAATGGTAGTTTCGGCTTCGTTAAAGTCGATTAGTTCCAGGCCGTATCTTTTGGCCATATCCGTATATCCGAGGGCGGCGAAAACCTCCGGAGTTCTGCCGGTTCCGCAGCCCTCGCCGATAGCGATTTTGGCTTCTGTGTGGGCTTTGCAATATTGATATACCGCTTCAGCCGCGGCAACGCTTGTTGTGACCGGCGGCGGCGAAGAATTCGTAAGGTTCGGTTTGATGATAATCAGACCTTTTTTAGGCAGCACGGCACCAGCTCCTATCAAATCCAGCGCGTCGGTTATGCTGGTCCTATAATCGACAAATTTTACCTTGGCAACCTGGCTCATTAGTGCCTATTAATCCTGTATTTCGTTGTTTTGAACAAAATAATCCTGAGATAAACCTTGACTGTCAAGAATTTTTGAGTAAATTTATACATCCTTGTGAGAGAAGTGGAGGTGATGGGGTAAAAATTAGTACCTGTTTTGTGGAGATGGACATGATAGAAGTCAAAGAACTTCGGCGTAGTTTCGGGCCTGTAGTCGCTGTTGACGGCATATCGTTCAATGTTGAAAAAGGAGAGGTTCTGGGTCTTCTCGGGCCGAACGGGGCCGGCAAGACGACCGCCATGCGTATTCTGGCGTGCTTTCTGAAGCCCGACAGCGGGACGGCGACCATTTGCGGGCACGATATTTTGCAGAAGCCGATTGAAGTCAGAATGTCGCTCGGATATTTGGCGGAAAACGTGCCGGCATATAACGAAATGACGGTAGGGGGCTTCTTGAATTTCATTTGTGACGTCAGAGATATCAGGGGCAAGGCGCGCAAGCAGACGCTCGATAGAATCGTCCCGATCTGTTCGATCGATTCGGTTTATCATCAGAGTATCGAGACCTTGTCGAAGGGATACAAACGCCGTGTGGGCCTGGCACAGGCATTGATGCACGACCCGGATGTGCTCATTCTTGATGAGCCGACCGACGGGCTGGATCCCAATCAGAAGCATGAAGTCAGAAAGCTTATACGCAAAATGGCAAAGGATAAGTGCATTGTCATCTCGACCCACATTCTCGAAGAAGTGGAGGCCATCTGCTCGAGAACGATAATCATCGCAAAAGGCCGGATACTGGTAGACTCAACGCCCAAGAAATTGAAGGAAGAGCATCAGTGCAGTCTTGAGGCTGTATTCCGTAAGATTACCAAAGGCAACAATCAGAGAGAATGAAAGGGCGTGAAGCTGGCAACAAGAGTGCGTTTGCTTAGTCAGCCTCAATCGTGTGAAAACACGTGAGTCGAAGATGTTCTAGTATATCAAGATGACTGAAATGACGGTAAAAAGCTCGCGATTACGCGGAAATGAGAAAGGAGACTGAAGGTGGAACTACTTGCTGCAGTGATATGCCTTCTCGTCAGTGCTTTTTGCACAGTAGTATTTTGGATGATATTAAAGAAGGCTGGAAAGCCAGGATGGCTGAGTCTTATCCCGATATACAATGGTTATGCGCTCCTCAACGTCATTAGCCTTCCAGGTTGGTGGGCGATTCTTCTGGCAGGTTGGTTCATGGTGCGCAACCTTGTCTTATGGGCATTCGGTGCACAACACATGCCCGTCGGGCTGCAAATTGTGTTCAGTTTCGGCTGGGAGACAATGCCTCTGTGGTACTTTGTTGCTATGGAAGTCTCAAGGAGCTTTGGAAAGAGCAGATGGTTTGCAATGGGTCTGTTCTTGCTTCCACCTGTGTTCTACGGCATCTTGGCATTTGGTCGTGCAGAGTACGGACAAGATACTGGGCGCGCATTCACATACCCTGGTAGAACTATCATGACGGTCTTTAACCGAGAGCTTCAAAGTTATTTTACGACTCCTCTTGCGTATGTGTTTCTTGTCATCTTCTTGTTTTTCTCAGGATACCTGACGTTCAAGCAAGGATTTTACGAGATGCGGCAGGCGGATATGAGAGCGTTTTTTATGAACCTGCCGCTGCTGTTTGTTTTTATGGTGCCGTCCACGGCGATGCGTATGTGGGCCGAGGAACGCAAAGTCGGTTCGATCGAGCTGCTGTTTACTCTGCCGATTACGATTACGCAGGCTGTTCTTGGCAAGTTCCTGGCGGCGTGGCTGTTCCTGGTGATTGCATTGGCGCTGACGTTCCCGATGGTAATCACAATCAGTTACCTTGGTAAGCCGGATGTCGGCTTGATTATTACCGGCTACTTAGGCAGCGTGCTGATGGCGGGCGGATTTCTTGCGATCGGCTGTTTCTTTTCGGCGGTAAGCAAGAACCAGGTAATCAGTTTCGTCCTGTCCGTGGTTGCCTGTGCCGTACTTGTTTTCGCAGGGATGCCGTCGACGCTGAGTTACTTCTCGACGTTTTTGCCCGCCGGGATGGTCTCGGCGATAGAAAGCATGAGCTTTCAGAGGCACTTCGAGTCGATCCAGAGGGGAGTGCTGAAGTTTGGAGACCTTTCTTATTTCGTATTATTAATCGTTGGGTGGATTGCCGCCTGCAGTATTGTTTTGGATGAAAGGAAGGCTAAATAATGAACAGAACGATACGAGCAATTTTGGGAGCAGGCTTTGTTCTTGTGATTATTTTCTCCGCCATAAGTATCTGTCAGAATATCGGAGAGCCTTTAAAGATTGATATCACCGACCAGAGGCTCTACACGCTATCGGATGGGACAAAGGCGATTTTGACCAAGCTGAACCAGCCGATTCGAGCCAGGCTTTACTATGCAAAAACCGCTGCACTAAAAGGGCCGGACCAGATTCGGTTCTTCAATAATTATTACGAGTATGTAAGGGCATTGCTGGAAGAATATGTCGCAGTGTCAAACGGGATGGTTGAGCTGGAGGTCGTAGATCCGAGGCCGTTCACCGATGATGAGGAGCAGGCGTTGAAGTACGGCCTGCGCCGGTTCCCGATAACCGAAGAGGAGAGCTTTTTCTTCGGCCTGGTGGTGAAGACGCAATTCGGAGTGGAAAAGGCGATCCCGTTTTTCTCGCCGGACCGTCAGAATTTTCTCGAATATGATATAAGCTACCTGATCGATACGGCGGTGACCCGGCAGAAAAAGAAGATCGGGGTTATGAGCTCCCTGCCCGTTATGGGTGACGATGTTACAGGTTATATGGCTGAGATGATGATGCGGCAGGGCCAGCAGCCGAAACCGGCCTGGACGTTTGTAGAACAGTTGCGCAAGCAGTATGAAGTTAAAACGGTTGCTGCGGATGTAAACGATATCAATGATGTCGATATTCTGCTGGTGATTCATCCCAAGGATCTGCCGGAGAAGACGTTATTTGCGATTGACCAGTATGTCCTTAAAGGCGGCAGGACAATTGTCTGTGTCGATCCTCATTGTTTTTCGGATAGAGCCCCGCAGATGCAAATGCAAATGCAGTTGCAGCATTCGAGCGCCTCGCAACTGGATTCGCTCCTGCGGACCTGGGGCCTTGAAATGCCGGCCAATACTTTTGCCGGGGACAGGAGCCTTGCGTCTTTAGCCGCCATTCGCGCCAACCAGAGGCCGGAAAGAATCATCGGTTATCTGAATTTGACGCCTGAAGGAAAATGTTTCGCTGAAGATAATGTTATCACGGCCGAGCTTAACCAGGTCAGAATTTTATTCTCCGGGGTGCTGAATGAAGTCGCGGATTCCAATGAGGCAAAGGAAAGCGGCCTTAATATTAAACGAACGCCGCTTGTCACAACGTCGAACAGGGGCGGCACATTTACGATCAGCAGTCCCTACGAGCTGATGATCCTGGATGGGCCGAGCTTAATGCAGAAGTTTGCCGAAGGTACCGAGCCGATGGCAATGGGATATTTGATTACGGGCCGTCTCAAGAGCAGCTTTCCAGACGGCATCAAGGTTGATAGCGAGTCTCCGGATCCGAACGATCCAAACGAGACTGTGACAACAGCCAGGCAAGTCACAGGCCTGAAAGAAGCCGGGGAAGATTGCGCTGTGATCGTTTTCTCGGATGTCGATTTTATCAGCGATAATATCGCATACCAGAGTTCTTTCTTCGGCAAGGTGGTCGTTGGCGACAACGCTTCTTTGATGTTGAACGCGATTGACGATTTAAGCGGTTCGAGCGATCTGGTTTCCATCAGGTC
>Ga0114918_10003994_pt1 | contig 12903 bp, 24 predicted proteins | sample LantaG_FD_87015 | JGI IMG/M metagenome (GOLD analysis project Ga0114918, IMG submission 87015) | Deep subsurface microbial communities from Baltic Sea to uncover new lineages of life (NeLLi) - Landsort_02402 metaG | ecosystem: Environmental > Aquatic > Marine > Oceanic > Sediment | place...
CTTTTCAGGGAATTGGGTAAACAAAAGTAACCGATAAATCTTTGCTGGAAAAGATTGACAAAGACAAATTACTAGTATATCATAAGATAGTATAATCCCATTTAAATTTGGTTGGGGGTGTCTATGCATTATAAGGAACTCAAAGAAAAAGCTGAACAAGCTGACGAGCGTAATAACGCAAAAGCTAACAAAGGATATGCCTATGCTCGTTCTAAAGGTTTTTCTGCAAGAGAATCTACTTTATTACAATTTAAATCTGAGGAGGAAATAGACCAAATAGCCAAAGAACGTGATGAGAGCGAAAGGTAAGTAGGAGTTAGTATAATGGCTGGCAATAAACTGCGTTTTGAAGTATTTAAACGTGACCTCTTTAAATGTCAATATTGTGGGCGTACTCCCCCTGATGTCGTTCTGGAATTAGACCACATTAACCCTAAATCTAAAGGGGGAAAGGGCAATATAGATAACTACATCACTGCATGCTTTGAATGCAATAGGGGTAAAAGAGATAACCTTCTAACTAATATACCCAATACACTAGCAGAGAAAATACCCATTCTGAAAGAAAAAAACCTACAACTTAAGGCTTATAATAAGTTATCCCAACAATTAGAAAAGGAACGCAAGAAACCCATAAATGAAATATGCAAAATATATGAAGAAACATTCCCTCAACATACACCTACAGAAAGATTCCGTAATGCTTCTATTGCTGTATTCTTAAGAAAGATTCCTTTCGATGAAGTGGTAGAGGCTATGTCAATCGCTTGCAATAAGTGCTCAAAATATGATGCACTACGATATTTTTGTGGGATATGTTGGAACAAAATACGACAAGACCAAGAGGATTCACAAAATGCCGAATAGAATAATAAGAGAATCAATCTGGTCTTCTCCAAATTTGAACCAAGTGTCACATAATGCAGAAATGCATTTCTATAGAATGCTCTTGGCATCAGATGATTGGGGATGCTTTGAATGTACCCCCTTAGTTATAAAAGGTAAATGTTATCCACGAAGGGAAACAGTCACAGAAAAACTAGTAGAAACATGGACAAATGAATTAATAGATAAAAATATACTAAGGGTTTGGCAAGAAGGGGATAGGTTATATGCACAATTCTATAGTTTTGAAAAACATAACCCTGAAATTGAAAGACACGACCCTAAAACCCCTTGTCCCCCTTGGTTATCAGAAAACAATAGGGGGGTAGACCCACGTGTATCTGATAAAACCGAGCGGGCATTTAAAAGGATTCAAGAGGCTATTTTAAAACTGAAGAATAACGGAGCTATGCCTACGCAAATTGAAATAGCTCAAGAAGCCCATAGTAGCAAATCCACAGTTGTAAAATATTTCAAACACTACACATTAGGTACACACGGTACAGATGAAAATACTGGCGGTACAGATGATGAATAATAAACAATACTTTAATAACCTAATTTTGTGGTACACATTGGTACACTTGGTACACTTGGTACTGTACTTACTGTACTTACTGTACTTTAGATTTAAAAAGTGGTACATGCGAACATGGTACACTGGGTACACCTTGGTACACTTAGCAATCTTCCTGATACTAGACCAAGTGTGGTACATCTGGTACAGTAACGGTACGGATGGGGTTAATTATAACATTATGTATTGTTATTTAAATATGGTACAGGCAGTACAGTACAGATGGTACAGATGGTACAGATGGTACACCTCCGATCATACTCATACTCATACTCATACTCCTAATCATACTCATACTCTTACTTTTAAAATAATTACTTCGTAATTATTCTCAGGAGAAAAATGGAAAAATTTGAAGTTTATTTAACTAAAAGCAGGGAAACTAAAAATAAAGTAGGTTTCTTAATTGATACGTTTAAGGAAACTCATTCCAATATACCTGAATCTGATTTAATTAATCTTAATGGAAGGATGGCTGGTTTATACAAAACGTGTAAAGGAAATACTGAAGAGATATTAGGGGCTATTTGGCGTTCTTGTTCTATTGAGATTACAGGGAGTCACCTAGATTATATTACCAAGTCTGCTTTAGGGAGTATTAAGAAAAAAACACGTGTTATGGTTAAAGTTGAGGGGCACGCAGGAATGGAGACAGACTAATGGAATATGAAGTAGAGAATGTGTGCCCAAGGTGTTACTGCAACGGGATTACTAAATCTGATAAAGAGAGTAATGGATTTCCATTGTATGTAGTTTGTGATAAATGTGTTAGTGCTCTAAAAAAACATTATATCGAGCAGATTAACAAAAAGGGCGAAGAATATAAGCATTTTACATTTGACGATTATATTATCTCAAAAGAAAACCAAAGGAATGTGGATATATGTAAGCAGTTTGCTGAAAGGAAACTTACTAGGTTCGGGCTTTGGTTGTATTCACCGAATGCAGGGAATGGCAAGACTCATTTAAGTTATGCTGTTTTGAAGCATTGGATAGAGAATAGTTATGAACCTAAAATTAGTGAGGGGAATCAAATCTCTTGCCCGTATATAGATATAACAGAACCAGAATTGCTTTTAAGAATTAGGGCAACTTATAGAAATAACGAGGGGGAAGATGAAAGTAATATTTTGGAAGAGTACAAGAATGCTGAGTTTATGATTTTGGATGACATTGGCAAGACGAATGCTAATGACCTGTCGTTTATGCAACGTACAATTTACACAATCATTGATTACCGCTATTTAAGGCATAAATTGACAGTTGTATCTTCAAATAAAAATGGGGCAGAATTGCAATTATATTTAGGTGCGTATACTTTTGATAGGTTGAAGGGTATGAGTGAGAAGGTTACTGAGATACAAGGGGAGTCATACAGGGGAAAAAGAAAATGAGTGTAAATGATGATTTGTCCAAATTAGTTATAAAGAAACAACTGCAAGAAATGGAAGATTCTTTAATAGGGGGTATTCCCAGAGGGAACGTGGGTTTGGTTTTTGATACGACAAATCACATGGATATTTATTGTAAGGGTTGTAACAAATTGTGTGACTTAAGAATAGTTGCATTGCAATCTCCATATCAAATTGAAGATAAGTTTGGATTCAATATTAAGACACCCGGTATTTTGTTGGAAATAAAATGCCCTACCTGCAAATGTGGCGGTTGGTTTCAGTTGTATTTAGATAAAAGCCATTCAGATAAAATGGAATTTTATAGAGAAAATATGCTTAATTTTATTGATAGGAAGAATGGCAAATGAACCCACCAAAAGTAGGAGAGGGATTAGAGATAGATAATTCTCAGTCACCAGATAATGGACTTAAGGGAAGAGTTATGGAAGTTGGTCATGGTTATATCAGGGTTAAATGGGATGACGGTACTTATAAAACAGTCCCATTGCATGATTTGTTCAGGGAGTAAAAATGAAACGTACACCGCTAAACCCTACTTCTAAAAAGAAATGCCAGAAGGCAATTAAGGACATAATTTAAGGATTATTGCAATATGAAAAAACAGATGTTTTGGACTCCTGTTGAAATGGAACGATTAAAAGAGTTAAGGGAAAAGGGAGTTCAAGTAGTTAAAATAGCGAAAATGATGGGGCGTACCATTTCTTCTATACAAGGTAAAGTTCAACGTGAAAGATTTATTAAGTTTAAATTTGTGCCATATACTGATGCAGAGAAGGAGTATATACGTGTCAATTATAAACTTACGAACGAGTCTAAGAAAAAACTAGCTACTGAACTAGGAAGGACATTTGCTTCCGTAGATAGGATGACACGTTTACTAGGATTACAAAAATGGCATTGTAAATATTGGTTGCCAGAGCACGATGATTATTTAAAAGAGGTTGTAGGGGATTTGAGTGTAGCGACAATAGCAAGGCGTATGAATAGAGGGGTAAATACTGTAGTGCGGAGAATAAAGTTTCTTCATTTACACAGGAAGGCCAAGCATGGTTGGTATTCATCGGGAGAGGTAGCAGAGATTTTGGGGTGCACATCCATGACTGTGCGAAAAAATTATATAGAAACCGGCAAATTAAAAGCACAGCCAAGGTATGATTGTGAACGCAATATAATGTACGAAATAAGAGAGGCAGACTTAAAAAATTTTATTGTAAGATATTCATTTGAATTACAGGGGCGCAATTGTGATATGGTTCAAATAGTAGATATACTATCTAACGGAATTAAATATACAACGGGGGCAGAAAGGGGTAGGAGTTGATGGAAAAATACCACTGTGAATGCAAACGATGTGGCGTTAGTTGGGAAGCGAAAAAGGAAAATCCACGAGAGTGCGTAGCATGTAGGAGTAGAGCATGGAACAAAGAGTCTGTCGGCTTTATTCCCGATCACCATCTTCCTATGCCCAAAGTTAACCATTCTGTCAATATGTCACTACCTTTTATCGGAGCACGTTGTCCTTATTGCAAAGGAACTACGGGATTGGATGGGTATAGAGGAGTGGTATTCTGTTTTTCTTGTGACGCAACATTCAGAAGTACAAAACCAATGGATTTCTTGGGAGTAATTGTAGGGATTGGAGCTAGGCGATAATGGATAAAAATATCTGCCCCATCTGCTTGAAGAAAATGAAGGAATCGTGTGATGTTTTCCAGTGCAAGTGCGGAGCTATTGTAGACAAAAATGGCAAAGTGGTATATAGCCCGAAAGATAGAAAACCAGTTATTGGAGAGCCACGATAATGTCCATCCCCCGAAATCTACCCAACAAAAACGCCTCTATCTTGTCAAAATTGGGGGTTTTAGATGGTTTATGGTATAAGATTATGGCCCAGGTGTGGTTTGATGATTTGATAGTAAGGTCATTAAATTAGCCAATAAAACAGGGGCAAACTGACCAAAATAGAAAAAGGAGAGATAATTGATTAAGCGTTATATTTTATATTTAATCAGGTGGCAAGCAAGTACGCCGATTTTGTCTCCTGTAGTGGCATTGTTTCAAGGTGGTTCTATTTGGGGTACACCTGAAAGTTGGATTGGAAGTTCTGTTGCCAACTTAATTGGAGGATTGATTTTCTTCTGGGTAGATCGTTTTATCTTTACTTCAGGTGCAGTAGAAGTATGGAACTTTAAAGATAAGGGTATTTGTGATAAATGTGGGGCAGAAGAATCGCTTTGGAGATTAGTAAGGGCGCAAAATTACGATAAATCCAATAGCGAGCCGAAGTTTCTGTGTATGAAGTGCTCCAAGGAAAAAACAGATGAATTGCGTAAAAAGGGAATAAAAGTGCGAGGTAAATCCCAATGATTAAACCTTACTATGAAAATGGTTTAGTTAAAATATTTAATGCAAATTGCTTAGATATTCTACTAGATATAAAAGATGTGAATATGAAATAAAGGAGTCGATGAAATGATACAAAAGTTATTTACACTAGCAGTCAAACCCTTAGTAGGAAGTGGCATAGGTAGAATAAAACCGCTAGCAAATTTATATCAGAGGATTGCGATGAAAATAATTCCTAAAGAGAAGATTATTGATGTACAGGGCTTTAAAATGAAAGTAGTTACAGAAGGGCATATCAATGACATTGCTACAGAGCTTCTTTTTAAGGGAATCCATGAGCCGATGTCAACATATATATTTAAAAGATATATAAAAGAGGGTGATTGTATAGTTGACATAGGTGCAAACGTAGGTTACTTCTCACTTTTGAGTGCGAGATTAGTGGGGGCAACAGGTAGGGTTTATTCGTTTGAACCAGATGTAGATAATATGAAGGCGTTAGTTGGAAATGTAGTGCTGAATCATTTCAAGGACGTAGGGTATTATCAGGTAGCCTTATCCGATTATGTAGGGCATTCTAAATTTTATTTATCCAAAACTGAAAGTGCAAGGCACTCACTTATACAAACACATGAGCATAGTAGTGAAGTAATAGTAGAAGTCAATAAACTGGATGAAATCATCCCCAAATCTTTTCCTGTGCATTTTATTAAGACAGATACGGAAGGCAATGAGATGGCAGTATTGAAAGGTGCAAAGGAAACAATCAAGCGCAATAAGGGCGTAAAAGTCCTTTTGGAAGTCTATCCTGAAGCACTTTCTAAGCAAGGAGTGACAGTTACGGACTTATGGGACTACTTGGTTAATGAAGGTGATTTGGATTTTAAGTATATCTATTTAGTGGATGATTATAAAAACCAAATAGAAAGGACTTCCCTATACAAGTTGTTGCATTATTTTAAGGAAACTGCGTTAGTTTGTAATTTATTGTGCAGTAGAAGTGAATTAACCGTTGACAAAATAAGTAGATAGTGGTAACATAGTAGCATTACCACAAATAAGGAGAACAATGAAACTTTCCGTAGTGAATGAACATGCCCTCTACTTTAACGGGGGGATTAGGTATTTGTATGAAGTTACCAGTAGACTTACTAAATCGCATCAAGTAAGTCTGATAATCCAAGATATATCAGATGAAAACGATAGGATGTTTTCTAAGGCTGATGTAGAGATACTTAACATGGAAGAAACAACTGCGAATAAACTGAAGTATTGGCTATTCTACCCATACTATTTAGTAAAACACTCATTGATTTTAAGGAAAGCGCAAAGAATTTATAAGTATGATGCTTGGATTTCCATTTCACCCACTACTCATATTATGTGTATGTTAGCGGGGATAAAACCTATACTCTGTGTATTTGAGTTAAATCCTTGGTTATACAGTGAAAGTTATCAGAAAGGATTGAGTACAATAAAGCGTTGGATTGTAAAAGGTGGAGGTATAGTGGCTAAATTCCTTGAGAAAATGGCGTATAAAAATGCCAAGCGTATTATAGTTTACTCAAAATATATCCAAAGTGAGGTAAAAAGAGTTTACGGGGTTGATTCAGAAGTGGTTTATACTGGAGTAGATTCAGGCTTTTTCAAACCTACTCATAATCCTGAAATTGAGGATAGGTACAAAGGGAAGCAGGTGATACTTCATGTGGCATCGTATTTGAATCCTATGAAAGGGACGGATTTGGCTGTTGAGACTATGGGAATTGTAAATCGTGATTTTCCGAATGCACTTTTATTGATAATAAATTCACATAATGATATAAATAGGCAATATGAGTTATATGATAAAGCAAACATATGTGGTGCATATATCAGGTTTATAACCAATGTAAAGGATAGTGATTTACCATCATATTATACAATGGCGAAATGTTTATTAAGTCCTAGTTTGGATGAGAATGTGCATTTACCCGTTTTGGAAGCTAGTGCGTGTGAGTGTCCAAGTGTGGGGTTGATTGGGAATATGGATAGTGAGGATATACAAGCGGGACTAACGGGTTGGGTAGCTTTGAACTTGTCTAAAGGGGATATTAGACTAGCTCTATTTGTAAATTCTATATTAAAGCATCCACAAATAGGAATAAATATGGGAGATAATGCACGTAAGTTTGTAATGGAGCGATTCAATTGGGATAAATGTATCGAGAGCTATAAAACAATAATAAGTGAGGTAATTTAGTCTTGGAACTTCAGAAATATCCTTTGGAATGCAAGAGGTGTGGGCATAGATGGGAAGCTAAAGCACAGTTTGTAAACCATTGCCCTAGTTGTCTTAACCCTAAATATGATACCGGGGTAGAGGACAACTTTTCATATCGTGTAGCATCAAAAAGATGGGGGAAAGATAGTGTCAAAATGTAGAATCTGCAAATCAGAAAATCTAATATCAATTCTAAACCTAGGGGAGCAATACTTGAGTGAATTTCGTGATGATGATATGAAACCTCCTAAATTTCCCTTAGAATTAGTCATTTGCAATAATTGTAAGCAAGTACAACTAAGGGATACAGTTCCGCAGAACTTGCTTTATACTAATAACTATGGCTATCGCTCTGGAATAAACTCTACCATGCGTAAACATTTACAAGGATTAGTTTTTGATATTATGAAACGTATGAATGATAACCTGCAAAATGGGGATAATGTTGTAGACCTAGGCAGTAACGACGCGACACTTTTAAAGAACTATCCCAATTATCTTAATCGTTACGGATATGATTTAGTATCTAAATTTGCAAAAGATTACGAGGGAACTGGAATAACTTTTGTAAATGAACCATTTGGTACAGAACATTCTGTCTATCCTAAATTTAAAGTTATTACTGCTATAAGCATGTTCTATGATATCGAAAATCCTGTGGAATTTTTGCAGAGCATGGCAGATAATCTTGAACGTAAGGGACTGATAATCGTGCAACAAAACTACCTTTTGTCAATGTTAAAAGTGAACGGATTCGATAATATTTTGGCGGAGCATATTTTTTACCATAGTGTAAACAGTATGAAAAATATTTGTGAAAAGTGTGGGTTGGAGATAATTGATATTCAGGTAAACGATTTGAATGGAGGTAGCTTCCGCACTTACATTTGTCATAAAGGTGATTACAAAGTAAAAAAGAGCGTACAAAAACAGTTGGATTACGAGAAGGGTTATGGTTTAGAGAGTTTGGGGTGTTATGAAGAGTTTGCTGTGCGAGTATCCAGTAAAATTGCAGAATTATGCGTGTTTTTGAACAATGTTTGTGCATTAGGGAAAAGTGTTTACCTTTACAGTGCTTCCACGAGAATCAACACTTTGCTTCAGGCATGTAATATGGATACTAAGTTAGTACAAAAAGCAGTGGAGAGAAATAGTGAAAAATGGGGCAAAAAGATAGCATCATGTGGCATACTTATTATTTCTGAAGAACAAATGAGGCAAGAAAAACCTGATTATTTGTTAGTGGGTTCGTTTTATTTCCGTGACGAATTTTTGAAAAGGGAAGCTAAGTATTTAAAGAGTGGGGGAAAGCTTATATTCCCACTTCCTAAGTTGGAGATAGTAGAAAAATGAACATAAAAACCTTCCCTTTCACAGTAATGGATTTTAGCAAGTTTGGGGATATAGCACATGGTTCACTTATTGACAGATATTGGATTAAAAGGATGCTTGAATCGGGTGCTGAGTGGGATATTTGTGAATGGTGTGGAGCTACAGTCCCTATTTATTTCCCCGATGCACGATATGGTAGGACAACCTGTAAATCTTGTGGTAGGAATTGTGGGGGATGGGGGCAGTTATACCGTGAGGAATATAAAGATGGATGTTACCATGTAGTTTATGATGATGGGGGAGATGAATGGACTGGGGGTAGACATGCTCCCCATAATAAGTTTGTGAAGGATTCCCCAATAAGGGTTCTGCATCCTATAATTAAACGCAAACCTAATAGTTATTACTTAGATAAAGATAAGTGCAAGGGGTAAAAATGAGAAAAGAAACTGGGCTAATCATGTCAACACCCATGATGATTGCAGATATCCAAAAACGTAAGTTCCAAACTCGTAGGACATGGGGATTAGCTGATATAAACATACATTCTGATGATTGGCAACTAGTAGCAGTATTCCAAGATGGATTAGCTAGATTTTACAATAAGACAATAGATGTGGAAAGAACTGTTAAATGTCCATATGGTGGAGTCGGAGATTTAGTGTGGCTGAGGGAAACTTATTATGTAATGGGGCATTGGGTTCAAACTTTGAATGTGAGGGTAAAAACAAATGATAAATAAAAGTGTGGCAGTAACAGGTGGTGATGGTTTTTTGGGGCATCATTTAGTCCCTCTTTTACAGAGAGAATATTCTGATGTAACAGTAATAAAAAAAGAATATTATGACCTTTTAAAAGAAAAGGATGTTATTTCGATGTACAATCGCATTGAACCAGATGTAGTTATTCATTTGGCTGCCAGGGTGGGTGGGATACAGTATAACCAGAAAAATCCTGCCAAATTATTTTATGAGAACCTTCAGATGGGAGTTCACCTTATACATGAGGGGCATAGATATGGCAAATTAGATAAGTTCACTTGCATTGGGACAATATGCGCTTATCCTATCTCCCCGGAGATACCATTTAAAGAAGATGATTTATGGAATGGGTATCCAGAACTCACAAACGCACCGTATGGGACTAGTAAGCGTTCCTTAGAAGTTATGTGTAGAGCATACAGAGAGCAATATGGTATGAACTGTATTTATTTAATGCCAGTCAATTGTTTTGGGGAACATGATTCGTTTGATAATGAAACAGCGCATGTAATCCCGATGCTTATAAAACGTTTTATCAATGCAAAAGAGAATAATCTTTCAGAAGTAGAAGTCTGGGGAACAGGGCTTGCAACACGCGAGTTCTTGTATGCAGGAGACTGCGCCAAACTTATAGTAGAAGCTACAAAGTCTTATAATGAAGCATATCCCATGAACCTAGGCTCTGGGAAAGAGACATCTATTGCAGAATTAGCAGAATTAATTGCTAAATTGGTAGGATATAAGGGTAAAATTGTGTGGGACGAGAGTAAGCCAGATGGACAGCCTAGGAGATTTTTGGACATAAGTAGGAGTATCCAATGGTTAGGATTTAATCCAAAGAAAGCAGTATCTTTAGAAGAGGGGTTGAAACGGACTATTGAATGGTATCAGGACAATAGGTGTGATTTGAAATGATACACACAGATGAGTTTGAGATAAAAGGAAGTGTAATAAAAACAGTAGAGGCGAACGGCAAGATGTTGGTCACTTTTGAGGTTGGAGGAGTAGGTTCTTTAATTGCACTTGTATGCTGTGTTAAATATTTTGGTGAGCCGTTAGCGTATAGCTATGAAGAAGGGGACTATTATGTTGGGGTATTATTTAATAGCAAGAATGATGGGTTTGTTCAAGAGTGGGATAAAATATTCAAAGGAGTTTGATTTGTGGAGAGAGGTAATTTATTAAATGAGTTTTAATTTTTACTGGCGTTGTCAAATATGCAAAGAACCTATTAAGGGTGAAATCCCTGAGCATCAACTTGTAGAGAAATGGATGGATGGCAGGAAAGCCCGCTATCATAAATCTTGTCTCGATAAGCAAGAAGAAGCATTAAAAGAAGCTAATCGTATACTTGGGAAATTAGGGAGAAAGTATTGACAAGTATAATGAAAGTGTGGTAGTATAAATTTATGGCTGATTGTATCGAATGTGGAAGAGAAATACCACAGACCCCTGATGGAATTTCTATGTGTACTTCATGTGCTGATAAGCAAGTAGATAATTTAATTAGGGAAGGCAGGTGGGATGTGTTGGGAGCAATGGCTAGGGTAGGGCATGATGTTATGGCAGACCAGATTGCGGGGATTAAAAGACCAAAAGGATATTTAAGGCAGAGATATGAGAAGTATTTGTCAGAAGGGGCTGACCCTAGGGCGATGGAGTGGGTAAACAAGTATTTGCTTGGTGATATAGAAGATGACTAACCGTATTCATAAAATACTTAACCAGATGGAAGAGTGTATTGTAGATTTAAAAATAGAACTTTGTGACAATGATTTTGATACAGCCCTAGCTAGGAAACGCAAGGATGAACTGAAAGAGACTAGAGCAAGGGGTGGGAAAGCTAGGGCAGAAAAATTAAGCCCCGAAAGACGGAGAGAGATAGCAAGGAATGCTGTTAATGCAAGATGGGCAAAACGTGATAAGCATTTAGATGTATTAGGATTTAGAAATAGATAAGGAGTGAAGATGTCCAATATAGCTGAAAGCAGAACTGAAATCCAGATTGATGTACCCATGACAGAAGACGACAAAATCAAATGTTCTGATGAAATGGTAAGTGCTATGAGTGCAGTGCAAGGTGCTCATTCAGACATTAAGGATTTTGTCGAAGAGAAAAAAGAGGAAATTGGTAAATTTAATCAAGTAATTGGCAATGCACGTAGCAAACTTTCTGACAGGCAGATTTCAAAAGAGTCCAGATTGGCATTAACCAATGAAATCATAGAAGCCCTCAATGCTATTTCAAGAGCTAATGAGATGTTGGAATCTTATAAGCAAGAGAAGAAATCAGAGATTCTTAAATTAGAGTCTGCGATTAATGTTTGCAGGATAAAATTAGACCGTGGGCGTGATTTTAAGTGGGTAGAAGTAAATATGCTAAAAGATTTTGATAAAAAATTAAAGACTTTTATTGACTTAAAGACAGGGGAAATCATAAAGAAAATTCCCATGTCTGATGAAGAGATGCAAATGGAGTTTAGGGATGAAGGATTAAGTGTAAAGAGGGTTAATTGATGATTAATTGCGTTGTGTGTGGCAAACCGTTGCAGATGGTGTTTGCAGGTATATCAGAGCCGTTTGCTGGTGGAGTCTTTCTTGATAAAGACGGCATGGGAAGATGGATGGTGTGCACAAACCCAGATTGCCCTGATGGTAAAATGAATATTGGCCAAAGGGAAGAAGAGATCGAACTTTAATGATTTCAGTAATAATCCCTACGCTTAATTCAGGTAAATACCTTGCGAAAACGCTGGAATCAATTTATCAGCAGGCGTTCCCTGATTATGAAGTCATTATTATTGATAGTAATTCAGAAGATGATACATTACGGATAGCTCATGAGTACCATAAAAAGATGGAAGGGAAACTTAATATCTATCTTATGCCACGAGAGGGACAGGTAAGGGCGATAAACTATGGTATAAGTTTAGCTAAAGGGGATATTTTGACATTTATTAATTCAGATGATACCTATGAATACGGATGTTTTAAGATGGTGGATTATATACTAAGTTATCGGGGAGTAGATTGGCTTTATGGGATAGGTAAAGTCATTGATGCGGATGATAGAGAGGTTCGTTCGCTGGTAACTACGTTCAAAAGTCTATGGTGGATGCAGAACAGTGAGCGTGTTCTCTCATGGTTTGATTATATTGTACAGCCAACGGTCTTTTGGAAGCGTTCTCTTTGGGAAAGGGTGGGGCAATTTAATATTGATTATCCTTTTTGTTTTGATTATGAGATGTGGTTGAGAATGAGAAAAGTAAGCAAACCATTGTTCGTAGAATGTCATTTGGCTAATTGGAGAGCACACAAAGATGC
>Ga0114918_10003995_pt1 | contig 12903 bp, 18 predicted proteins | sample LantaG_FD_87015 | JGI IMG/M metagenome (GOLD analysis project Ga0114918, IMG submission 87015) | Deep subsurface microbial communities from Baltic Sea to uncover new lineages of life (NeLLi) - Landsort_02402 metaG | ecosystem: Environmental > Aquatic > Marine > Oceanic > Sediment | place...
CGGACGCTCAATTCTTCACGGATGATGGCCATTTCCATTTTGAAACAAAGGAAGCGGCTTCCGATACTGAGTTATGTGTTGTGGCTGCTTCTGGACAGGAAGCACGATACAATTTCAATGTAGGTGGAACGGATTATGAAATTATAGGGCTGGATTTAACCGCACCTATTCATTTGCAATTTTTACCTGGGGCCGAGGCAAGTCTTTGTGCTTTTTGCGAATCAACCGAAGGAGAAACACAAGACCTTAGAATTCATGGGTATCGAACGGGGGATCAATTACGGGCATTGATAATTAGTTGCGGGACTCATGCCGACAACGAAGCCTTCTTTAGTGGCGTAGAAAATTTCTATTTTGATGGGCATATAGAGGCCGCAAGTAGCATTAGTTCTATCACTGCAAATATCATTCCTTCGGCAACTCCGGCAACAGCAAGTGCGGGTGATGTGTTTTACAATAGTACGAGTAATGTTCCTTTTGCATATAACGGATCGTCTTGGTTGAATCTTGCACAAGGTGGCAGCGGTGGGGTTTCCGATCCACTATCACTAGGGGAAATTGAAGCCACTAACTCATTACTTGGTATGGCCTTAACCGTTTCGGGAACGAGTTCGTTCGGCGGTGTTATTAATACGAATGGGAATTACATTTCAGGAGACGGGGACGCAGAAGGGCCAATCGTTGACGCCGATGGAAATTTTACACTTATTAAATCTTCCGGCACACAAACATCTTTCGGGAGTGGATTGGGATTCGGCAGTTCGACTGTCCTGTATGTGACATCCACAATTAATGGGTCGCTCGGCTTGTACGTTCGTAATAGCGGCGTAACGGGCGGGTCGCGTGGCGCAATAATTCGCGGCGGAGCAAATGACGTAAGTACGAATACATTTGAGGTACAGGATTATGGAGGCACAACAGACTTTAAGGTCCAGGGCGATGGAACCGCTTACTTCTCTGGAGCGTTAACGGCGGCTAGTTATGCGGACAACTCTCCCGATTTCCGGGGGGATGCGTTGTCCGTTATTGGGGCAATGGAGAGTAAAATTATTGATGGCGTGTGTGTTGTTGACCACGATACGTTAGGGCCAGCATTATTGATTAGAGATGTTACTGATTATTTTGTCGAAACCCGCGACAAGAAGACAAGTGTATTGGTAAAGCGGATACCGGGACGGCTACACCAGCGAATTGTTGATGATGAGTTCACTTTTACAGAAGTCACAGAGCAACGGACAGAAAAACTACGTGATCTGAGCACTATGGTTTCGATCCAGAATCAAGCGATCCGGCAATTAAAAGCCGAGTTCGAGGCACACAAAAAGACGCATCCATAAGGAGAAAGATTGTGGCTACGACAAGAACAGGATTTTTAGATTGGCTGGGCGGTACTCGCAATATCATATCCATTTTAATTGCTCTTGGCATGGTGGCTAGTCCTGTCTGTTGGGCCATTTACCAAGTGACTCAAAATGAAAAAGACATTCAAGAGGTTAACAAATGTGTAGATGAATTGGATGCTGACATTGGTATTATTCGAGAAGACATGAAATCTTATATGAAGGATTCAATACTATCTATGCGAGAGGTCAGAGATAGTATTCAGGAGCTTGACAAAAAGATAGTACGAATTGGTACTCGACAAGAGGGATTAATTGAAGATGTAAGGGAGCAAAAAAATGAAAGATAAAATAATTGAAATACTTTTTATTGTACTTGTATCAATCTTCGTTATTTGGTTTGGGGCAAAGTATTGCTTAATGGGAGTGTAGGAAAATGAAAGATAAACTCACTATTGTATTTTCTATTTTGATTGTCATACTTGGCATACTTTGTATGTGCAGTTGTTCCGCATCGAAAAAATCATCGGTGGATATACGTGGGGTGAATACGGTAAAAATATTATCTTTCGGCTCCGGTGTTCAAGAACACAATAATCAGAGAATCGATATTGAGGTCGATCCAGGATTAGCAACAAAGGAACTACCAAAGATTGATTTAAGTAGTGCGGCTACATTGGGATGGAATTCGATTATAATAAAAGGGGCAAGCGACGTTACTATTGTTCGGTTTTTTGATAATGGACAATTCAATGATTTTGCAAATGTACTTGACGCATTCCCATTATTATTTGATTACAGAGATGATTTTTTGTATACCTCGGTTCCATAGATAATGTATAAAATGACGGGGAGGGAAGATTATGGCAACCCCAGCGACAGTAATTAACATAAATACACTTTGTAATCGAAATGCCGATGAGCGTGTAACTATCAATGACGGTGGATTTGATGGTGAGTTACGGGTTTTGTCTTATGGTTCGGCTGAAGAGCTTTTACTTGTAGATGCTGGCAATACTTTTAATATTTCAGCAGATAAAAATATTGATTTCACATCTACTATTTTATATAATAACTTTCCGATTTCTGCGCTTCCTATTATATCGGCGGGTGTAGGAGACGGCACATCCAATCTGATAACTCTACTTGATGAGAATGACGCTGCTGTTCCGTATGTAGCGAATACAACGCGGATATATATAAAAAACAGAGGATTATGGTTTCCAGAAGACCCTAATGGAATTCTAGCCGCAAGAGGAGTTGATTATGACTACCAAGAAACAAGCCCATCCGAAGGAAAGATCAAACCACGCATTCGTCTTGGTGATGGAACTCAGTATATTGTGTTTGGTCTCACTCCCTAGTTACGGACAGGGTTATGATTGGGAAAATATTAATACTGGGTTCGATCCAGAGCGGATTGTAAATTATGCCGCTCTTTCGTCAATTAACCAAGGGACTGAATTTCAAATTATGAATAAGGTCGATACTACAAGTGATGTTGCGGCCACTCTATCTATTTCAGGAGGTCAATTAATTTTGGAATCTACGTATGATATTCGACTATTGCCCCTTGGAAACACAGTAATCGAGATGGCTACGGAGGTCCGTTTCCTTCCAAATTCTACAGGTCCAAAAATCAAGTATTATCAAGATTCCTATCAAGTAGCAGTTGAAGCATTTACTTTAGTTCAACAATCGGATCAGGATTTTGAATGGCGTTCTGATACAATCAATAATTTAATGGATTTAACAGAATCCGGTGATCTATCCACGTTACAAGATATTACTGCTGGGCGCGATATTATAGCCACTGACGATGTGATAGCAACTGATATTTTTCAACATTCATCCGATTCCGTAGGAGATAAATATAGACTTTATTCTACTGCCTACAAAATGGGTATTTCACCAAACGATTTTGATTTTACTACTGATTATTTTTTCAAATGGCATTCGGATATAAATGACGACGCTATGGTTTTGGATGGCGATACCGGGAATTTAACTTTAGAAGGTGGCTGGGTAATTGGTGGAACCGCGAATGCAGCGAATCAGGTTATTCAAAATGCTACTGAGATTCAGGCAACTAAATTCAATTTTAGAGGTGTGTGGGATGAACCAACTGAAGCAGCACTTAAAGCAAAACTGAACAATGGTGATACTGTTTATTTTATAAAAAATGGTGATCCAATTTCTCTTTATTTAGGTGTGAAATACGAGGGTGAGTTACGGGTACAAGAACTTGTACTTTATGCAGATCGAGTTACAGGGCATCAATACGCTATGGCAACAAAACAATTTGATGAGATTTACTTGATAAGGACACATATACCAACATGAGAAAACTGCTTTTAATTTTCTTTTTATTTTTTTCTTGTCTTCAGGCGTTTGCTGATCGTCTGGAATTGTTTGCTACCTATGTAGCGGGGAGTGGCAGTGCTGCGATTCAGAATATTCCAGATTTTGTAACCAGTTATTCGCTACCTAATTTTTGGGATATTACTGGATTTTATGATTATAATGGGGCGGGAGATTATAAAACAAGCGGGGATACAGTTTCACTGACAGGGTCTAATTATGTTATTCAACTTGGCGTGTCCGTTTCGGCATGGAGTGTTGGAGAAGAAGATTTATATATTCGGATATATCAGCGTCGTCATTATGATTATTCAAGTCTATTATTAGAGTTCTGGACACTGCTTGCTGAAAATGAACCGGCTTACACTGGTGGCGCTGCGGGCACAATCGATCAACATTTTAGTCGTCGGTTCCAATACCCTACTTCTGAATTCAATCGTTACTGGATGCAGTGGCGGATTGAGGTCGAGAATATCAATCCGGCAGCCCCTAGAACTGTGATTTGGGATTTAGGACGAGTTCGTTTTGGTTCCGATCCGGCTCCTACGTTTACGCCTACGCCAGGAGCAACAAATACTCCTACAAATACGTTTACTCCTATTCCGCCGACGCCAACATTAATCCCTACGGCTACTCCAACGGCCACGGATACGCCGGTTCCTACGCCGACATTGACTTCAACAAATACGCCCACAGGAACACAAACTCCAACGGCTACTTTTACAGAAACACCTACTCCTACAAATACACCTACTCCTACAAATACACCTACTCCTACAAATACAGCGACGGCTACGGCTACATCTACTAATACTCCAACAGCTACCGTGACTAATACTCCTACGGCAACTTGGACGGCTACGGCTACGGCAACGGATATTCCAACCCCCCCAGCAACTCCCATGTCTTCTTTGCCCGTTCCGTTTCCAATTATAAGTGTAACAGATGATTTTACATTTTCATTTGCAGCGTTAAATCCAGAAGACGAGGCTTCTAGTTACCCGTATAATGCGACGGCGGCGGCGTATGCTAGTGCTGTCTATGGTCAATTTGAATATACGAATGATCCAACTTGGAATACTTATGTTATTCTGGGAGCGCATAATTATGATAAACCGCTAGCCGATTGGTATGTTAGTTCTCCTGTCATTGCTCGTTATCACGAATTAGCCATATATGGTGGAACATTTTATCATTACGGGCGTATCCGAATGGCCGCTCGAACGGCATCGGCAACGGAGTTCGTTGATTCTGCCCAAGCCGTAGCAACGTTTTTAATGAAGACACAAACGCCAACAAATACCCCAACGATTACCCCAACATGGACACCGACAAATACATTTACAAGTACGCCGACAAATACACCGTTTTTTACGAACACGCCCACAAATACGCCTATCGCAACATCAACAGGGACGCAGACAAATACTCCTACGAATACTCCTACGAATACAGCAACATCTACGCCTACTTGGACACAAACAAATACGCCAACAGTGACGCCCACCCAACCAAATCCATCCGCTCCACAAATGACACCCCCAGGAGTTGGCGCTTATTTAGATAATACTACAAAGATAGAGGTTCATGGAAATGATTTTATAACTATCCCGAATGTTTTTATGTATGATATTGCGGCCTCGATCCCAAATAAAACAATCGATAGTACTACACCGTATATAGCGAATTCAGACTATTGGCGTGGAACAATGCCGGATGATTTATACGCGCAATGGTTTCTATTTGCTTTGAACTATACTCCGAGGGGGACGCCAACACCAGTAGGCGTCTGGTACAACACTCATCAATTTACCGAAGCTACTCCATCTAATTTTTATTATGGAGCGCACCCGGATGAAATACCCACACCGCCTGGATTTATTGTTGTGCCAATAACAACTCCGAATCCTGTTTGGATACGTGTAACTGGTTTTGGTTTATCAGATGGCTCAACTTGGTCTACTTCTGGAGAAAGTCCAGTAGATAATAGTATGTATTTGCTATTACCGACAAAAACATCAACGCCCACACCAATACCGACAAGCATCCCAACTCCCCCTTCAATGGGGATTTATATAAAAGATCATTTTGGAAATCTGCATTACATTGTTCGTGATGCAGCATACTAATTGAAGAGGAGATCGTGCTATGAAACAGTTTTTAGTTGTAATCGTGTTCATATTTTTCGCCGTGTCTATAGGGGCCACTCAGGAAAAGACAGATTCTATACCTACTCCTATCCCGACTCCCGCCCCCACTCCTACACCCACTCTGAAAAATGTAAAAATTGCCGTCCCAAAGCCGGATTTGATCCCTGCGGACAGTCGAGTTATCAGTACAACGGACTACCAAAAAGTTGTGACAGAAAATGCACGTCTGAAACAAGAGGCTGTCATTTACCAGCAAAATATTGATGCTCTTTTGGCGTTAGTTATTGAAGCAGAGTCTTCCAAAAGACTGATTCTGAAAGAACTACTCAAAGCGCCTAATATCCGAGTGGTGAAAAATGCTATTCGGCAAGTGCTATATACATCATTACAACAAGGAGCAAAAAAATGAAGAAAGCAATGAAGTGGTTGAACGGAAAGAAGACTATCATCGTAATGTTATTCGTGATCGCCGCCCAAATTCTTGAAGGGGTACTGATTGGGATTTGGGGGGCGGAGGCAGAATGGATCCCGAAATTGGCGGAGACTTTCGATTGGTTTGCCGTCGCTTTGGGTGGGGTAGCCGTTACGCATAACATTGGGAAAAAAATGGGGACAAAACGGTAGGGTGAAAGCAATGAAAATTCGTGTGGGGGGCGGTTACGATTCCTACGCCTCTGTCTCATTTTTTATATATGGACAACAACATAGATCCCCGATCCCGTATTCCTTTGCGATTTTGATTTTCCTTTGTAATTCTTCATGCAATTCTTTGTGCTCTCGTATGATATATTCCCGCAGACAATCTAGGGCTTTTGCTTTGGCTTTTAGTATTTACCCACTATTTTCATTAAAATAGCCTCCCATCTTGACTTTTTTCCCAACTTTCCGGAATCTGGGAAACTTTCTCACGTCCGGTTGGCTTAAAAACGGGTGTTCCTAACGGCCTAACTTTTAAAGTTCCATTATGGAAAGATGCAATTCGTTCTTTCGTTTCAATAACGTAATCAGAGTTTAACTCACATCCTATCGTCTTGCGATTGTGCATTAGAGAAGCAATCATCGTTGAACCGACTCCAACAAAAGGATCAAGTACCCAATCTTTCTCATTGGTGCAAGCAAGTACACATCTTTGAATCAACTCAACTGGAAATTGGCATGGATGAATGGTTTTTTCTGGATGATTGGCTTTAACATTAGGTATTTCCCAGATTTCCTTTTCCCAATCCTGAGCAGTAATTTCCCAATAATCTGAAGGATTCTTTCCTAAAGGATTACCAGATGGAAGTCCATATTTAGGTCCTGGTTTGTAATTTGTTTTTCCAGGATATTTTGAAGGAACTCTTACTGAATCAAGATTAAAAGTATACTTTTCCGATTTTGTAAACCAAAGAATTACTTCGTATCTTCCACTGAATCTTTTTGAAGCATGTAATCCATGATTGAAATGCCAGATGATTCTATTGCGCAATTTGAGCCCGAATTCCTTGAATATCGGATAGTAAAACATATCTAAAGGAAAAACTTCGGATTTTTCAACATAATTTCCTACTTGCCAACAAAGACTGCCCACTGGAGACAGCACTCGAAATAACTCACTCAAAACAGGTTTTATGCTTTTTAAATAATTCTCTAAAGACGTAACCGTTTCGTAATCTTTACCGATGTTATATGGAGGCGATGAAATGATGAGTTTAATTTCGTTGTCAGGTACTTTTGCTAAACCTTCGAGTGCGTCTCCCTGAAATAAAACAATTTCTGATTTTCGCGAAAAACCATCATCTATCCGATAACTTTTTTTTGTACAAAAAACATTATCCCATTCATTATTAATATTCATCGATCGCCCTCAAATTCTTATTCAGTAACATGACTTACTCCTTTCGTATCTTGAGTAATTTCAAATACTTTATCGGCGGATTCTATTTGTGTGGGAATGTGGCTAATCATTATAATTTGTAGGTTTAGTTTTTCAGAAAGTTGTTTAATCATTTCAGCCCCCTTTTCTGGTAAATCATTTCCTTTTAAGAATTTTAGTGGCTCATCAAAAACTAACGTATTTCTGGAACGTGGATTTTGTAGTGACCAAAAGCAAATTTGCAAGGCGAAGGAGCAGACATCAACTATGCCGCCGCCGCGTTCATCTAAAGGGCTAAACCGATTCCCGTTTTTATCTACTAGATATAAATCCGCTTCTGTTTTATTTCTGCGCTCCATAAATTCCATTTCAAACTTAGGGGAATCTGGGCCGAACACAGAAGACAGTGCAAGACTGATTAAACTATGAATATGGTACTTTAGTTCGTTTTGAGTTTCCAAGGCCACTTGTTGTATAATAATCTGCGCCTTTTCTATTTCAACTAACTCTATTTTCAAAGTCTTATGGTTTTTAACGGACTCTTTGTGTTGCTCGTTGAGAATTTTACGTTCCCCTTTTCGTTGTTCTAATGAGGCTTTGAAATGAGAAATACTATGTCCAGTCATAGTCCGCCTCCAATTTATTTAACCCTTTGCTAATTTGATTATTTATTTTATCGGTTTTAGCTTGCAACGTCTCTAATTTTTCTTTGGCTTGTTTTACAGTATTGCACCCAAATTTTTCTTCTAGTTGTTTGTTTAGTTGATTTTTTTCTCCCAGTAATTGTGCTCTTTTATTCACATTTTCCTCAATTTGTTTTTTCATTTCCACTAGTTTTTTTGTTATATCGTTCGACATTATTCTTCTCCTTTAATCGTGTCCCATACTTTTTGAATTACTTTATCCTCAATGTTTGGATTACTCTCAAAAAATCGTTGCATGTTTTTTTCAAAACTTAGTTCGATATCATAATTTTCTGATAATGTTTCAACAAAAGCGTTTTCACGTGCTTCTTGTTCTTTTTTGCTTTTGATATGCTCCTTGGAAAAAACATTTTTTTCGATTGGGATTTTTAATCTTTCTACTTCATTTTGTTTGGCATACCATAAATAGATTGATGGCTCATAATCTATCTCATTCAGATTTTGACGGCTCATACACCCTGGGTTAATCAATAAACGATCTTTTTTATCTTTGTATATAAACGATTGGTGATTGTCCCCCGTGATAACCAAATCGTAACCTTTAAATGAAGATAATACTTTTGAGCAAGATGGACTTTCGCAGTCTTTCCAGGGTTTTTCACCCTTATATATATAGAGATGTACTAAAGCAACGTACCGACGCTTATCCTCCTTGTTTTCTTCTACTTTCTTTGGCGTAGCGCCAAATGGGAACGGAGTGATACGCACACATGGCATTACGGTTTGTTTCTCGTTCATAATAAAAAGATTTCCAGCTTCTTTTAATGTCTGTAACCCCGAAATTGATAGTTGTGCTAAGTTATGATTTGGGAGGTCGTGATTGCCCGGCACAACATATAAATAATAATTCTCATGTTCTGGATCAAGACCGGGCAAATGCCGAATCGCCATCGATAGTAATTTAGGAGATGGTTTAGCTTTATGAAAAACATCCCCAGCGCAAAGAATAGTGGGGCATTCTAAACGTTTCCACTCATCATTAACCCATTTTAATTTTCGTATTTGTGTTTTCCAGAAATCATCCGTTCGGCATGTCGGCTGATCGTCGCGTAAATGTAAATCACTTATGATTATTGCTGTTGGTTTATTCATTTTTTAATCCTCTAATAAAGTAACTCTTTTTAATTTTTTTAATGGATTAAGTAAAGGCAGTATAGTATTAAGGATTATTTGGATTGCTTTTAATTTTACATCTTGTATAGAATACGTGTGTTCCAATACAAACCATATATTTAGAAATTCATTATCACCTATTTTAACAGACCATGTTACCATCAACCTAGAATCTTTTATTTGAACTGATTCTTTGTTTAGATAAATTACACAATCATTTTTTTGTTTACTTGATATAACAGTTTTAAATTGACCCGGTCCTATCTCTTTCCATACGTTCATTGCACAATCTCCTGTCCGCAAAGTGGACATTCATCCGGCATTAGTATTTTCCATCTTTTTTTATACCTACAATGCTCTTCAAGTAATTCTTCTATTTGTCTTGTCCTGTAATTAATCCCATTTACTAGTTGCTCTAATGCGTTGCGATCCTCTTTTAATTGAGACAGTTGTTGTTGTTGTTTTCCTATGGTTTCTATTTCTGTTTTTGCTTTTGATAAGCTAGAAAAACTATTTAATTTTTTTTCTACCTCTTGTAGTTTTCCAAGAAGATTCCTAAGATCTGAAGATTCATCACATAATGTTTTGTGCATAGATTGTTGTTTTTCAATTTGTTTTATGCTTTCTTCTGCACCAGACAAATCTAAAGTATTTTCCAATTTTGTTTCGATGATGGATAATTCTTGTGTGTGCCTAAAAAGCAATACTTGTTGGTTTTCAAACAATTTTTTCTCTTTGTTTTTTCTTTCAATTTTGCTAATTAATGCTTCTCGTTTTGGAATATCTTCATAGTATTTTAGTCTTGCTTTCAGGTCTTCTATGTGTTCTTCTTCTTGTCGTAATCGCTTTGTTGTGTCTAATTTAGAGGAATTTATCCTTTTTAGAGATTCATCTATCACATTTAGATTGACAATATTATTTAATTTTCTAGCAACCTCCCCAGATGAATCTGCTAGCAAAAATGGAGCGTCCATTTGGTGTTGAAAGTTTATATTGGACATAGCAAGTAAGTCTTGAATGTCTTCTGGCACTTTCCCCGCCAATGCTGTGTATGAATGTTGTTCAACACACTCTCCAATATCGGTTGTGTATTTATCTTCTGTGTTTGTTTTGATTCTATTATTAGTTTCGCTGCCTTCTGTAAGAGATACAATAGTATCCCCGCCCCAATGAGACCTAAAAGATTTGCCGCCTCGTGGTCTGTTAAAAACAATCCATCGTAGCGCCCTAAGTATTGCCGACTTTCCACAATCAGATTTCCCAACTATGACATTCACGCCTTTATGTAGATTCAACACAGTATCTCTGTGGCTTTGAAAATTTTGAATATGGATAGAATCAATCATTCTTAAGAATCCCCTCTTTTTTCAAATCTTCAATCATGTCACTATATAGCGCACCATGTGTTTCTGGAACTTTTGCCAGGGCATGTATATACCTTTTTATTTGTCTAGTGACTGCCTCTTTCGCACACTTAAGCGATATATGTTGTGAAAAGTGAATCCCATTAATTTCTACATGGAATTTTCTTGCCAGTTTGAAACGCTCCGTAATATCAATAACAATGTATTTGCCAATTTTTCTTTGAATATGAAATAGAATCCGATTTGGATCAACTTGGAAATCGTAAAGTTCGGTTTTCTTCTGTTTTTCAACGGGGATTTCAATCCATTTACTTTTTATCATTGTGCCAATCCTTCTTTTTCTAATGCTTCCCTCAATTTTGAAGAAAGTTTTGTCCCTGGAAAATTATCTATTTGAGTTCTTATTTTCTCTGGTAATTTTTTCTTCGCAGTTTTAAGTTTACTATATAGGCCAAGTTTAATATATTTCTTGTCTTTATTCTTTTCATCGGGAACAAGTATGGACAAGGTATATTTAACGGCCACAATGCCTATTGATTTTTTCTTTATTTTCGCTGTAATGGAACCCATTTCTCTGCGCCATTCCTCTTCACCAAAAGCATTCACTCGTCTTGTCCATTTAGTTACCCAAGTCATTTAGCGATTCCTTTCTTATATGGGGGCTGCTCAGTGGGCATCCACCATACCCATTTTCGATCCCATGATAAACCTTTTCGTTTTTCAAGATCCAAGTTCATTTTAGCTTCTGTTCTTGCAGACCACCCTGGCATTATATGAAGTGTATACTTGTTTTCTGAGATGTATTCCCTAGACTCTCTTCTTACTGCCACCATTACCGGATGTCCATCGTTTGGCGGAATTTTTTCGGTGATGTGTTGCCAGACTAAATTAGATTTTTTCTTTTTTTTGCCCATTAGAACAGCTTTCCATGTAAATAGGGTCGTTTAATGTTTGCTTCATGTTTTTTTCTTACTTCGGTAGCTAGATCGATTCCTAACTCATCTGCGGTATCTGCAAGTCGAATGTATATATCTGCCAACTCCTCACCGGCCCCACCTTTCTCATCGTTCATTTTCCCTTTTCGTTGCCCTTCAAAGAATTCGGAAATTTCAGAATGAAGAAGCGCTGCTAATTCTGAGGCGGATCGTCTGCCGGATGGAGATTGCTCTCCAGCTAATCGAAACCCATGTAATTTTGCATTTGTGCTAATTGCAATTGGAGAAACAATCGTCATTTTCAAAGGAAGATTTTGTATCATTTCGCATTCTCCCCCGGATAAAGTGCGTATGATGTCAGAGTCTCCGTTCAAATATTTTTGTATTCGCACAAAACTTTCTTGGTTTTCGTTTCGTTTTTGTCTCATGTCCTGTTCCATTTTATTCTTCTCCTTCTTCTTTTTTTAAGAGTCTTTTCAAATGATCGTCTACTGCTTTATCTGCCATGTCTTGGTAAGTATTAATGGCCGCTATCTTCTTCTTCTCGCTTAGCGAATCATTAAATACGATACCAAATTCTACGTCAGACCGCAGTGTGCAATAATTGACTTCGGGGTGTGGAATTGTTTTTCCCACCCTTACTTTTGCCGTTGTTGTTATTATGCCTGAGAATTTAGCCATTTTGTTATTCCCCCTTTGTTTCGATCAATTTTGCTTTATACGCCATGAGTAAAGCATCTGCCCTTCCATCTTTGATTCCCCTCCTTGTTCCAGTTAGCAGATGGGCATCCCTCGGAAACAACCGACAAGCGGTTTTGTAATTCTCCTTTTTTTGTAGTTTTTTTCTTTCCGCCGCCTTCATTTTTGATTTCTTCGCTACTACAGGAACAATTCCTTTGAAAATAGTGTTCGGATGAATAATGCGATGAGGCACTTTGTACATAGCCAAAAACATCAACCACATTCCATAATTCATACCGGATTTGAACGTGGCCGGTGCTCCTTGTAATGGCCTCGATGATTGTTGCTCGATGATACAAAACAAATTGGTGTTATCTACAAATGATTCAAAAGTATCATA
>Ga0114918_10003996_pt1 | contig 12903 bp, 20 predicted proteins | sample LantaG_FD_87015 | JGI IMG/M metagenome (GOLD analysis project Ga0114918, IMG submission 87015) | Deep subsurface microbial communities from Baltic Sea to uncover new lineages of life (NeLLi) - Landsort_02402 metaG | ecosystem: Environmental > Aquatic > Marine > Oceanic > Sediment | place...
GGGTCGTCTGGACCGTGCGAAACTCCGCGGCACGGGTGTCGGGGTCGTACCAGCACGCTACGCTGTTGTAGCGGCCAAGATCAATCGCGAGAATGACGTTCGTGACCATGGCATGTCTCCTGGAAAGGGAATCGGGGCAGACCTTCAAGGTAGCCCACGACATGCATGGATTCTTTCGCTAAGAAAATGAAGAAGCATTCTCCAACTTTGGAAACAGACCGATTGGTTCTGCGCCCATTTTCTATTGCCGACTCCGAAAGAGTGAAGGAATTGGCCGAAGATAAAAAGATATACGACACCACTCTAAACGTCCCTCATCCTTATGACGACGGAATGGCCGAAAGATGGATCTCTTCACACCTCCCCCAGTTTTATAACGGCAACGGTGTGAATCTGGCTGTCACGCTGAAAGAAACCGGCAACCTAATTGGAGCTATCGGTTTGGGTGCCGCCAAGCAACACAAGCGTGCAGAACTGGGTTATTGGATAGGCGTGCCGTTCTGGAATAGCGGATACTGCACGGAGGCTTCGAGAGAGCTCATCAAGTATGGTTTTGAAGTTCTGGGATATCATAAAATCACTTCGCGACATATGGAATCAAACCCGGCATCAGGCGGGGTGATGGAGAAAGCCGGGATGCTCAAGGAGGGACGCTTGATCGATGAAGTGGTGAAGGACGATCACTACCACACGCTTATCGTTTACGGAATAATCAATAGTGAATAATGCGATGCACCAAATGGCTACCCGCGCCACGCTTCCTTCTGACTCGCTTCGCTCGCTGGGCAGGAATCGCGCCACGGGCGTCCATCGGTGATTGCAGACGTTCGCTTATAGGGGACAGAAGATATCCCGGTGTGGCGTCGGTTGGGGAGGGTGAGCGGAGTGCTGGGCCGCCCGTTGCCGTGACTCGCTGCCGCACGCCGCTCGTTCCCAACGGGCGATCGCCTTGCCCCTGTGGCCAGCCGAAGAATCGGCACTGCTCAACTTCTTCATTCGATCGTGTATAATCGCAGAAACAGGAGAGTCACAATGACGCTTGCAGAGTTGCTCCCGGCTCTACACGGCCTCCCAAAGTGCGAAAAGCTTCGGGCTATCCAACTATTGGCGGCCGATGTCGCCCGCGAGGACGGAGAGATGCTGACGCCTTCGGAAGCGGCATATCCCGTCTGGTCGCCCTTTGATGCGTTCGATGGCGCTGCAAGCCTGATGCGGCTGCTCGAGGATGAGAAGGCTGCGTGAGTGCCGCGATGCCGCAGCGTTTTCCCTACGTTGAAGTCGATCCGATATTGGGTGCGGCCAGTTCGTTACCGTACGCACCGATCACTCTTCAACTGGGTGATCGAAAAGTGCAAGTATCCGGACTGATCGATAGCGGCTCTACCCTGAACGTGCTGCCCTTCGATGTCGGCTTGCGGCTTGGCGCAGTATGGGAAAAGCAAAGCGTGCCGGTTCGGCTCGGTGGCAATATGGCTGAGTCGGAAGCACGCGGCCTTGTTCTCATCGGGCAGATTGAGGGATTCCCGCCGGTGCGACTTGCCTTTGCATGGAGCCAGAGCAATCGAATCCCAGTGATACTCGGTCAGACGAATTTCTTCTTGGAATTCGATGTCCGATTCTGTCGTTCCCAAATGTTCTTTGAGATTGCTCCTCGCATTAGTCCTGGGAGCTGATGGCGGAAAAGAGCGAACCAAGCGTTGGAGCAGACTCGCGATAGCGTCCTGCGGCATGGTGGGCCGGTTGGTCGCGAGCTGCTCAACTTGGTCGTTCGCCGGTAGTCAGGCAGGATCTCTGAGGAGATTGCGGGCCCTGGGCCTCGACAGCGGCAGGCGGTCCACGATGGGCGGATTCTCTCCGAGGGTGCGCTTCTCCCTGGAACGGCAGCATTGCGCCGGCGCTCGCCCGTCACAGAAGACGGAAGTCAGTAACCTCAACGACCATTGAGTCAACGTCGATCAGGAAGAACGCCCGCAGCGGCTCCTCGTCGATGAAGTACAAACCCTCCGACAGAAACGTTCCGTTCCCGGCCGGGTCGTCTTCCAGGTGATGGTGAATCGCGTCAGCCGCCTGGATTGCTGCCACAGCGCTAACCACGCCGGAGATTCTCAACAGCTCCGCAGCTGCCTCCAGCGAATACACGACGGAGTAGATCAATCTGGAACTCTGCCTTGAACTTTTGCGACCAACTCGCCCCAGGAAAGTCGATGCCCATCGAGGCTTGCCCGACTTCGGGCTCGTTCAATCTCTATGTCTGTTGGAGGGCGTCGGACGAGGCCGATCGTTCGGCCACTTGAGTCAACTAGCTCAATCGGCCCTTCGCCGGCCCTGATCTGAGCGGCAACATCCTCTGCGATAGCAACTTTTGTCATGATCAACTCCTCTCCGATTGCGATTTTACACGAAATCGGGTCTGTTCGTCACTGAGGCCGCTTGTCCCGCTGCAAACAAGGGGCGTGGCGAACGAGGCGTTGGAGAAGACTCGCGATAGCGTCCTGCGATATGGTGAGCCGGTTGGCTGCGAGCTGCTGAAGGCGAGCGTTATGCGAAAGAACTGAAACAACCGGAGAGTGCATGGTGTCCCACCTCTGGCAACAGTTCACCGCTCTGGTTACAGCCGGTGATATTCGGATATCCGAGCACGGATACGACGCTCTGGCCGACGATGGACTGACGGTCGACGAGCTTCTCTTGGGGGCTGGTTCTGCGGTCGTTGTCGAGGAATACCCCGATTATCCGAAGGGCGCTGCGGTGCTTGTTCGCCAGCGGGGTGTCGATGGCAGCCCGGTTCATGCAGTGTGGGGTGTGCCTCGTGGATACAATAGGCCCGCGGTGCTGGTGACCGCCTACAGACCCGACCCGAACCTTTGGGATGAGACGTTTACGAGGAGGCTCCGCCCGTGATCGAAAAAAAGAAAATCAAACTGATCCATGAAGGCCGGTATGCGGCGGAGGTCGAGGTCGAGTTGATCGACGACGACACTGGCTGGGCACCATACCTAAGTGTCGGCGACGCACGGAAAATGGACGCTGTGCGTGCGGCCCTGAAGGCAGGCCGATTGACAGAGGCGTCGGCGTTGGGGCGAGTGTTTGAGTTGCAGCCCGTAGGTCAACGCGAAACCTTCTAAGGATTTGAGTTCGCGAAGCCGAACCTCAAATCCTCTGTTCAAGAAGCCCGGTGACCCTGCGAGTAAGCCGCAGCGCTAGGGTAACGGTGTGCAGCGGAGACGCTGCCGGTGTGTCACGGAGCGCGTGCCGAGCGCCCGATTATGGTGATCGGCCCTGGCGACGGGGCTTTGAAGCCTTGGAGCGGGCTGACGGAGTGGTGTCGGTTGGGTGTCGCCACGTTCCGGCAGCGTTGAAAACCATGACGAGCGCGTACCGCGTCCAGGTCGCGACGAGCGCGATAAAAAACGTGAACGGCGATGACGGCGTGCTGCAGCCGGGGCATCGACTAGCTCGTGTCGTGGATGGCGGAGGCGCGTTTGGGGAAGATGGCGACGACCCGCAGCTGCCCGCCGCATTCGGTGCAGCGTCGCGGCGGCCGGACCGGTGCGTCGGCTGGAGTAGCAGCGAGCAGGACGTACTGGGCGTTGTTCTTGAGCGTGACGAGCCAGCGGACGGCCTCGATCGAGAGCGGGGCGTGTGCTCCCAGGAACCCGTAGTGCCGCACCTTCTGAAAACCGCTTGGCAGCACGTGCTGGAGGAATCGCCGGATGAACTCCATCGCATCGAGGGTCATCCTCCGCCAGCGGTTCGTGCCGCTCCTGCGGTAGGAGAACGCGACCTGGCCGTCCTCGCAGGAGACGATCCGGTGGTCGCTGATCGCGACGCGGAACACGTAGGTGGCCAGATACTTGAGCGACGTGCGGCCGTCGCCCACGGCCTTTGAGTGGACGACCCAGTCGCGTTTCCAGACGGCGGGATCGACTTGCTCGAGGAGCTCGGCCTTGCGGAGTTCCTCGCGGAACTTGGCCCGAAACAGGATCGACAAGGCCTTGACCGGCAGGAAGAACCCTGGTCCCGAAGGGATCCAGGAGTTGCGATCAGCGCCGACGGCTCCGCCGGGCACGACGTAGTGGACGTGGGGGTGGTAGCCGAGGATCCGATCCCAGGTGTGGAGCACGCCGAAGAAGCCGGGCTGTGCCGTGCCGAAGAAGCGATTGTCTGCCGCGAGCGTGCGGATGGCCTGGCTCGAGGCGTGAAAGAGCGCGTTGTACACGGCGCGAGAGTTGCCCCGCGCCAGGCACCTCAGTTCGGAGGGCAGCGTGAACGTGAGCAGAAAATACGGACAGGGCAGCAGGCGTGAAGTCTGTTTCTCGAGCCAGGCTCTGGTCTTCTCCTGCTGGCATGTCGGGCAGTGCCGGTTGCCGCAGGATCGTCCCATGACATGGCTGCCGCCGCAGGCGGTGCAGGCGTACTGCACCTTCCCCAGGGCGCCGGTCCGGCAGGCGCGGATGGCGCCGAGCACCTGGCGATGCAGGGACGGCATCCGCGCGCCAAACCGGTCGAGATACTCCCCGCCATGCCGCCGTAGCACCTCGGCGACGGTCGGCATGGCGTGGCTGCTACTGCATGATCCGCTCGATGGCTTCGCGGGCTCCTTCCTGCCCGGTCGCGGTGAGGTGCAGATAGATCATGGTCGTCTGCAGGGAGCTGTGGCCCAGGTACTGCTGGATGAGCCGCAGGTTGACGCCCGCTTCGAGCAGGTGGGTCGCGTAGCTGTGCCGCAGGGTGTGGACGCAGACCGACTTGCGGAAGCCGAGCTGCGCGACGACGCAACGCATCGCCCCCTGCACGCTGCTGGCGGCCATCGGGGCGGTCGCGGTGGCCGCGCTGACGCGGCCCCGGCCGAGGGCGGGAAACACGAGCCGCGGATGACGATGGGTGGCCCAATGCCCGCGCAGCGTCATGAGCGTCCGCTGCGGCAGCGGAACGAACCGATCCTTCGCCCCCTTGCCCCGGTGGACGTGGACCAGCATGCGGGCACTGTCGATGTCGCCGAGTTCCAGGGCGAGCCCTTCCTGGAGCCGTAATCCCAGCGAGTAGACGGTCCAGAGGAAGGCCCGGTTGTGGGGCGTGCGGACCGCGTCGAGGAGCCGATGCACCTCGGCGACGGCCAGCACGTCGGGCAGCGTCTTGTGCTTCGGGACGCGGAGCTTCAAGAGGGTGGCCCAGTCCCGCGGCTCCGAGTGGGTGTAGAAGAACTTGATGCCGCTGCGGGCGATCTTGAGGGCGCTGGGGGAGAAGTGGCAGTCGTTCTTGAGATAGAGAAAGTAGTCGCGGACCTGCGGCTCGGTGAGCAGGGCCGGGGACTGGCGGTAGTGAGCGGCCAGCTTCCGCACGGCGCGGACGTAGGCTTCCTGGGTACGTTCGCTGCGGCCTGCGAGCTGGAGGTCCTGGATCATCCGCTGGCGGAGCGCGGTCATGGGACGAGAAGCGATCATCGTGAAACCCTTTCGCAAAGGAGGAAGAAAAACCCTTGCGAACGACGATGATTGCCGGGATGGCCCGCGGCCACTGCTGCCGGCCACGAATGCGAAGACGAGGTGGCCGGGCTATACTGAGGCCGGTATCAACCTGCCGCGGAGCGGCTTACTTGAACAAAGCAATGCAGCGGACTCGCGATAAAATCCGGCGGTTTGGTTCGTCGAAGGTCGCGAGCCGCTCAATGCGGCCGTTCGGCAACAGGAAGCCCAGAGCCAGAGCCAAGAAATCCCGAGCCGCCCGTGCGCGTCGCTGATGGACGTTCCGGCTCGCACTCGATCGACCCCGGCGGTGTGGTCACCGTGCTTGATACGAGCCTTGTAGCCTTGTCCTTCCGCCACCTGGACTCATTTCGAAGCCTCGGACAACAACACCACCATCTTCCTGCCGACCGCAGCAGCGTAACGCTCAAGAGTCGTGAGCGTCGGATTGGATTCCGTATCGTTCTCGAGTCGCGACAATGCCGCGCGATCTATTCCAGATCGCTCGTAGATATCCGCAAGACTCAGGCCAAGGCGTTCTCGCTCCGCGCGAAGGACGCCCATCACATGCCGCAAAGGGGTGCCCTTCTTTCGCAGCGATGCAAGCCGTCGCCTCGCCTTTTCCTTGATCTCCGGCAGCTCGCTCGCAATTTCTTTCCGGATCGCCGCGTGACGTTTCCGCTCGGCAGCCGTCGCATCACGGTACGTTCGCTTCAATACTTTCTTGGCCATCCTACACCTCCACGTCATACGCCGTTAATGGATAGATCGTTGTCTCATCTACCTGCTCATAGACCACTACAATGTATCGGCCGTCGACCGAGAACCCGAACAGAATCGGAAGCCCGGAAGTGCGGCTTGTCGCATGGCCAACCGGATTCAGGACTGCTTCTTCGACATCCTCAGGCGAGAGGCCGTTCTCTGCTATGTGTTCGATGTTGCCGCCAGGCTCCTCGTTCCAGATGATCTCCGTCGCTGGCATCCATGACTCTCGCGCGGTGTTGATTTATTCTGCAACGCGCGTGCGCTGTACTCAAGGCCAGGGCATGAGAGCCATCTTGAGGAGTCGCAAAACCAACCAAGGCATGCCGAACCAGGCGTTGGAGCAGATTCGCGATAGCGTCCTGCGGTATGGTGAGTCTCTTGGCTGCGAGATGCTCAACTTGGTCGTTCGGCGAAGGAGGCGCGGAGTGGTCACGCTGCGGCTGTACCGACCGGACGACGCGCCCGCGCTGCTGGCGTTGTTCCGGGACACCGTCCGCAGCGTCAACAGCCGGGACTACTCGCCCGTGCAAGTCGCGGCCTGGGCGTCCGACGACATCGACACGATCCGGTGGTTCGGGCGGTTCGAGGAGCGGTTCATTCTTGTGGCCGAGGAGGGTGGCCTCCCGGTCGGGTTCGCTGAACTGGAGGCGGACGGGCACGTCGATCGGGTGTATGTCTCGGCTGATCACCAGGGGCGGGGGATCGGGCGGCGGCTGGTGGCCACCATGGTGGCCGAGGCCCGGCGAGCTGGGATTCGCCGGCTGTTCACCGAGGCGAGCATCACCGCCCGGCCATTCTTCGAGGCTCAGGGGTTTGTGGTGCTCACCCCGCAGGTGGTGACGGTCCGCGGAGTCGAGTTCGTCAACTATCGGATGGAGCGGATCATCGCGGAACCATCGGCTGCAGCTGATCGGGGCCGAATGTAGGCTTTTCGAGGTTCATGGATCCCTGAGCGGCCCCGGCTGCTGAGCGGGGGCGTTTGGCGGCGAAGGACTCAGTCGGTGAAAGCAGTTCACCCGATGGTTGGCCCACTGATACGCTGCGAAAATGAGGCGCTTCAAGTGGATCGATTGGAACCTGCAGAAGATCGCCGATCACGCCCTGGCAGCTGACGAGGTCGAGGCAGCGTATAATCGGGTCATCCGGCTCGAGCCGCGTCAGGATGGATCCTTCCGGATGCTGGCAGAGGTGCCGTCTGGTCGCCGCGTTTGGGTGATTTGGCGGTACGATCGCGATCCTGACGAGATCCCCGACATATTCGGGGAAACCGAAGATCCGCCAATCTTCGTCATCACCGCATACTCGAGATTCCCATGCCAATACCTCAGCCCGACGACCGCAGTGACAGCCGAAAGTCGTTAGACGAGCAACTGGCAGCCGAGCCCCTGCCCCCGATCCCTGAATCCGCGCCCGGCGATGTGCCGCGACCTCTTGAGACGCACCTCCGTCCACGGAGGCCGGTAGCGGTCGTGGGGATTATGGAAAATGGTGTCGTACGGTTGTTGGATTCCGGGGTAAGGATCCCCGAGCACTCGCGGGTAATCGTAGTGGCATCGGACTCCGGCTGATTGCAGTTCAAAAAGGGGCAGGGCCGAACATCTCTATGGCCTTTGAAGTCAAGTAGGCGCACCGATATCGTTGACCTCGAAACATTTTCATTTTTCCAGCCGATCTTCGGCTTTCTTTGTTTCGGGTTCGAGCGGGGGTAGCAGCGGGCCCTGACCGGACGGCGACGCGGAATCCTTCTTCATGGGAGTCGGTGTGGCAGGTATCTCCTGACACGACCGCGCCAAACATCTCTCTGAGGCTCAGCCGCAGACCGAGGTGCCCGTGAGGTGTCACCCTGGGTGCGGTGCATGATCGGGCCTGTATTCAGGCCCGGTCGCACGCAGGCGAGCCGCCGCCAGGCGGCGAGTCCTGCGTGAAGACCATGCGTCCTCGAAGTTCATCCGTTCGTTCCCAGCGGCTATTCAAAGCGTCGAGTGCGTGCTCGGGGCACGCCGCCGTTCAGGTCGGCTCGTGGGACCGGCGGAGAGCGTGTATGAGTCAGTTCGTCGTACTCGACTCCCTGTGTGTGCTCGTGGATTGTGGCGGGCGCTGGCCGGTGGCTCTTCCAAGCAGGTGAGTCGGCGGTCTTCGGCACGGCACCGGGGCGGAAGGGGGTGGAGCCGCAGGCTCCGCCTCCTTCGGGCGGTCAGGGGGTTGCCCTGCCGCAAGTGTCTTCGCCTCGTGCGTGGTGCTCGACCGGCGCTGCTGGCAGTCGCAGGCGCATCGCTCAGTTCGACTGTCGGCTCACCGACCAGCCCCGCGTGTGCGGTCAGCCTTTCATGGCGGCTTCCTCCATGGTGCGGACGCCCTTGGGCAGGCTGCTCTTCCAGAGCTTCCGGGCGTCGAAGGGTCGCTTGCGCTTCATCATCCAATAGACGGCCCGGCCGATCTTGGCCGCGACGAGGGCCACGGCCCGGGCCTTGCCCCGTTGTCTCGTCATCTTCTCCATGAATGCCTTCGCCTCGGGGTTGCTGCGGATCATCAGGGCCGCCGCCTCGCTGAAGGCCCACTTGAGGTGGGCGTTGCCGATCTTCCGCCCGCCGCTGCCCTGCTTCTTGCCCGCCGATTCCTTGGCACAGGCGACGAGCCGGGCGTAGGACGCGAACTGCCCGACGTTCGCGAAGCGGTTCACGTCCTGGATCTCGTAGAGCATCACCAGCGACAGCACCTTCCCGACGCCGTTGATCGTCTGCAGCAGGTGCAGCCGCGCAGGAGCCGGGCGATCTTCTCGGAGTCGATCCGGTCGTTCTTGGCCTTCCCGCCGTGGATCGCCTTCATGTACAGGGCGTGGCTGAGGACGAACTCGATCCCCTCCGTCCGGCACCAGTCGGCGAGCCAGTACCAGGAAAACATGCACTCCGCCCCGACCACCAGGCTCGCCCGGTAGGGTGCCAGGGCCCGCTTCAGGGGCTCGGGCTCGGCCCGCAGGTTGCGGTGCAGGACGACGTTGCCCTGGTCGTCGAGCACGCAGACGTACATCTTGCTCGCGTGCAGATCGATGCCGCAGTAGAATCGCCGCTGTTCACGATAAAACCTCATCATGGTCCTCCTGCTGGTGCGTGACGGATGAGCCTCGTTGCCGACAACGCTTCGGCACAAATGACGCCGAGCCTCGAGCTCGTCACGGGTTTATAGGACTTCGTCACCTCCACGCGGGAGGCCATGATGAGCATCCAGGCAATGCAGCGGACTCGCGATAAACCCCGTCCTGATGGAAAGTCCAAGGTCGCGAGCCGCTGATCGCGAATGTTCGGCTGGTAGGAGGTATACGGATATGCGCACTAAAACAACCTTACGGAACATTGGAATGGTTGTAGTTCTGACCTTGGCCACGGGACTTCACGCGGCGGATGCGCCTGGCAGCAAAGCTGGTGTTGGCGCTGCGTCGGACGCTCTGCGTGTCCCCGCGGGCTTTCGTCTGGCGGCCAAGAGCCGGGAAGAACCCTATACCAAGACGGAGTGGGCGCAGGAGATCGTGCACGAACAGTCCGGCATCTCCATGGTCTACGTTCCGGCCGGATCGTTTCTGATGGGCAGTCCGCCCACAGAGACGAACCGCAATCGCGATGAGATCCAGCACGAAGTCGTGCTGCCCCGTGGCTTCTATCTGGGCAAGTACGAGGTCACCCAGCAGCAGTGGCAATCGTTGATGGGCAGCACCGTGCAGCAGCAGTGGGAGAAATCCGGCAAGTCCGATCCTCTGCTCGGCACCGGCAAGGACATGCCCATGTATTACGTGAGCTGGAATGACGCCCGGGATCTTTGCGCAAAACTCGGGGCCGGCTTCCGGCTGCCGACCGAAGCGGAATGGGAATACGCCTGTCGGGCCGGGACGACGACACCGCATGCCGGTCCGATTGGCAAGCTGAGCTGGACAGCGGACAACAGCGGGCGCTCGCTGCTCGACCCCAAGAAGGTCGACCAGCAGATGGCCAAGAGCAAGAATCCTAGTCGGAAAGGCTTCGTCGAACTGCTGCGGAAGAATGCCTGCGGGCCGCATCCCGTGGGGACCAAGCAATCGAATGCCTGGGGCCTTCATGACATGCACGGCAATGTCTGGGAGTGGTGCCAGGATGGGTATGCTCCGTTCGGCGGCACGAAGACGACGGACCCGACCGGTCCGCCTGCAGGGCCAAACGTGCTCTGCCGCGTCAGCCGGGGCGGTTCCTGGTTCGATTTCGCCGAGTTCCTGTGCCGATCCGCATGCCGAGATTGTGGCGATCCTCCATCTGGGAAGCGGACTGCCGACTGGCGTGGTTTCACGCATGGGGTACGTCTCGCCTTCTCTCTCGATGCTGCGACGAAGGAAGGGGAAAAACCATGATTTCCGGAGCGTTCCGCTTACTGATGGGCTCGGCCCTGGGCCTGGCGGCGCTGACTTTCGGATGCGCTTCTTGGGCTGCAGACGCCAACAGGGCGAAACCTGGTGCCCCGCTGGCACTGCCCGCGGCGGCGGCCGGCGCGATCGGGAAGGTATTCCCTGGCAGCACGGTCAGGAAGGTGCAGGCGGATGACGAGGCCGGCCTGACGCTGTTCCTGGCGACGGTGGTCGATGCCGGAGGCGAACGGGTGGTACGCCTCTCCGCGGATGGCATGATCGTGAGCGTGGAGCGCGAGGTCAAGGTCGCTGATCTCCCGCCAGCCTTGGCCGCAGTGGTGCGGCAGAATACCGCGGGCGAGGTCATCCTCCAGATCGAAACAAGAGCTGAAATCATCGCAGACTCGAAGGGCGCGAAGACCATTCGGGAACTCTCGACGCCGCGGCCCTCGTACCGAAGCCACAGGGAGGTGGATGTCGACCGCGATGGTCGCCTCTGGAACGCGCGGCGCCGGGACGCGGGAGAGGCGATCGCCCCGGGCGAAGAGGGTATTCTGAAAGTGCCGGGCTATCGCCCTCCCTGCGTGATCTATCTGCCCTCCGACTACAAGGCCGGAGCCAAATGGCCGTTGATCCTTCATTTCCACGGCAGCGGCGACTTGGCGACGACCAAGCCGTGGCTGTGGGGGATCAATGGCAAAGGGTACATCATCGTCGGGCTTTCCTACGTGAAGGGCGAGGGAGTCACCCCCGCGAACGCGGCCGCCATGATCAAGTACGTCGACGCTGTGCGCGCGCTCGTGGATGCGACGTATGGCGTGGACCAACATCGCGTTTTCCTGAGTGGCACCTCCATGGGCGGCTGGGCGGTCAACTACTGCGGGTTCAGCCGGGCGGCCAATGGCCGCTACAAGGGCTACTGCATCGTTGCTGCCGGGCCGGCGAAAAGGAGCGGCGTGGACTTCTCGGTGGCCCGAAACCTCCCTGTGCTCGTGCTGAATGGAGAGACGGACGGCAATCTTGCGGCCGCCAAGCAAGGGGTGCCGCTTCTGGAACGGGCGGGCGCGAAAGTCACGTCGGTCGTGTTGTCGGGCGAGGGGCATATGCCGCAGCCGCCCAAGATTTGGCAGCCTCTGGCGAAGTGGCTCTCCTCGGTAGACCGATAGATGTAGCCGAACAAGCCGGATGCACGCGACGGCTTACAGCCGCGCGTGATCCGCAGCGTTCGGCGAAGTAGGTACCGCGACGGTGGTAGTAGGTTGAGCAGCCAAGCAGCCTCATCAGCGTCGCGCATCCGGTCGGATGTTCCGTACGAAATCACTGGGCGATAAGACGCTCACCCTCCATCAGCCTTCGCGAGGTCCGCCATGATCATGCTCGCCCGCCCTTCGCTGCTCTTGGTTGCCGTGATCGTCGCTGGGATGTCGCTCGGACATTCTCTTTCGCGGGCCGACGAACTGCCTGCGGACACGAACACGATCGAACGCCTGACGCCGGAGCAGGCCAAGGCACTCGCGGAGTTCAGGGGGTGGGCTGAGCCTGAAGAAAGCTGTTGCAGAGTCATTTTGTATGAAGAACCCGTTGACTCCGGAGACCACTTCGACGTGGGCCGCGTTACTGCAAGGCAATATGTCTTTCGTCACCGCCCTTGACTCGGACGACTCCGTCGCCATCGCCGAAGCCCTCGCCACGCGCAAAGGCCCGCTCTCGCTCCCCAATCTCAAGAAAATCTCTCCCAAGACGCTCACAGCGCTCCTGAAGAAGGAAGACGTCGAAATCCCGCTCATCGAGACGCTCGAACTGATCCCCGAGCCCGACGGCAGCCCGACCGAAGACTTCGTGATCCCAGACGGGTTTCAGGAGCGGCAGCAGCGATAGCGTGGCCGGAGCCCGCGCTGTTGAAACAGGGCCACAAGCCTCCGCGGGAGTTGGGCGCCGATGAGAAATCTCACGAAACGCCGACGTCCATGCTTTTGACTCGGCTCAACCGCGCAGCGTATGCCAACGTCGCGAGTATGGCGTCACGCTCGAGGTCGTGATGATCGTCGAGAATCAGTTCCGGAGTCATGCCGCCACTGAGCAGATCCAGCTGGCACGGGACAGGCACCTTTTTAGGGGCGGCCGGTGAGCAGCCGGCAGGCGTCGAGATATTTTTCGCGGGTTTTAGCAACGACGTCGGCGGGGAGTTCGGGGGGCTCGCTCGCCTTGTCCCAGCCGCTGGTCTCGAGCCAGTCGCGGACAAACTGCTTGTCGAAGGAGTCGGGCACGCGGCCGTGGCCCGCGTCGGCGGCCGGCCAGAACCGGGAA
>Ga0114918_10003997_pt1 | contig 12901 bp, 17 predicted proteins | sample LantaG_FD_87015 | JGI IMG/M metagenome (GOLD analysis project Ga0114918, IMG submission 87015) | Deep subsurface microbial communities from Baltic Sea to uncover new lineages of life (NeLLi) - Landsort_02402 metaG | ecosystem: Environmental > Aquatic > Marine > Oceanic > Sediment | place...
AGAGAGAGAGAGAGAGAGAGAGAGAGAGAGAGAGAGAGAGAGAGAGAGAGAGAAGACAAGAAGGGGGTGGAGAGAGAGAGCTTTTATCTGTAAGAGAGTGAACCCTTGAAGCCTCTGTTTCTCTCTCTCTCTTGCTCTCGTCGCGAGAAGAGAGACTTCGTCACAGAGAAGAAAAAAAAGCAAACAGAAGAAGGAGAGGAGGGAACTCGAGGTCGAGGTCGAGAGGTCTGAACAGGAGGAAAAAAAACGGAAAAACAAAAAAAAACAAAGCTCTTCTCCACCACAATTTTTTCGTCTTGGCCTCTGCATCAAAGCGTTTTTTTCTCCTCTCTCTCTTCCCCTCTTCCCCCTTTTTCCACAAAGCCATGAACGCCACCGTCATGCGCGCCAGCACGGCCTCGCGCAGCGCCGTGTCGTGCCGCGCGGCGGCGGGATCGGCCCCGGCCCCCCGCGGCGCATCCGCTGTCGCCTCGCCGCTCCGCCGCAGCGCCGCCGCCGGCCGCAGGAGCACGACGACGACCTCCTCGTCGTCCAAGCTCAACGGCGCCGCCGTCGCCAACGCCTCCTCCAAGACGCTCGCCGTCGAGAGGGTCCGCTCGGACGAGGGCGAGGAGGCCGAGGAGCTCGGTGAGTTGGAGGAGGAGGAGAAAAGATAGAAGGGAGGAGATCGCTGCTGCCGAGGGCTTTTTTTTCTTCTTCTTCATCGTCGCCTCTCGGCCGCTCGCGTTTTTTTCGTTTCCACCTTCTTTCTCACACCCTTTTATTTCCCTTTTCTCATTTCCAATTCCCACAGACTTTTACGAGGAGTTTGAAGACGAGGACGACGGCACTGGGCTGACGGGATCGCAGGTACGGATGTGAAAGAGAGGGAGTTGACGGAGAATGAAGATTGACAAGAAGAAGAAGAACAAAAAAAGGAAAGAGCGCGCTCGATCTGGCCGTCTCTTTTTCTTTTTTTCTCGAATCGATCTGCCCCTCTTCGCCCCAGAAAGGAGGCTCGCTGTCCTCCTCTCTCACCTGCCAGCGACGCGTATTTTTCCTCCCCGACCAATTCGGCATGAGAAGAGAAGAGGAGCGAAGGCAGCATTACCAGAATGCGAAGCGATAAAAGAATCTCCAAAGTCTTTTCAAGCGAAGAAGAGATCGCAGCCGGCGAAAAGGAGCTCTTCCTTCGCCGTGCCCTTGCTTTTTTTCGTTTTTTTCCTCTCACGCCCTTTCTCTCCTCTCTCTCTCTTCTCTCTCTCTTTCACTCCATTTCACACAACAGGTCCAGTCCCTGCTGTCGGTGCTCTGCGAGGAGACCCAGCTCGCCGAGCTCGAGGTGAGGCTCGGCTCGTTTGAGCTCCACGTCGTCCGCTCGCGTGACAACCTGTCGTCGACGCCCTCTTCTTCGAGCTCCTCTGGTGCCGCTGTCCAGGTGGCCCCCGGGGCCCCGACCTTCCCGACCCCGGCTCCCGGCACGGCCTTCGCTTCGACGGCAAGCATGGATGGCGCCGCTCTCGGCTCCGCCGCCTCCTCGGCCACCGCTTCCTTCGACGCGACGATGAGCCTCGACGACGACGACGCCGGGGTGAGCACGCTGCTGCTGGGCTCTCCCAAGGTCGGGCTCCTGCGCAGGGGACGCTACGTCAAGGGCAAGCGCGTCGGCAAGGGGAACGCCGTGGAGGAGGGCGCGGAAGTGAAGAAGGGACAGGTCCTCGGGTGAGTTAGTTTTTTTGATTTTCTGATTTTTGGATTTTTTTCCTTCTATTTTTTTTCTCTCTCTACCTCTTCCCTGCCTCTCCCATTTCTCTCACGCTTTTCCCCCCTCTTTCGAACCCCTCCCTCTCTCCCTCTCTGCTGTTCCACTCCCCCCAACAGCTACGTCGAGCAGCTCGGCACCTTCATGCCCATCGAGGCCCCGCAGGCAGGGGAGCTCGTCGCCTTTTTGGTCGAGGAGGGGAGCCCCGTCGAATACAGGCAGCCCGTCGCTGAAATCGCCCCCTTCTTCGGAGGGCACATCATCGGGGACTCGAAGCACGCTTGAAATCTCCTTCGCGGCAGCGAAGGGTTTCTTCGCTGAGAAGAGAAGAGAAGAAAAAAGAGAGAAAAAGAGAACTGGAGAGAGAGACAAGGAAAAAAAACCACCACCACCACCAATTTTAAAATAATTCGAGATCCAGCAACGACCGGACAGAATCACAGCGAGAGAGAGAGAGGGAGAGAGAGAGAGGGAGAGAGGGATAGAGAGAGAGAGAGAGAGCGACCAGCGAGAGAGAGAGTGCGCGTGAGAGAGAGAGAGCGACCAGCGAGAGAGAGAGTGCGCGTGAGAGAGAGAGAGAGAGGGCGGCGTTGCGAGAGAGAGAGAGAGAAAATTGTTCCTTTCGATTGTCAAAAAAAAAAAATAAAAAAAATCGTTTTATCCTATCGTTTCCAAGTTTTTCATTTTTAATTCAATTCGTTTCGATTTCTAAGAAGCGGCAGCAGCATGAGCAGCAGCAGACAGACAGGATAAAGAGAAAGAAATAGTATTCAGCTCCCGTCGATCGCCGCGGCGACGTCGGCCGGGAGCAGCGGCGCGCCCGCTGAGAGCACTTCCGGCCCTTCTTCTTTTTCTTTTTCTTTTTCTCTTTCTCTTTCTCTTTCTCTTTCTCTTCCGTTTCCGTTTCCGTTTCCGTTTCCGCCTCTCTCTCCCCCCCTGCCCCTCCCCCTCACCGCCACGTCGTCCTCCAGCCGCATCCCGACCCCTGCCAGCCTGCCCCACCTGCCCGGGTCGTCAGGGAAGTAGAGCCCGGGCTCGATCGTCAGCACCACGTTTGGGACCAAGCCGGCCCCGGCGCCGTTTCCGCCGTTGCTGCTTCCGTTTCCGTTTCCGCTCGTCATCCCGAGTGGCGCGTCGTGCGTGTCGAGCCCCAGCCAGTGGCCCACGGAGTGAGGGTAGACTCCCTGGGCCACCAGGGGGCCCTGGTGCCCTCCCCTGCCCGCTATATCGGCCGCGGAAAGGCCCCTCAGGGCCGGGACCGCGTCCCGCGGGTTTCGCACTTTGGCCCCTCCGAGCTTCGCGGCGGCCTCGGCGAGTAAGGAGACGGAAAGCGCGTGTATCTCCGAAAGAGAGCTTCCCGGGACCGCCGCCGCGACGCACTTTGAATGGACTTCCAGAAGGGCGTGGTATACGTCCGAGTGCGGTCCCGAGGCGAAGAGGGCCGAGGCCGAGGAAGGGGAAGAAGAGGTGGGGGGAGAAGAAGAAGAACCCTTCGACGACGACGACGGCGAAAAACCCGATTTCGACGAAAGACCCGACTTCGACGAAAAACTCGAAGAAGACTCGACAACGGGCCACGCCCTGCTGACGTCCGAGGCATACCCCCAGAACTCGCACCCGGCGTCCATCAGCAGCCAGTCTCCGTTACGCAAAATCTGATCGTTGCGGGAGTAGTGGATAGTGCAGGCTCGGGCGTTGCCGGCGACGACGGGGGGATAGGCGAGTCGAGAGGCTCCTCTCCGCTTGGCCTCGTGCTCGAACGCCGCTGCCAACGCTCGCTCGGAGACGCCACCTTCGCCGCCGCCGCCTTCGCCGCCGCCGCCTTCTCTTTCTCTTTCTTCTCCTCCTTCTCCTCCTGCTAGGTGCGACGCGGCCATCGCGGCGCGCATGCCCGCCGCGGCGATCTGCGCGCTCCGTCGCATCAGCTCCAGCTCGGCGTCGGACTTGACCCAGCGCAGAGAGTGGCAGTGCGGCCTGAGGGTCTGGACTTTTGTCGAAAACGAAAGCGCCGCCGCCGACGGCGACGACAACGACGATGACGGAAACGACGACGAAAACGGCGAAGAGGAATCGAAACTTCCTCCTCCTCCTCCTCTCCTCAGCAGGACCTCTTCGACCAGGCTCGAGTAGCGGGGGTCGGCTCCGACGCTCCTGTCCGGGTCACAGAGTACCAGGGAGGCAGCGGCGAGGAGCGGGGAGAGGCGGGAGTGGAGCTGTCGTTGTTGTTATTGTTGAGGTTGAGGGTGGAAGGTTGAGTTTTTTTTAGTTTTTGATCTTTCGAAGAACAAAAAAAAAGAAAAAAGGTAAAAAAAACTCTTTCTTCTTCATCTCACCTGCGACATCGGGAACGCCTCGTCGGCCCCAAACACCCTCCTGGCCGCCTCGCAGGAGAGCCTTCCTCCGTCCCAGAGGCGCGTGCGAGGGCACTCGTCGGGAACGAACAGCACGAAGCGGTGTCGCCGCCGTCGTCGTTGCCTTTGGGACTTTATTCGTCGTCGGCTGCCGCCGCTTCCTTCATCTCCTTCTTCTCCTGTTTCGTTTTCGCTTTCGCTTTCTTCTTCTTCCTCCTCTCCTCCTTCCTCCGCGACGACGACAGCGACGCACCCCAGCTGCGCCACCCCCGTCAGGTAGTAGAAGTCGGGCTCGGGACGGTAAGGGTAGGGGATGACGCCGGCCATCATTACGGGCAGCGGGCTCGGAAGCAAGGCTAGGTTGATGCGACTTCGGCCCCGACCTCGACTAGTAAAATTGGAATTCCTAGTCGAATTCCTAGTGAAAGGGTTGCTGCTCGTCGAAGTCACTTCTGCGGCTTCTTCCATCCTCTGGGTCAGGGCGTCCCTGCGCGAGGAGACTTCGGCAGGGGTGATCCCCGGGGCAAGCTCTCCGGGGGCGAGGAGCTGAAGAAGAGGTTGAAGGAGTTCGAAAGGTGAGGAAAAAGGCCTCGCCTTTCGTCTAAAGCTTTTTTCTTCTTCTTCATTTTCAATTCTGACTCTCTTCCTCTCTTACCTCTGGGTGCGTCTCGTGCGTGGGCTGGCCCACGTCCTCCTCGAACGGCGGGAGCGAAGCGAACGAGCGGCGGGAAGAAGAGAAGAGGAGAGCTTTTGGTCGGAGAGAAGAAGAGGAAGAACAAGAACCAGAGGTCGAGGTCGAGGTCGAACGACGAACAATCGCCATCGACGTCGAAGAAGAATCGCTAGCGGCCGAGACCGCTGCCGCGGCCCAGCGCCTCGCCAGCAGAAGAGAGCCACAGAGCCTCTTTGTAGAAGCCATAGTGGAGTAGAAAGGAGAGGAGAAGACGGAAGATCCCTCCTCTTTCTCCTCTCGCCGCCGGTGGCTCTCTCCTTTGCTTTTTTTTTTTTGCTCGTCGTTGACGAGAGTGGAGGTCGAAGAAAAAAAAAACTCGACGACCTCCGAACCACTTTTTTTGCCCCTTTTTTCACTCAGCTCTCTTACTCCTCCGCATCCTCCTCCTCCTCCCCCAGAGACCTCTTCCACTCGCCCTCCAGAGGACCACTATGCACTCTGTCGCCGTCGCCGCAGCGGCGACCGGCGTCGCCTCGCTCTCCGTCGTCGCCGGGAAGCGCCAAAGCGCCCTCCGCATCTCGACCAACAACAACAACAACAACAACAATGTTGCTGGCCTCCGCCGCCATCGCCATCGCCCCTCGCTCGCTTCCGCGCAGCCCCTGTCGGCGCAGACCTACACCTCCGACATCCTCAAGGCCTCTGCGGTCCAGGCCCCGAGCGGCGCCGTGGTCCCCGGGCTCTCGGAGGACCAGGAGGTGCCCAAAGTCGTCGCGCTGAAATCTGTTTCGAGCTCGCCGGCAAATGTGAGCAGCAACGCCGCCGCCGCTGGAGAAGACGATGCCGAGCAACCTCCGCACGCGCCCCTGCGCTCGCCCACGTCCCCGCTCATCAACTGGCTCCCCAGGACGCGCTGGCCCCGCGGGATCCCGTCGTGATGGGGGCGCACCTGCTCGCGAGCCACGGCGTCGCTCCCATCAGCGTGTCGAAAGGTGAGAGTTGAGATGAGGTTTTCTTCTTCTTTTCTTCTTCTTTGCATCAAGAAGAAAAGGTGTCGGCGAACAAAACGACGGCGGCCCGCGCTCGACTTTCTTTGACCTCGCTCTCGACCTCTTCTTCTTCTCTTCTTTTCTCCCCCAAAACAAATCAGGCCCTGGCATCGACGTCACCCCGCACCAGTTCCAGTACCAGGTCTCTGCTGAGGAGGACGAGGCCGCGACTTCGACTTCTACTGATCTCACCGCCGAAGTCTCGGCCTCGGTGCACGGCTCTCCCGGGGCGCTGGCTGCCGCGCTCGCGACTTCTCTGCTCGAGGCCGCCGCGGCGGCAATCTCCGCGCGGGGCCACTTCGCTCTCGCCGTCTCCGGAGGGTCGGTGCTGGACCTGCTCTCCGAAGGGCTCAAGGGGAAAAACGTCGATTTCTCGAAATGGACGGTGGCGCTTGCCGACGAGCGTTTGGTCTCCTCGGACGACAACGACTCCAACCTCAAGGCGGCGAGGGCGGCGCTTCCCTCTCTTTTCAGCTCTTCCGCTCGGGTCATCTTGCCCTTCACCGAGACCTCGGGGGGCACTTCGGGTGCCGCGACCGAGTTCGAAGGCGCGCTGAGGCGCCTCTCTCCCTCCGTGCTGCCTCGCAGGGAGATCGGAAACGGAAACGGGGGAGGAGGAGAAGATGAGAACTTGCCGGTCTTCGATGCGATCGTCCTGGGTCTGGGGCCCGACGGCCACGTCGCTTCCCTCTTTCCCAACCACCCTTCGACGGCGATCGCCGACGGCCGCTGGGTGGTGCCCGTCGAGCAGGCTCCGAAGAGCCCCCCGAGGCGCGTCTCTCTCTCTTTGCCGGTGCTCAGGGCAGCGAGGGAGGTGTTCGTCGCGGCGAGCGGGCTCGGCAAGGCGTCGGCGGTGCAGCGCGCGCTCGAGGTGCAGGCTCTGCCCGGCGCCGTCCCGGCGCAAATGCTCCGTCCCCTCTCGTCGAGCGACGGCGGATCCCGCGTCCGCTGGATGGTGGACGTGGATGCCGGGTCGCTGCTGAGGCCGCAGACGTGGGAGGACGGGAAGGCGTGGCCGCGGTCGGCGGTTTGAGAGAGTTGTTGTTGAGAAGAGAGAGTAGAGTTGAGAGAGAGAGGGAGTTTTTTTCGTCGTTTTTCCGATTTTTCCGTCGAGGTCCCCCTACTTTCTTTTCAAAAAAAAAACAGATCACGAAAAAACACCCCCTTTTGTTCTTTGTTCGAATTCGTTGTATCGCAAGCAAGCAGAGAGTAAGAGAGAAGAAAGAGAGAGAGAGAGAGAGAGAGAGAGAGAGAGAGTTCAGTGTAACAAGCGGAACTTCAAAAAGAAACAAAACAAGAGTGTTTACAAAAAAAGAAAATCAAAGAGGGTTGAAAGAAACTCTCCCCCTCTCCAGTTCGCGGCGGTGAAGAAAGAAAGAAAAACGCAAAGATGAAAAACAAGGTTTGTTTTTTTAGAGAGAGAGAAAAAAATCTTCTTTCAAGCAGACTCGCTCGAGCAGAGGACCTCCTCGAGGATCTCGTCCTCGTCGATGATCGCCAGCACGCAGTCAGAGGTGGGCTCGGCGACGCAGGTCAGGACGTAGCCCTTCTCGATGGCCCCCTCGTCGAGCATGCCGGCGGACTGGTCGACGGAGCCCGAGAGCTTTTTTTTTCCATTTTTTTCCATTTTTTTTTTCGAGGTCGAGGTGAGGAAAAGAGAAGAAAAGAGAAGGAAAGAGAAGAAAGAGAAACAACTTTTTCCTCTCCCTTTTAAATCCACAAAGAAAAAACTCACCAGCTTCGCCGGGCAGGTCATGCACACGCCCATCTTGCAGTCGTGCGTGAGCTCGATGCCAGCGTCGAGCGCGGCCTGTTGTTTTTGAAGATATATTTTTCTTTTTTTGTTGAGGTTTTCGACGAGAAAGAAAGGGAAAAAAACCCTAGTTCTTCTTCTTCGGTTCTCAAAACCCCCTCCTTCCCCCCCCCTTCTCACCTGGAGGATGTTTTCTCCTTCCTCGACCTGCACCTCCGAGGCCTTGCCGTCGCGCTCGAGCGTGATCCTGTTTTTTATTTGTGCGAAGAGAGGGTTGAAAAAAGAACGGATAAGGAAAAAAGAGATAAAGCGAGAACAAGAAGAGAGCGAGAGCGAAGAAATGGCGACGACGACGCCGTCAAACTCAAACCTTGGCAACGCTCCAATTCACACGGAATCGAGCAAGCTCTCACTGATTCAATACTTCCAGCACGTAGAATCGTCCTACATGCTTCTGTCTACGCGGCGAAATGAATCAAAACGGTAACTCACTTGTACGCGGCGACGCTGATGCTGCAATGGCGACGACGACGGTGACGCTCGACGATCGCCGGAGCCTTCAGCTTTGGCTTCGCGGCCGCGCTCGCGGCGCCGCGCCCGCTGGACGACGGCGCCGCGAGGGAGCAGCGGCGCAGGGTGAGGGCGTTCATCGGAGGAGGGGTGATCGTTGATGCGCGAGTGCGCGCGTGCGTGAAGGCTGCCTTCGAAGAGCGGGAGGGGCGGAGTGAGGAAATCGAGGGAAGTGTTGTTCAATTTTTCGTCGAAGCAAGGTCAGAATTTTGTCGGAATTTCTGCTCTCGCCTCTTCGCAACTGAAAAAAAAAAAAAAACTTCACCCCGTTTCTCCTTCCCCGAATCGCCCACACTTGCCCCCCTTTCCCCCCTGCAGCCTTAGCGTCGCCGCCAATAAAACCATGGCGTCGATCCTGGCGCCAGGCGGCCTCCTCGTCGTCCCCGCGGGCGACAGAGCCGTGCAATGTCTGCCATCGTCGGCGGCTGCGCCCTCATTGAACAAGAACAGAACCGGCTGCTCCGCTCGCCGCTCCTCCAGGGCCGCTTCTTCTGCGTCTTCTCCTCAGGCGAGGCTCAGCGGAAGAGTCTCACCGCAGCAGCAGAGGTAGGCGATTTTTGGATGAGCGAGGAAAAATAGCGAGGAGAAAGGTCGAGAGAGGGAGAGAGAGAGAGAGCTCATCATCGAGCACAAATGCCATTCGAACTTTGGTCGAATCGGCCACTCGCTGCAGCAGGGGGATGCGGGTAGAATTCCCATAAATTCGCACCGTGCACGCGCTCTCCGTTGAGATTCATCCACAGCTTGGAAAGAGGCAAGCGAAACCAAACTCAAAAGGCGGAACTAGCACACGCGAAAGAAGGAAAAGCGAGGAAAAGAGCATTCGATCGAGAAAGGGGCTTGCTCAGCATCCTTCAATTTCAACCTCTCTTTTCAACCCCGACCACCTACACACCACCAAACAACAACAATAACAGCCTCCTCCCCCTCCACCGCCCCTCGCTCTTCAGGGGAGCGAACAGCGCCAACAGCAGCAAAAACAGCAAAAACGGCCGAACAGTCTCCACCTTTGGGGGCCCGGCCACCAGCTCCTTCGACGCCGACGACGCGAGTGGCGCTGCCGCCGGCTCCTCCTCTTCCGATCAAGCCCTCTCCCCGCCCGACATCGAGCGCCTCGTCGTCGCCGCCGCGGCTTCCTCGGCCGGGGCCAAGGCGGGCCTCGCGTCCACGCTTCCCTTCGAGTTCCCGGACGAGCTGTCTCCCCTGGCGGACGCCCTGACCGCGGCGACCACGCGCTCCGGCGACGCCGCGGCCGTGCGAGACGCGCTGGAGGCCGAGGCCCAGGAGGTGGCGCAGCTGTCGGTGGACGCCCGCGACGCCGCCGCGGCCGCCAGGGTGCGCGCCGAGCATGCCGGCGCCGAGCTGGCGGCCGCGGCCAGGGAGCGGGACGCCGTCAACGCCGAGATCGAATCGATGATCTCCAAGCTCGAAGAAATCAGCAAAACCCCGTTGCCGCAAGACGGCGCCGCCGACCCTGCAGACGCCGTGCGCGCCGCGCTGGCGCTGGCCCGCTCGCGCCTGGTGGAGAGGGAAGGGGCCGTGATCAACTCGAGTGAGAAGGCCGAGGCCGCGAGCTCCAAGGCCGCGGCGGCCGACGCGGCGGCCTCGAGGGCCGACGACGTGGCCGGGGCCGCGATGGCTGCGGCGGAGGCCGCCGTCCGCGACGAGATGGAGGCCGCAGCCGTCGCCAAGGAGACGTCGAAAGCGCTGGCGAAGGCCCTGGGGGATTTGCAGGAACTGACCCTCTCGTTCGAGGGGGCCGCCGCGGGCGAAGCGGCGCGGCAGGAGTCCCTGGCGAGGAAGTCCCTGGCTGCAGCGGCCGTCGCTGCTCCCGCCGCTGCCTCTGGTGCTTCCGCTGCTGCTTCCGCTGCATCTTCTTCTTCTGCTGCTGCTGCTGCTGCTTCCCCGGCTTCTTCGATCGCGGCCGCGGCGGCCTCGCTGGCGGACAAGGCGACGGCGGCCGCGACCGGCGCCGGCGCGGCGCTTTCCCCGATGGACGACAAGAAGAGCTCTTCTTCCCCTTTTGCTTCCTTCGACGGCGCCGCTTCTTCTTCTTCCTCTGCCCCCGTCGTCCTCTCCCCGGACAGCTTCGTCGAGGGGGCTTCCTCTTCGTCTTCCTCTGCTTCCGGGATCCAAGCCCTGAAGAAGCGCCTCCAGACGCGGAGGGCCCTGCTGTTCGCCGCCTTCGCCGCGGTGCTCCTCTGCGCCGCTCTCACCGCCGGCTCCGTCGGGGTCGCCGACGCCCTGGCCTCTGCCCTGGAGCCCGCCTTGGACGCAGGGAGGTCCCTGCTGGCGTCTGCGGCCTCGACCCTGACAGCCGCCAAGGCCGCGCTCCCTCCCGTTCCTCACGGGACCGAGGGGCTGATCGAAACCATCTGGCTCCTTGCCACTTCCGTGGTTTTAGTTCCCTTGGTCTTCCGCCTGCCCGGTGGTTTTCCGGTTCTTGGCTTCCTGGTTGGAGGTGCCCTCATCGGCCCGCACGCCTTCGGAATCATCCGCGACGTCGAGGGCGTGAGGCACCTGGCGGAGCTCGGAGTGGTCTTCCTGCTCTTCAACATCGGGCTCGAGCTCTCTCTCGAGCGGCTGCGATCGATGCAGAAGTTCGTCTTCGGGATGGGCTCGGCGCAGGTGGTGGCCACCCTGGCAGCTATCTACGCTGCCGTCTCCCTGTCCGGTGCTGCCCCGGGGGGGGCACTGTCGCTGGCGGGTCCCGCCGCGGCTGTCATTCTTGGAGGTGGGTTTGAAGTTTGAAGTTCTCCCCTCCTCCCCCCCCTTTTTTCTTTAAGAGAAAAAACGTCAAACAGAAAATCTCACTCATTCATTCTTCTTTCTTTCTCTCTCTTCCTTCTTAAAAAACAATCAATCCAAGGCGGCCTCGCCCTCTCCTCGACGGCCGTCGCGATGCAGGTCCTCCAGGACCGCGGCGAGTCCGGCTCCAGGCACGGCCGCGCGACCTTTGCGGTTTTGCTGCTGCAGGACCTCGCTGTCGTGGTCTTGCTGATGCTGATCCCGCTGCTGGCCCCCGGAGGGGACGGGAGCTCGGGCGGCGGCGCTGCCATCGCCAGAGCGCTGGGGCTGGCGGTGAGTGTGTTTCGGGGGGGCGTCGAGAGAGCGAGAAAGAGAACAGAGTTAGAGAGAGAGGAGAGAGGTTGAGAAAGAAAAACTTTGAAAAAAAGAAACTCATTCTTTCTCTTTCCCTTTCTCTTTCATATAAACATCACCTCCTCCTCAACAGGCCGTGAAAGCCGTTGCGTGCATCGTCACCATCATGGCCGGTGAGTCTTTGGCTTTTTGGAGAAGTAGAAGAGGAACAAAACAGCAGCAGCAAAAAAAAATGATGGGGGAAAAACTCACACTTTTCTCGTTTCCTCTTCCTCCCCTCTTCCCAGGCGGCCGCGCCATCGTCCGCCCCTTCTACCGCAGGATAGCCGACACGGGCAACGCCGACGTCTTCGCCGCGACCACGCTGCTGGTCGTCTTGGGCACTTCTGTCCTCACGCAGCTCGCTGGCTTATTTTTCGCTCTCGGCGCCTTCCTCGCGGGTCTCCTGCTCGCAGAAACGGAGTTCGCCCTGCAGGTCGAGAGCGACATCGCCCCCTACAAGGGCCTGCTGATGGGCCTGTTCTTCATGACGGTGGGGATGGAGATCTCGGTCGGGCTCTTCTTCGCGCGCATGCGCGTTATTGTCGGCGGGATCGCGCTGCTGTTGGCGGGGAAAGCGGCCGTCATGGCAGCGGTGGGCCCCATGTTTGGCCTCTCTCGCCTGGTCGCTGCGCGCGCGGGGCTGCTGCTGGCTTCCGGTGGGGAGTTCGCCTTCGTGGCCTTTGGCGAGGCGCAGGCCGCGGGCATCTTACCGGCCCCCGTCGTCCAAGAGCTGTTTTTGGTCGTGGCCTTGACGATGGCCCTGACGCCGCTGCTTGCGGAGCTGGGCTCGAGGGCGGGCAAGGCCCTTGGCTCCACTGACATGAAAGCTCTGGCCCCCAGCGAAGGGGAAGCCGGCGCGTTACGCGGTCACGTGATCATCGCGGGCTTCGGCCGCGTCGGGCAGATCATCGCGCAGCTGCTGGCCGAGAGGCTGATCCCCTTCGTCGCCGTCGATGTCCGAGTCGACAGAGTGCAGTCGGGCAAGGATCTGGATCTGCCCGTGTACTTCGGCGACGCCGGTTCCGCGGCCGTCTTGCATTCTTTGGGCGCCGAGCGCGCCGCTTGCGCCGTGATCACGCTCGACACGCCCGGTGCCAACTACCGCAGCGTGTGGGCCCTCAACAAGCACTTCCCGCACGTCAGGACTTATGTGAGAGCCCACGACGTCGACCACGGCCTGAATCTGGAAAAGGCCGGGGCGACGGCAGTGGTGCCGGAGACGCTCGAGCCGTCGCTGCAGCTCGCGAGCGCCGTTCTCGCCGAGCTGTCGATGCCGCCCGAGGAGGTCCAGGCGGCGATCGCTGCGTTCAGGAAGTCCCACCTGGCGGAGCTGCAGGCGATGTCGAAGACCGCGGGAGAGGAGGCCGGGGGCAAGGAGCGGTTCTCTCTCGGGTATGGTTACACCGTCGACGACGACGACGAGGAGGGAGGAGGAAATGTTGAATCGTATGCCGAAGGAGGCGGAAACGGGGTTGGGGATGGAGGGATGACCTCCCCCGTTCCTGCGTGAAGAGAGAGACAGAGAGAGAGAGAGAGAGAGAGAGAGAGAGAGAGAGAGAGAGAGAGAGAGAGAGAGAGAGAGAGAGAGAGAGAGAGAGAGAGAAGAGAGAGAGAAAAAAA
>Ga0114918_10003999_pt1 | contig 12893 bp, 12 predicted proteins | sample LantaG_FD_87015 | JGI IMG/M metagenome (GOLD analysis project Ga0114918, IMG submission 87015) | Deep subsurface microbial communities from Baltic Sea to uncover new lineages of life (NeLLi) - Landsort_02402 metaG | ecosystem: Environmental > Aquatic > Marine > Oceanic > Sediment | place...
CATCCAGATATGCTGGATCTCTCCCGGGCCATCTAACTCAGCCAATATCAATGTTTCGCCTGGCTCAATTCGGAAGGCATCCGCATTGGACTCAGGGTCGAAGAGCCCACTGGAATTTCTCATGCGGCGGCCTTCCTGTTTGCGTGTGATCACGCTGAGCTGGCCCTGGGCGTAAGCTGAGAACAATCCTAAGAGCAAAAGAACAGTAAAGATGAGTAAAGTCAAAGTATGGATGCTTAATTTTTTTCTTTTCATGAATTCCCTCCGTTTTTAATATGGTGGCCCAGTTTAATACCGCTCAATTTCAGGTAAATTATTCTCGCTGCCATCATGCGTATTCGGCCTAGAATGAAAAGCCAGACCTCCTCCCTCTGAAATATCTCTTTTATGAAAAAAACTTTATTTCTAAACAGTTTTATTAGTTCACGATTCCACATCCCACCAGGAAATCATCTGAGACTTTAACAGGAAGCTTGCCTTTGGCTGAGATCTCTCCTTTGAGAAGCTTGATTAAGGAATCGGCATAGATGGTCTGGTTGCCATAAAATCCTCCTTCTCCATAGCCGACTATGAACGCGGTCGCCTTTTTAAGGCTTTCAACCAGGTATGGATTTCCGTAGGACATGACCACAGTGGATTTGGGTTTTATCTCGAAAATTTTATTCAAGAATTTGAGAACATTTTCTGGAAGAGGACCATTATCCCTGTAAACATTACGCTGGTTGAAAACCGAAATCATGACAATATCCACCTTTGTTGCGGCCTTTAAGGCCTCTTTGTAAACCTTGTCCGATGTGTCTCTTCTGAAATAAAAGCTCTTGGTTCCGCCAAAAGCCTTCTCTAATTTGGATGAGACAATCCTGGGAGCTGTATCTCCGTCCTTCTTTTGAAAGGAAAGGTGTACGATATTGTTTAAACGCGATGAATCCAGAGGGAAGAATCCATCATTTTTAAGAACAGTAAGGGAAAGGTCGGCAATCTTCTGGGCCAGATCGATATGCTCCTGGACTCCGACAACAGAGGTAATCCGGGTTTCATCCACAAATCTGTTCCGGTGAAGATTGAGTCTTGCCTTCCAGTAGAGAATTTTTTTTACCGACTGGTTGATACGTTCTTCCGAAATCTCTCCCGTTTTGACACCATCGACTAATCTCTTTATGGTTTCCACAGCACTGGCTGGCTTTAGAATCACGTCATGCCCAGCCTGAACAGCCATGATGCAGGCCTTAACAGGTCCAAACCGATCAGTAACCTTCTTATACCACATATCATCTGTGGTGAGAACACCCTGGAACCCGAGCTTCTCGCGCAGCCAAAAAGTCGCCAATTTTTTCTCCACACTGGCCGGAAGATCCGAGCCATCGGTAACTGAGGGTATAGCGATGTGCTCACTCATGATGTAGGTAACTCCCGCTTCAATAGCTTTCCTGAAGGCTAAGAAATCCTCCGCCTCAACCTGCTCTTGTGGTTTTTTGTTGATGGTGAATTCTGTTCCAGGAATTAACTCCACATCCCCGCGCCCGGGATAATGTTTGGCCGTGGCCAGCATCCCGTTCTCCTGGTAGCCTCTGATATATGCGCCAGCCATCCGACCTAAAAGATCAAGGTCCCGGCCGAATGAACGGACACTCAAGACCGGATTATCTGGTCTCGTCTGGATATCCACGACCGGAGAGTAGGTCAGGTGAATTCCGATGGCACGGCCTTCCATGGCGCCAACCTTCCCCAGTTGGAAGGCGATATCTTCTGACCCGATAGCCGAAAGGGCCATATTAGCTGGGAATTCCGTAGCCCCCTGGATTTGCTGTCCCGGTCCGCCCTCAAAGTCGGCTGAGATGAGAAGTGGAATCTCAGACGCTTTCTGGAGACGGTTCAGCAGTCGGGCCGTGTCGTGGGGTGTTCCCCCATAAAGAACAAAACTTCCGACACCATGCTCTTTTACGAGTTTCAAACAGTACTGGAATTTCAGATCATCCTCAGCCACATATTTCCCACGCATCTGCTCACAGATCATTTGCCCAATTTTCTTCTCCAGAGAAAGGGAAGAGAGCGTCTCCTCGGCCCACTTCTCTGCCTCTTTATGGGTAGCTGTCACTTGAGCTTCGCTCGATAAAGTTGTTTTCCTTTCTGTAGTGCAGAATCCCAAAACAATCAAAACACATAACAATATTGCCGCATTCTTAGATCTCATATTCACTCCTTTCCTCTCATTTTCAACTAAACATCTTTAGTCCTGGAGAAAAATGCCCGTAAAACTGAAACTCTTAATACAACAAAGCACAATCGTTTGCGTAATGTTTAGATTTTTATAAATTATTTTTTTCTTTGTCAACCTTTTTGATGATGGGTGTCACTTAAAAATTAAAAGTGCACTGTTTTTTAACGATTTAAAAATTAAAATTGCACTTTTAAATTTTAACTAACATTCAATATCAGCTCTCTGTTTATTTCTTGGATTATTCAGACTTATAGCAGCCCAACAAAATTCATCCATTTTTTATTTCTTCTTAGGCTCCCAATGCCGCGAACGCGAGCCTCGTGATTTCCGGGTTTCGATCTTCTTTCCTGTAATGTCCTGCGGTAGGCTGGTGACGTAGCCAGGAAAGCCTTTGGCGATATCTTTAACTTCAACAAGCCAGGCATCCGGCAGCTTACCCTTGACGTAACCCTCCCAGAAATCGCCTTCTCGGTGAATCATAAACTCCGGGTACCAGACCAGGTCTCTCCAGTAAGGTTCATCGTCATTATAAACATACCAGACTTTCACCTGGATGATTTTATTGGGCGATTGGATGCGTGCCCGGAAAACCGTCCCTGCTTCAAAAGTGAATCCTTCCCTCTGAAATCCCTCCTCTACTTCCCTTAGGCTGAGATCACTGATTTGAGTAAGAGGCCGGCCTTCAAAAACATGAGAAATCCACATACGCCAGTTCTGAAAATGTTTTTCGGACATAGAAGCATGGCGGTAGTTCGGGATGTATTCGATTGTCCACTTCCCTTCCATCATCTCCTGAATCTTGTTGATGTTGTACATCCGATAACCATCCTCATTGGTCCCTCCCAAATAAAGGACCTTGGCTTTCACCCGCTGGTTTAGATAAGTTGGCGATACAGCCTTCCAGGGCATTTCTCTTGTGCTTCCCCATGTCGATTCATTTCCCATGTAAACGACGCCAGCGATCCGATGTGGATCGACGGCAGCGGCCACATAAGCAGGGGTTGCCCTTTTGCTATGTCCGCCGATTACTGCGCGAATGTCCTTCCGGTCAACCTCCAATATATCGGCCATCACATCAAGGGCACGCAGATAGGGCACCGCAATGCGGAAATAGGGATGATCATAAAGATTCTGTGTTTTTTTTCTGAAATCACTGAAAAATCCGATATTAATCTCCATGCACTTTGCATCATCATACTCTCCCGGGATAGGACAGATCATGGTCGGATAGCCAGTTAGAGTGGCAATGGGTTCCCCATAATTGCCCAAGAAAGGCTCACGCCAGGGACCTGTGGCCAAACCATCCAAGACGCGTTGCCCAACGATGACAATTTTTCCCTTACGCTCAGATGTCATATAGTACTTAGAATCGGCCGGCATGAAAACAACACAGGAATGTCCCCATTTTTTTCCCATGATCTCCTGGCTATAAAACTTAACTTCAATCCTCCGGAGCTTTTGATCTGGATTGGTATTTGATCGGACAATTTCATCTTTGCTGATGGTATAGCTATATACCGGCAAGGTCTTCTGACATTGCTCCCATATTTCTTTAGGTGTGGGAATCTGAGAGAGCGATGATTTCTTTTCCTCTGACGGCTGGATGAAAACTGTCAGAAACAGAAGCATAGAAAATGAAATCATTAAAAAGACAAGATTCCTCGATAAATTATTCATGTAATCCTCTCTATTAAAATTGGTGGTTTTTTCTAACTCTTTACCAACTTTTTTAATTTTCTTTAAATATAGGCTTCAAAATTCCGTTCCAATTATATTTCAAAGCTGTTATTCCTTGATACGATAAATAGGATATATTCAAATCGTTTTTCGTCTGGCACTTAAATATGGACTCTAATCTCTGGAAGAGAAATCTCACATTGAATTTCCTAGTGTTCACAGTGCGAAATATTCCACGGAATATTAAGTAGCTCAATCGATTGGAACAATCGATTATTCGTTTTAATAATAATATATACCAGAAAAAATTTTCTTGTCAAGGAAAATTTTCAATATTTTAAAAAAATATCAATTTTTTTTTGCAAAATTGCCCTATTCTTCAAAAACCTAGAAAGAAAAGATTATTGTTTACTATAAATATGCCCTATGGGATTAAATTTTTCATTCTCGTTTGCAATATGTCAGCCGTCTTGATGAAGCCGAAGTATTTGACAAAGCACAAACGTTCGCAACAATCAATTGCATAAAAATTTGAGAAAAAAGGTACAATCTCATATATTCTAAGCGAAAATTGATGACTCACGTTACTTCCAAGCTAATGACCAAAATTATATAGAAATTGATGTTTTATGAACTATCTAGAGAAGAAAGGTACAAAAATGACGTATTAATGGAGACCTCATGTCCTGAGTCTATACGCTGTGGAAGTATATATAAAGAAACATTAACGCTTTACTCTTCATAAATTCCCTCCTCTTTGTTTAATTGATGGATTTTGATATATTCTTCAACCTACTCAGCCTCTTCTTCGCATCAACCAAGGACTAAACCTGGGGGATATTAAGAAAGGAAACTCACTTCAATGGGGATACCCCCTCATCTAAGGAGAACTTCTCTAGAACTATGGCATCCAGCGAGATGAAATAACCGATATTTCTTTCTTCCAAAGCCATATCTTTTGTAGTATAGACTAAAGTCCCCTCTTTTTTATTATTGTCAACGGCGGTGATCCTCAATTTATGGGGACCCTTATCAAGCTCACGCGCCCCCACGCTGAACTGCCTTTCCATTATCGCCAGGCTGGAGGTATCAAAGCCCCGTCCTACAGGTAACCAATCGAGTTCAACATCGACGATGGCATGATTTTTAATGGTCATGAAATAAAGGAGCACATTGTAGACTCCTTTTTCAGGGACATCGAAGATCATCTCCATATATCCCCCTGGCTTGCGATTGGCGAAGAAAACCTCCTGATCCAAAGGCCATCTGAAACGTCTCACCTCGGCTTTCTGTTTGGGATAGAACTTCATATTGTCGAACAGGGTTTCCGCTTCGATGGTAATCGCGGGCAGCATCCTCTCCTCTGCTGGTGGCATAGCGCTTTGCCTTTCCGCCTTGATACCAGAAGGCAACAGAAGAGTAATAATCCCTTCTCACTTGGGGGCCTTCAGCGGTAGCGCCAAAACCGCCTCCCGTGTGTTCCATAGCAAAGCGTAGGGACTTTTGGAAGACTATGGGGTCATTTATATGCCAACGGTAGAAGGTGATGCGAGCGCCTGGAAACCAATACCCTCGTCCCCCTTCCAGAATGGAAACCCCGTTGTACAAGCGGTCGAGGAGTCGGATGTTATAGCCTGTGCAGAGGTAATCTTCTGTTCCGCTTCCCTAAATGGAAGGAAATTCCTCTCCATCAATATAAAACCGGTCATCTCCTTCACCGAACCAGTTGGGGCGTCTCAGAATAGCCGAGAAGACAGTCCCTACATAGTATCCCTGTCCCTCTCCCTCAAATACGGTATACTCTTCGTTTGTTTCACCCGGATATTCCTGCCGGTACTGGGCGTGGAAATAGGCAGTATTCCCGGGAAGCCTGTTCAACTTTATCCAATCGACATAGAAGTAGAAGGAGCGAATGTTCTTTTCTGACTCATTGGTGACCACTATGCGAGCGGACTCTCGTAAGGGCATGGGCCAGAAGCAGTTAAACGCTCGCCCCTGAGATGAAACCTGAACCGGGACCGAGTTCACAGGGGCGTGCATAGCATTTCCATTGGCAAAGAAATCACCCAAGGGGGCCTCTACAGCAGGGTCCCAATCTCCATCCCAATACATCCGCAGTGCGATATATCTACCCCAATTTCTTTCTGCCGTGGATAGAGTAAACCATATATAGGTGACAACACCAGGACCCTCCAGGTCTGCTATAACGGCTGATTCCCCAGGTTCTAGGCTCCAACGATTTCTATTTCCATGCAAATCAGGGTCGCAACTAGAAGCCCGCATTGACCTACCATCGCGGAGCTTCTCAAAGTCTCCAAGAATAGTTGGGCGATAAATCTGGGTGGCTTCGTAATCAACGAAGGTCAGGGCTACCAAAAAAAACCCACCACAATAAAGGCCAGTGTTAATAATATTTTTAACCTCATGACAAAACCTCCTTTATTTAGTCCATTACTCTATAGGGCTCCCACAAATAAATAAACTTAGTGTTTTAAAGCTCATTTCTCCAGGAAATTGTTCAGTCTACAGGGAACCGAAAGTTGATTCAGTATATAAAAGAAGTCGAGGATTTCATGCACATCGCTCGAGCTATGGAAAAAATGACATTGGCGAGGCAGAGGGTCGAGAAATCCTTGGAACAGCATTGGAGTATCTTCGATAGCATTAAGGCCCGGGACAAAACTGCCGCCACAGAGGCCGTCATTCGAAATATCGGCCAACTGAGGAGTCATTTTGGCCGGGCGGTAAGACCAAAGACTGTCCATCCGACAAAACCAGAACAAATGCTGGAAGAGATTTAATCTGATCAAAGTATCACCTATTCTAAGCAATATTTTGTTCCAGAAGCTACTCAAGATTGAAGAATTCTATGAGGTTGGTTCTTAAAATCTTCAGGGCATATTCGATAGCCTCTTCCTCTGTGAAATAACCATTAAGAACCTTTTCCGTTAGCAAAATCGCACAGTTCTCCTTGGCCATTTCCAGATGTCCGATGGTGCTCTCAGGAAAATTTGTGTCTCCCCCGAAGACAAAAATTTTATGGACAGGGACACACTCTAGGAGTTCGGAAAGTAAAGATCTGGCTCCTTCTGGAGAGATGGTGTGAAACCAGCACAGGTTCAAAAAGACGTTCGGCCAGCTTTTTCCGAGCTCTGCAAACTCTGTAACATAGGGAAAACCTCCGTGAAAAAGGTCGAAATTCACATTTTTATATTCCTTGAAAAGCGGGGTCATAAGCTGTGGGTTGCTCCATCTGATGTTTCTTTTACCACTAGCTTGGAGGCCTGTGTGAAAAGAAATCGGCATCCCTTTTTCTTCGATGATTTTCAGCATGAGATGCATGCAATAATTCGTTAATTCTTCTCCACCTTTTACGGTTAAGGCACTTCGCTGTTTCCCTGATGCTCCGGTAAACATCAGCAATTTTTTAAGCGTAGCTTCAGCTTTATCCGGCGAATAATATGTGTAATCCAGAGTCCTAATGTAGGCCGCAGCGGATTTAAAGCCGACCACACCGTCCTTGATGGATTCATCGACGAATTTCCTGTAAATTTTCTCCAAGTCTTCAAGAGAATGTACAGAAACCTGGTATTGTTCTTCGAGTTTGTGTATATCTTCGGGATTGTTGAAGATTATGGCCTTATCGATATACCGAACAACTCGGAAAAAATCAGGAAAAGCGTCTCTATCGAAATGCTCATAGTGTCTGTAGACTAGAACATAATCGATCTTTCCTAGATATTGGAGAATCCTTGTGTAGATCCCCGGTTGGAAGAGCCTGTTCATGCTTTCGTTTATTTTTTTTATGGAAGAAGCGTCGGTAATTTCGATGCCGTGGACTTTTTTTATACCAAGCCTCAGACATCTCATGTAGCCTGTATTCTTGATTCGATCGTAGATCGGTTGGAAAGATACCCACCTTTCCTCAATGCTCAAAGTTTTGTCTAAAAATTTTTCATCGTGGGCAAAGGTATTTCCGATGTTTCTAATATCCCCTCCAGTGTAATCTCTCATAACCATGCTGAAAAAGTCCGGTTTGCCCTCCTTAACTCTGGATGGTTCAGGCTTCAGGTGTTCGTGATTATCAACTACTCTGACTTTGTCGATTTCAGATTTTATCCTCTTGTAGGTAGTTGTTGACTTAATGAACGAAGTTTCATCTGCTTTCAAGATGGGGGAAAAATAGAAAAGATTGACACTGAACAGGAAACAAGCAAGGAGAAAACATGGATATTTTTTCATGAAATAACCTCCATATCTTTTTTCCCAGAATGTTCGTTCTGCAATAGATTATAAATAACAATTATTTACTTCAGCCTGTCACAAAATTCGAGGGTATCATGAAACCGACTTCTCTTTTCAATCCTGAAGATCTCCCGCCACGTATCCGGTATGAGAAACTTTTCAATCACCTCCCACCTATGGAAGAAACGTCCAAAAAGCGGGGACGTCCGCCCTTTCCTAAAGATGCGATCCTTCGAGCGCTTATCTACCGGCATCTCCGAGGCCTGCCTTCGTTGGCAGATTTGGCGTCTGAGTTGGAAAATAATCCCATGATGGCAGAAGTTCTGGGCTTTTCTGCTTTCGAACGTCCTCCTTCTAAAGAGAGATTCTCTTGTTTTCTTCGGACGACCGTTAATCGAGATCTGTAGCGTATTCGCCTAGGGCTTGTCCGTGCGCTGAGGGATGAAAAAATCATCTCCGGTCATATCATTGCATTGGATTCTTCTGCGATTGAGGCCAACGTGCGGGAGAATAATCTCAAAACCGCTGTCAAAGATCGCTTCGATAAATCCCGGCGGCTTAAAGGTGATCCCGACGCTCGGCTTAGTGTTAAAATCCACTATCCCAAGCCTTTCAAACGTAAAATCGAGTTCTTCTGGGGCTATCGCAATCACATGATTAATGATACCGAGGCTGAGCTTCCAGTTCACGAGGTGACTCATCCGGCAGATCACGACGAAAAGAAAGTCGCTGTCCCCTTGTTCGAAGAGATGACGTCTCAACTTCAATTTCCTGTGTCTCATGTTGTTGGGGACGCTAACTACGATACCGAGGACATTCTCAAGCATATAATCTCTAAGATGAAGGCCCGGCCTATCATTCCGCTTAATCCTCGCCGCCGTCAGAAAGACTCGTTCCAGGTTAAAAAAGACACTGTGCTCTGTCCGGCCAATCTCGAGATGCATCGCAAAGGGCGGATGAAGAACCAAAACCGGATTTATTTGCAATACAGTTGCCCTCTCTATTGGGGAAAGAAGTACCAAGGGCAATATCTTCTCTGTCCCTCCGGACATCCCAAGTTCTTCAAGCAAAAGGGATGTAACTATCTTATTCGGTTGTCGCCGAGTTTCCGGGATACCATCGATTATGGATCTCTCCGTTTCAAGAAAATTTATAATAAACGCAGCTCGGTCGAGAGAGTTTTTTCGCGTCTTTTGGTTCTGACTATGCAAAAACCGACCGTCGTTAGGTTGCAAGCAACCAGGAATCATTGTACTATTGCTCATATTACTGTGTTGTTAGTAGCTTTGGCGGCTCATCGAATGGGCTTTACTGATAAAATAAGGTATGTCAAATCGTTTCTTCCTCGTTATGCTCTGTAAACTATTTTTGTGATGCCCTATTATTTACTTGTAAAGACCAAATAATAGGTATGTGTAGATTCATTTAAAAATAATCCAAAAAAATCAGGAATTAACCTAAAAGTAATAGTTCAGCCTTATTTTCATGATTTTAAAAAAAATCACTTACATTCCGCGTCCCATTATGCTATTTTTAGCTTATGGATTTGGAACTAAAATATCAAGGTAAAGTTGCAACTTCAGATGAAGTAGAATTTATCAAAAAATTAATCGATGACAATCCCAATGATAGCCGTCGTCGCTTATCTAAGAAACTCTGTGAGGCATGGAACTGGGTTCAGCCCAACGGTACTTTGCGAGATATGGTTTGTAGGGGGTTCTTGCTTCGTCTTGAATCGGCTGGATATATCAAGCTGCCTCCCCGAAGATCTACGCCGAACAATCCTCTTGCCAATCGCAAGAGTCCTGCGAAGGTAGATATTGATCAAACGCCTATATGTACGACGTTATCAAAGGTTAAACCGCTTGAAATACGACAGGTTCGCCGCACTTCATTTGAGAAGTTATTTAACAGTTTAATTACTCAACACCACTATTTGGGCTATTGTCATCCTGTTGGAGAACATCTGAAATATATTGTCTTTACCAAAGCAATGCCCATTGCATGTCTGTCATGGTCTTCCCCTGCACGTCATATCGGGAGCAGGGATAGGTTTATTGGCTGGTCAGGCGATATTCGCAGGAAGAATCTCCTTCTTGTTGCCTACAATAGTCGGTTTCTTATACTCCCATGGGTTCGGATTCGGCATTTGGCATCGCACATATTGGGGAGGATGGCAAAAGTTCTTCCATTGGATTGGGAGAGGATATATAATCATCCTATATATTTTCTTGAGACGTTTGTCGATACGCAGCGTTTCGAGGGAACTTGTTATAAGGCTTCGAATTGGATTTATCTCGGGCAGACCACGGGACGAGGTAAGAATGACCAAACGAATAGGCCTAATCGCTCTATTAAAGCGGTATGGGGGTATCCTTTATCAGTGGATTTTCGGGAGGTATTACAGCATGGATAGAAGGAGAGCCGAGAAGTTGTATGACTCTGGCAAAGAGCCCACTGTGCGCAAATTTCTTGAATATGATGCGGAGAATAAGCGGTTAAAAAGGAGGAATGCGCAGCTGGAGAGGAATTCAATGAATTCTTCGAAACCTCCATCATCAGATAATCCTCAAGACAAGAATCCACAGCGAAAGCCTGAAAGTGGCAGCAATCCTAGGAGACGTAATCCCGGCGGCCAACCTGGACATAAGGGGAGCAAGCGGGAATTGATACCTGTTGAAGTACTTAAATCGAATTTCGGGCCAAGATTAGCCTCTATAATAGCCTATATGACAGCAGTTCTTCATGTCTCTCGTCGAGGGACTCGCGAATTCTGTGAGATACTTTTGAATGCAAGAATTGCTCTTGGATCAATCCAAAATCTATTGGGAGATACTTGCGATGCATTGGAGAGGACTGATAAAGAATTAAAAGATGCGCTCCCGGAACAACAGGTTATAAATGCCGACGAGACAGGATGGAGGAATCGATGGCTGTGGATATTTGTTGCTTCAACATTTATCTACTTCCAAGTAGCTAAGAGTAGAGGTTCCAAGGTCTTAGCAGAACTCTTCGGTAAGTTCTACAGAGTTATCCTCTGTGTTGACAGATGGGGAGCGCACACAAAATACCATAAAGGTCTTTTTCAGATTTGTTGGTCTCACCTAAAAAGGGATTTTCTTGGGGTTTTGAAAATGGGTCAGGCTGTAGAGTCAGGTGATGCTATATGGTACCGGTTTAAAGAGGGCGATATGTTTCGCTCTGAACCCATCCAAAAAACAAAGTCGGTAAGGAATGCAATGAAACGCTGCCTAAAGGATTACATGCAGTCAGAGGAGAGGTGCGTTCGGACTTTAGCAGGCAAGTTGTTGAAACGTTTTGATCACCTTTTCACCTTTATCTTTTATGAAGGAATCGAACCAACCAATAATATAGCGGAGAGAGGGATAAGACCGGCAGTTCAATGGCGGAAGATATGTTTTGGCAACAGAAGTGATAACGGCGCTGGTTTGACATCTCGGTTGTTAACCGTTACACGAACATGTTGGCCGCAGAAACGTAATCCTCTTGAGTTTCTTGTTGATGCTATCACTGCTCATAGGTCCGGCATGGCCGCTCCTTGTCTACTATGAGCTTGACCGATAATGAAATATCAAAGATTCACTTCTTAACTTGGAAGAGAGGGGTGAACTGTTACAATGAGGTGGATAAGATGCTGGAGCGAGCGAAAGAAGTCACCCGGAGAGGCGAGTATGAGTATATTGAATAAGCACGTTTTGCGGATGATCTGGTGATTCTTGTTGATTGTTTCAGGAAATGGGACTGGCTTGAGAAGGCGGTTTATAAACGACTCTTTGAAGAGATTGAAAAGCTTGGAGTGGAGGTAAATCGAGAGAAGACTCGAGTAGTGGATCTTACACGAGATGAGACATTTAGTTTCCTTGGGTTTGATTTTAGACGGATTAAGACTCGTCGAGGCAAGTGGGGAGTGCATATCACGCCGAGAATGAAGGCAAGAACTTCGCTCCTGCAAAAACTCAAGGAAGTATTTCGTCGGTACAATTCGCAGCCAGTAGATCGGGTGATATACTTGATCAATCCAATCCTTAGAGGATGGATAAACTACTTTCGGGTGGGGCATTCTAGTCGCTGTTTTGGTTATGTCAAGAACTGGACGGAGAGGAAGGTCAGGAGATATTTGATGCGTGAAAGGAAACTCCGTGGCTTCGGCTGGGACAGGTGGAGTAGAGTCTGGTTATAGAAACCCTTGGACTATATAATGATTATAGGATTAGGTACTACGGTACTCGAAAGCGCTATCAGACCGATAGGTCGCATAAACCTTTAGGTGAAGTTAACAGGAAAGCACAGTGCGGGAAATCTGCATGCTGTGTTTGACGAGGCGGGAGCTGGAAACGGAGCTAAGGGACAGATTGAGGCACTGGCAAATGGTGAAAGCCGCCGGCAACAGCTACTCTCCGTCTTCTAAGGCCACCGCGCCAGCTTTCGACCCTACCTGTGAGGGGTATTAAACCGAAAGGAGGTTAATATGTCTACTCGACATAAAAAACTATTCTCCATGAAAGTTTTGATTTGCTTTTTAGCCAGTTTTCTTACAGTATTAATGTTAACAGCTCTTTATGCTGAGGATCAGCTCAGTGTGATCACAAGGAAGCAACCGGGTGAACGAATGAGAAATTCCAGTGGGCTCTTCGACCCTGAGTCCAATGCGGATGCCTTCCGAATTGAGCCAGGCGAAACATTGATATTGGCTGAGTTAGATGGCCCGGGAGAGATCCAGCATATCTGGATG
>Ga0114918_10004000_pt1 | contig 12892 bp, 9 predicted proteins | sample LantaG_FD_87015 | JGI IMG/M metagenome (GOLD analysis project Ga0114918, IMG submission 87015) | Deep subsurface microbial communities from Baltic Sea to uncover new lineages of life (NeLLi) - Landsort_02402 metaG | ecosystem: Environmental > Aquatic > Marine > Oceanic > Sediment | place: Baltic...
AGAGGATCCAGGCCCTCGTGTGCTTGAAGTACCATTCACTTGGGCAATGTATGGAGGCACAGGTGTATCCGACGGCTCTACGGAAGAGGAGTTCAGCGGAAGAAATTCATTTGTGAATATTAAGTCTGCTGAATTCTCACAGCACTTGGAACGCACCTACATGGTTGAGCTAAAAGCTAGTCTGCCCGAAATCCAGTATAAAATTCTGGAGATGAAAGCAGACGGATATAGATCCTTTGCTGAAATTAAAAGAACTCTCGATAGGCAGGCCTTAACTGAAACACTGACTGCTGCGCAACGCGCTCTCAGTGCAGACTTAGAAGACAAAGCGTTCTTCCGGTACGTCATTCAGTTGTCCCTGCCTGCTGCCGAACGGGCTGTGGTAGAGAAGATGTCATATGAGGACTATGTGGAGTATGCCAAGGTACACAGATTGACATACAAAAAATCAATGTCCGACGATGTTTTCTATGCACACACCCGAGCGGTTTACCTAAGTGTCTTAGAGCTGTTCTACGGGAAGGAACAAGCTCTCAATCTCTTATCTCAGATGGCGTGACGCTCTGCGGAAATTTTAGGCAAGAAAGGAGGTGATTTTACAATGATCACGCAGCTCTGGAATTTTGTTAAAACTGTAATCAATGTGAGTGTGTCATTAATTGGCACCGCGCTGGACGTAATCTCGTCTTACTGTAAAACTACTAAGGAGAATGCGACTACCATGTCGGAGCGCATCGAGTCTGTAGTGTGTGAGGTCGAGGAGACGATCGATCACGTGGTAATCGTAATCGATAGTGTTGCTAGCAGTGTAGGTAGAGTTATAACTAAACTTTGCATTACTGCTATTCAGAAGATTGAGGTCCTTCTCAGCAGCATTCCGGCAGTAGCTACCGAGCTCATTCGTGTTATAATTCCAGTATTACTACGATCATTTGCCTCCGCGTTAGTGTAAGTATCCAGTATCTAGCATCATAAGCACTACCGTGCGAGTATAAGTATAAGTAATACAAAATAACACGGTCGGAGTCTAAGTGGTAAAATACTTCAAGCTTTCAGGATTGTCGATACTAAAAAGATCATTCGAGTTTAATTTCACAAAAGGGAGCTATCTCTTTTGCGGTACTAATGGTGTAGGAAAGACTACGGTCTTGGATAGTCTGCATCCCTTCGATACATTCATATCGAGGGAGAAGAGTATTCGAGATGTTTTGAATCCCGGAGGTATGAAAGAAATTGTTCTCGATAGGTTAGGTGAAGACATCCGTGTGAGAATCTTGAAGCGCAGGTCGAACGATGAATTTGCTATCTACCAAGGTAGCAAAGAAATGCTTACAACCTCGAGCGTCACGAGGTTCAAGACAGAGATTGAATCCCTTTTCCCGCCGAAAATGTTTGATTTTCTTCATATAGGGTCCAACTCAGTGGTTTTAAGCCAGGTCGGTAATGTGGAACTTAAACGCCGCTTACTGAGCTTAGCAAATGATACACAGTTTGCTGAAATAAGAACTGCTGTGAAAACGCAGAAAGAAACGATAGAGCGAGAGCTATTGTCGTTGGAGGGCCAGCTGCTAGGCTTGTTGAATACTCCCCAGACAATGATTATAAAAGAATCATCAGAGGAGTTACAGACCATGGTAGCACAGTTGAGAGTCAAACAGGATCGATTGGCAGTTGTTATTGCTGAATTAGAGCAGAATAGACAAGAGTTTGTTGAACTCTCTGCTGAACGCAGTCAGTCTGAATCTCTGTTCAGTGCGTTGAATGCAGATATTGAAACCATCGTGAGGGTCCTGCCGTCTCTCGAACAAAACAAGAAACGAGTGACGGTATTACCTGCCCGCGTGGAAAGACAATCCCTGCTCGATGAGAAATTACAAAAGCTCGCATCCTTAGAGTCTGATGAAGCACGTCAGCTCCAGTATGATTCGAATAAATTATCTAGAACGCGCTCGGCTATAGAACAACGAGTTCAGGTCTCCGAGCAATATGCTAATCTTCCTTGTGATGGTATATTACAGAAAAAATGTCCTTTAGTCCCTGGAGTGATTGAACCTCTTGATGATTTACAGCGCCTCTTAGGAGAGACAAGCAGAGAGCTAAGTGGTGTGGACGCAAGCCTAAGAGAAGTACAATCACATTATGCTGAGATGCGTAATACTTTTACACTAGAGAAACGTGGTCTTGATAACGAAATAAACGAGTTAAAAAACCTTGAAAAAGCTGTAGCTGTAGGAGAATCTAATAAAGCTAGATTAACAACACTGCAAGAACAAGCAGAGGCCTTGCGTCAGCGCATGGTAGATTTGTCCACTAAACTTACTGAGTGTGAATTTAATGCGGAAGAGTTAGCACAATATAGAACAGAAAGCCAGCAATGCTTCGTGACTATTACATCTGCAGCTGAGAAGATTAAATGGAAAGAACAGATAGAATCTATGTCTGAAGTTCGGGCCCAGTTAGAGGAATCCATAAAAGAGAAGAAGGGATGGCTTGAGGCTTACCTAGTGCTAGATAAAGTCTTCTCAGTGAATGAGTTTCCTGCTTTGGAACTGATTAAAGTATTAACGCAAGTCTCTGAGTCTACCAATAGGCTGTTAGCTGCTTACAACCCAAGCTTCTCTGTGCACTTAGGCCTTAAAGCAGACTCTCGACAAACTTTGGATACTCTCGTCTATATGGACGGGATTGCTACACAAATGAGCGATCTATCTACAGGACAAAGAACTTGGGTGGATAAATTCCTGAAACTCGGTTTTGGCTTAATGACAAGAATTGCACATCCTTATTATGATACACTGTATTGTGATGAGGGCGATGGTGCGCTACATCCCTCGGTAAGAGAAGACTTTCTGCGTATTCATAACGATCTAACAAAAACGTCGTTCGGGTTTAATCAAGTATTCATAGTTAGTCATGATCCTCGTGCCCCTCGTTTATTCGATAACGTGATAACTTTTTAAGGGCTGACCGCATACACAATAAGTGCTAAAACTATAGTTTAGTTTTCAATTACTTATTGTTAAGGAGATTTTATTCATGGATCTACACAAATATCTACTGGATAGGACACCTATCGAAGAGACAGGCGTCTGGCACATTGCAAAAGTTATTCTCAATAAAGACCAATTCAATCAAGAGCCTCTGGTGACTAAAGCCATGGGCATCACATCACGAAACTGCGCTTACTGTAAGAAAGAGCAGGAGATATCAGAAGGACGACATGTATTCTGTCGTCGACATCTAATGGTTTATGAACTGAAGAAATTCTACTTGACGGAAACAATGCCGGTGTTTCGCTATAATGACCTCTATTTATTTCCACAGAAGTACTGTGTAAAATGGTTTGAAAATGTAGTGGTTTGCTCATTCTCGTCTCGAAGTGTTAGCAAGGAAGACATATATTATTTGCTGAAGTTCTCATTCCTTCGACGGGACATTAAGCAGCTCGACTTTCAGAATGTGATTGATATCACAGATTTGGAGAAGGAAGCATCACTGGAATTAAGTCTGTCCTTTGTTGATCTGGTTTTGGAAAACAACGACACAAAAGGCTTTGTTGTGAAAGAGCTAAATGATAAGACAGCCGATATAATAGATCCGTAATTAGTAGGCAGGAGGTTTTTACGATGTTAGTCTACAAAGGTACGTTACATGACAAGGTATCCAAATGGGGCCTGTCCTTCTCCACGGAGCACACACTCGAAGGGGAGCATCGACATGCCGTTCATGCTATTCATGCATGTGCAGATCCCTATATGGTATTTTTATATGGACGCTGGGATGAACTGTGGCTAGCTGATCTAGACATTATGGAGCAGCGTGGTTCGGTGGTGTCTGGGATGCATATTAAATTTCTCAAACAACTCGGATTCGATGATTGCCTAATGTTCACTAAGGATACTGCTATGTTGGCTTATTACTGGGTGATTAATTTCTCAGAGACGATTTCAACTGAGGAGATTGAGCATATTTTGCCTTATGTACTTACAAATGAGGAATGTGTGATTAGCTGGGCTGAAAATATTAATACCCATATCCCGCTATTAAAAGATCATATCGTCACTCCGCGTTACGCATACTTGTGGAAGCTTGAGGGCTTTCCTACGGATGATCGGTTAGATCGATTAGCCGGGGAATACACAAGGATGGCAAGGACTAAATGGTCCGCACGGTAAATTAAAATGTCTTTAGAACAATACCTTACAAGACGCGAAGGATCTGTCGAGCCCAAGACACGACAAGGCTCAGCAGATACGTTTGTTATTCAACAACACATAACCTTCCGCAATAAAGCCGGGATCGGCTTTATCATGTTTCAACAGGACAGGGCTGATACATTATGCTTTGTCTATCCAGAACAAAAACAAATTTTACATCCGCAGGGTGTATTAGAGCCTATATCTCCAACGATAAATAAAAAGAGAAATGTTTATCTGATACCCGTTACAGACTTCAAAACTACGTTAACGGTTCAACCAGAGACAGGGCTGGAGTTAATTCATCTGGTTTGTCCTTGGCTGAAGAATGCCCACACTATTGATGCTATCCTCAAGCATTTCAAAATCAAAAAACCTCTACCTGCGCGCCGTAAGGGCGCGCAGATTCTGTTCTATAACAAAGAGAACCTTCGAATTCATTATGATATGCGATTTCCTGTTGACGGTGTGTTAAAATCCTTTGTAATACCTGCCGGCTTTCCTAGCGACATCAGGAGTCGTGTAACAGCTATTCAGGTAGAGGATCATCCGTTAAGTTACGCTGAATTTGAAGGCGCAATTCCAGAAGGCTATGGTATGGGACAAGTGAACATATATGATCGTGGAAAATATGTACTGCGAGAAAGCAGTAAAGATAAACTAAAAGTCACTGTCACGGGCAGAGTCTTGCGGGGGAACTATACTCTATTGCAGCAGAAAGGTGAGTTATGGATGTTCCTCCTTGAGAAAGAACAAGCCAAGCCTACCTTTATACAGAAGCCTCTGCCTGCGGTACCAACACGTAATGCCGATTTATCTGTGTCCTATAAGTATACTCCCACCATGTCACCCCAAACCAAAACATATTCCCACTTGGTAAATTCGGTGTTTACAAAGAACTTCAAAAAGATTTACCAAGGAGAGTACGAGCTTTTGGTCTCATCACAGTATAACATAGGTAGTAGTATATACTATCAAGTAGATCTAGATTTTGATAGTATGTCAGCTACTGGAGAAATATCTAAGTTTATAGATGACCTGAAAAAGAATGACCTTGTTGATCAGTTTTTTGTTCAGGCATCTGGCGGAGGATTCCATATTAGAAGCTTCTTTGCTATTAAAGAGAATAGTTTTGCCTTCCTGAAAGACCGAGAGTTTTTCAAGAAATTTAACTATCTTGATATAGCGTCGAGCTTCAGAGAGACACCGTCTCGAGTAGCTTATGCGTACTCAGAGAAGAGACACCTAACCAGCTTTGCTTTTTTAGCATCTGATTTCGGGTCAGTTAACATTAGCGAGTCTATCGGCTTTTTCAGCACGATACCCGCAAATGTTCTGTCCGAACGCGAATATAAAACCCTCTTGTTTTATTACATGCTGCCGCACACATTCCTGGACAAGGAAGATAAAGTCGCTGAGAAATTCCTCGCGATGATAGCATAACGGCATCTTAATAAGCTCGAGTTCTTTGGAGGTTCTTGAATGTACTTAACACTACTGACTCAGCGAGAGTTAGAGTCTCTGCCTGAAGTCACATCTACTAAACCGTACACAAAACAACGTCTGTTTCATCCTGACGGACTTTACTCAGAACAAATCTTTGGTCCTGTTCATGACTATCAATGTCAATGCAGGTGCTTCATAGGTAAGTTGTATGATGGTAAAGTTTGTCCTAAGTGCAAAGTCAAAGTCACATCTAGTATCAGCCGTTTTCATAACTTCGGTCGAATTACCCTTTATCTCCGATTAGTACACCCTTATGCTATATCACTGCTGGGTAAAGAATTTGGACAGTCCAAAATTAAAGCCGTGATTGCAGGTAAGAAGTATTTCAAGATAGTGAATAAGCAGTTAATAGAGTGTGATGAAGAAACAGAAGACGGCAATACCGGATCCCAGTTTTTATATGATAACATTAGCAAACTTGATTTCAAAGATGCCAAGTTGAAGAAATTCGTGAAATCACATAAGGATGAAATCTTCCCGAAGCATATCCCCGTGTTACCTGTAGGGACACGGAACATGCTGAAGGTTGATAACTTTACTGTAGTTGATGACATTAATAATGTATATGTTCGAATACTGAAGAAGAATGAAGCTTCCCAGAAGGTAGCTGTATTTGATAGAAGCTTATTGGCTGAGTATTATAGCATGCAAGGTTTATTGCAGGAGTTGTTTGCTAAGATTGAGGAGAAGCTCAGTAAGAAGAAAGGACTCATCAGACAAAATCTTCTTGGTAAGCGAGCAGACTTCTCATCTCGAGGAGTTATAGTTCCTAACCCGACTCTTGCTTTAGATTCAGTCGAATTACCTTTGGCTATGTGTAAGGAGCTATATAAGTTCCACGTGTTGTCTTATCTGATAAACAAGAAACAGATGTCCTCATTAGCAGCATTTCATTTACTGGATAAGCTGCCTGAGAAAGAACATATAGAGATCCTTACTGACATCATGCAGACTAGTTGCGTGATTTTGAACAGACAGCCTACATTACATCGCTTAGGTATGATTGCGTTCAAACCAAAAATCAAGAAGGACTCTTTGGCTATCGCTATTCCTGTACTTACTTGTCCTCCCTTTAACGCGGACTTTGATGGTGATCAGATGGCTGTCTACTTACCGCTGTCTGAGGCTGCAGTAGAGGAATCACGTACATCACTACTAGCAACTAAACAAATCATATCCCCCTCTAGCAGAGATGTTGCCTTCCTTCCAGGACATGATATTATTTTAGGGCTGTATAAGTTAACCAAGTCTGACCCTGGAACAGCTATCTCCGAGTTAGACCCTAAGACGAATATTAAAGATTTATTGAAGTTAGATTTCTCGCTGTCGGTGACTTATAGAGACACAGTAACAACAGTAGGCCGAGTAGTATTCAATAAACTTATCAAGGAGAAACTCCCTCTGGTGAATGAGCCAATAACCAAGCGCAGGCTGTATACGTTATTGCGAGAGGAGAAACTCCGTCCTTGGTTACCACAGATTCTTGAGGATATAAAAAAGATAGGATTTGAAATTACTACTCAGACAGGATCCTCCTTCTCAGTAGGAGACTTCATTCTTCAAGAGGCGACAAAGCAGAAGAAAGGTATTAAAGATGTCAGAGATATGCAAAAAATAGAGAAGCTAGAAGACGTCATGAAAGCAGAGGTTGCGAAGAATCCTGTGTTTGATATGATTGTATCAGGAGCCCGCGGTAGCTGGGATCAGGTAAGACAGATAGCTGTCTGCAAAGGCTTCTTAACAGACGTCGAAGGAAAGATACAACCTGAGCCTGTAAATCATGCTTTGGTGGAGGGCCTAACCCCTCAAGAGTTCTTCCGGTCCAGCTTTGGCTCTCGTAAGGGTGTAGTCGACACTAGCTTGAATACAGGAGAGTCTGGTTACCTAACTCGAAAGTTAGTCTTCGCCTTGTCACCTTGTGTAGTAAACAGTGAATTAAACGATTGTGGCTCTCAGCGGTTTTTCAAGATAAAGATAACCAAAGATATAGCCCACTTCCTGAAAAGCCGATACATTAAAGAATCAACCGGTTTAACACAGGTTATAGATCCTCTTCCTTACATCGGTAAGACAGTGATGCTACGAAGTCCTATTTTCTGCGAAAGTACATCAGGCTTTTGCAAATGCTGTACAGGGGACTTCCCTTGGGGCAGAGAGATAGGTATTTTAGCTGCACAAGCAATGGGTGAAAAAACAACTCAGATGACGCTTCGTACATTTCATACAGGCGGTATAGCTACATCAGCCTTTGGCGAAACCCTGGAGAAGCTCAATCATCCTTTGCTAGAACTTGAGGATGATGTGGTCCTGGCTAAAAAAGATGGAAGCATTTCTGTGGTAACAGGCGATGAGGATGACGAAGCCAGTCTTGATATCGTCGTTATTAAGTTGGGAACACAGATTATCACATTCGAGAAGTCCCCTGAGATACAATTATTCCGTGTAGGCTCGTTTATTGATGGCGCTCCGATTCTGCAAATCAATCTGAAGAATACAGATATTGTCAGCGATTTGAAACAACTCAGACTGTTGCTTGATAATAAACAAATAGCAAAGACATTCGTGGGGCGGAGGTACACTAAACTCTTCACTGAACTGACAGAGATTTATGAGAGGCATGGACTTATTGACTTCGTTTATTTTGAAGTGTTATTAAGCCAATTACTGTACAATAACGATACCTTGTTACGGTTTACGCGTGAAGAGAGGTGTGATGATGTTAGAACATTATCCTCACTGCCGTTAACTACATCAATCATTCAAGGGCTGTCATTCGAACGATTCAAAGAAGCAGTTACTTGTAGCTTACGCAAAATAATCGATGGGTCTCATTCTCCTCATCAGTTACCTACTATTTTAGAGAAAATCCTACTACTGAAGTTTTAAGGAGGCGAGAGTACAATATGAATTTATTAAAAATCAACCCCTTTGACAGAACATCTGACTTGTTAAACTACACAAGCTTTGATCTGGAGCGGATATCACAAAAGATACTGAAGATTTTTAAGTACTTAGAGTACACAGGTCATGTAACTGTTCATGGGGTAGAAGTATGCTTCAAGCCTCGAGCAACTAAGTTTTATAGGTTATACCAAACACAGACGTTCTCCGTAAAAGTGTCATGCACCGTTGCTGAGAAGCCCAAGGTGTTTACAGTCTATTTACCGTTAATGGTGAACCGAAAGTTCCTGATTAACGGATATGAGAATGTGCCTGTGTTTCAGATAGTAGATCCTCCTATAGTGTCTTATCCTGCTGAGGGTGGAGGAACAATATTTGTTCGCAGTGCGTTTAATGACTTGTCGCTGGTGTATAAAAATAATCGCTGCAGGGCTTATATATTCAAAAAACGCATACTCTTATCTACACTCCTGTTTGCTGTGAACGGATTTCAAGAAACATGTAAGCACTTCGGAGCCAAGATAGTGAAGCGCGCAATGAAGCCAAACGAATTGAAATCAGGAAAGATGGTGTTCAAGGATACCTGTTTTGAGGTCACGAACTTGGCAGAGCTATCTCCTATAGGTCAGTTGATATTCACGACAGCTTGTGCAGAAACAAATCGTGATGTTATGGAAGAGTTCGGTACTCGCGAGTATTTTATAGCGTTGTTAGGCTGGTACTTCTTTGACAAGAGAAATTTCAAAAAGAAAGGCCTGGAAATACTGGAAAGTCTGAAGACATCGTTCTTTGATCCGATTACTAGTGAGCAGCTTAAATATGAGGGAGACTTCTTCAAACTAGTTTTGCAGATCTTTGAAGATTATAAACCTACAGGCCATCTTGATACGTTAGACCTTACGAATCGTATATTCAGGCTAGAGGATTATTTACTTACACCTTTATTCCATAAGGTGTTCTCAATAGTCAGAACTAGTATGAAGTATACACAACGCACACATCATATTAAGATCAAGCCTGATGAGATTCTAAGTGTGTTGCCTAAACCTGATTTACAGCCGTTAGTCCAATATGATTCATCTGTGAACCCTATCGGTGAGGTGGCGTCCTTCTTTAAGTGTTCGGTATTTGGTATTGACGGTCTTCAGAAAGACCAAGTCTCTATCACCATGCGAAACTTACATCCTTCTTATTTCGGCATTCTGTGCCCAATAGATACGCCTGATGGTAAGACTTGCGGTGTCGTTACTAACCTAACACCGACAGCACCTATTAACTTAGAAACAGGTAGAGTAACTGTAATGCCTCAAGGAGAGACTCGAGATATTGTATCGCTACCTGTAGCGACAATTCCCTTCTTGGAAAACAATGACGGTGTGCGTTTACAGATGGGTGCCAATCAAAGCGAACAAGCTAAGATTTTAGATGATCCTGAATTACCTTGGATTCAAACCGGGGCTGAGCATGTTGTTGCGAGACTCTCTACATTTACCAAGCGCTCGCCTTGTGATGGTACGGTGGTTTTTATTAATAATGATTTCATTGTAATTAAAGATGCTGCAGGGAAGGCACATATTGTAGATGTCAAGACTGAGTTTACACGACGCCAGTTATTCAAAGAGTATGTACCTGCTGTGAAGATGAAGGCACAAGTCAAGACAAACGATATAGTAGCATACGATGTGCATTCCATCAAAGATGAAAAAGTAGCCCTCGGTAAAAACCTGAAGGCATGTTTCTTCTGTTATGAAGGATACACCTACGAAGATGCTATTGTTATTTCTGAAACAGCTTCTCAAAAGTTATGTCACTGGGAATATGATGTCACAGAGCTTTTACTCGAACCAAATCAGACTCTCAGGAAGCTTGACTCAGGATACGTACCTAAAGCAGGAACAGTAACTACGCAAGAAGTTATTGCTGAGAAGTGTACGATAACTAACTCGCCTGAGATCCTTTTTGATTTTGATAAGGAATTCGATCAGATAGGTTTGCCTGTAGGCTCCGAGATCCTGCGTGTGGAGGTGTTTGTTAATACAGCTCCTGAACTTGATCCTGAGTTAAAGGAGTATGTCGATGAGCTTTGTCATCAGCAAATCTGCGAAGAACAAGCACAGTACAATGTCGTCAAGCGTTTTGTTGATGATCCAGAAGTACTTCAGACTTATAATAAAGAGCTCCTGAAGAGTAATCGCATTGGCAAGTTTTACACAAACCTGCATTATGAGGGTGTGTTATTCAGAATATATTCTCGAAAGAAGTATCCTCTCGTGTTAGGAGATAAATTAGCAAACCGTGCTGGAAACAAAGGTGTAGTCTCTTTAATCCTGCCTGATGATAAGATGCCCAAGGATGAAGAAGGCACACCATTCGAAGTTTGTTTGAACCCTATGGGCGTTATCACTCGAATGAATGTAGGCCAGCTGTTTGAATTAACACTCTCTACAGCCTGTAAACATGTCACAGATACTATGAAGAAACTTTCAGTTTCTAAAGCCTTGAAATACTTGCTTGGCTTCGTAGCATTAGTTGACAACACAGAGAATAAGAGTTACTCAACAGACGCTAAGCAGATGATTGCTGCTATGACTCCGGAACAACAAAAGGTTTATTATCAGAAGGTTATTGCGGAAGGTGTGACTATTTATCAGCCGCCATTCCAATCTATAGCGTTAAACAAATATTTGCAGTTAATAACCAGACTGGAGCTAAAAGAGAAGCAATACTTGTATTTACCGAAGTATGATAAACAGACTTCCGAGCCTGTGGCTTGCGGCTTTATGTTTATGATGAAACTTCTGCATACATCTGATTCCAAGATACATGCTCGTTCCACAGGGCCTTACTCGCAGATAACAGGACAGCCTCTGCAAGGTAAACGTAACCAAGGTGCTCAACGTTTAGGTGAGATGGAAATTTGGGCTCTGGCAGCACATGATGCCACAGCAGTGTTGAGAGAGATATTAACTATTAAAAGCGACGACATCAAAGGACGAAAGTCGATGGCTAGAAGCTTCCTAGAAGCCACACCAATCTCAGCCTCGTTAGAATCGTCTCCGCTGTCTCGAGATATATTCTTCGCTTACCTGAAAGGCCTGATGCTTAATCTGAAAGAGATTCCAGATGAAGGCACAAACGCAGATTGAGGATTAACTTATGTTGGAATTAAATAAAGAATTGCGCTGTTGCTTGGTACTGAATTACAAAACTAACGATGTGTTAATTGTGGTAGCAGGAAGGTTTCAGGCTTTGCGTTTGTCTAAAGGTGCTAACGATCTCGTCCCTGGACAGTTGCACCAGGCTGAGATACTGTCAGACAGAAAGTCCCTTGAGGCGTTCTTCAGCAGTAAACAACTGCTTTCTCCAAAGAAACAGTTGATGATACTAACGAATGTAAGCTGTGATTTTCATTTAATTGCGCAGGAGGGCACTGTAGGAGAACAGCTGGTTGTATTTCATCAACTATTCATTACTGCAGACCTTCAGCAGAAGTTTGATATTCGGCTAGTCAATCAATTAGACTTGACAGAGAAATTTCAGAAGGTGCTGGGAAATTGTTGATACATCCTGCGATAGAACATGGCTATCAAAAGTTCACGACGTCCATAACCAGCGTTCGCACTATAGCAACAGGCATGGGGCGAGATGGGTATGAGACAACTCAGATAATAAAAGGTGTACGCGAGTCGGTAATGAAGACGCATAACGTGACAGAACAATTATGCTATCAAGTTCTTTACCTGTTAGATAGTCGACCTCAATCCGTAGCAGATATATTGTTAGACTGGGCTCAAGCAAAGACCCTTCGATATGATTGCTTTCCTTTATTTCTGCTATCAGACCCTCTAGATGTTGAAGCAGCGACGGGATACCCGTCTCCTGCTTTAGCAGAGACTGTACTATTTTATTTACATACTGCACCTATTGCTAGTGTTCTTAATGAGGAGTATAGCTTACTTCTCCCTATTATGGATGCATTATTCTATGGACTGCGAATTAGCGCCTCCTCGGCCCTTGCCTGGAATCCTCAAAGTCTCAGTTATATGCTTAGACATGGAGTACCTTACTATTTAACATTACACTATCTTGATTTTCTGCAGAATGATTCCTTAGCTAAATTAATGATCTTAGGGCACGATAATCCCTTTCCTTCTGTTCCGTTAGCTGCACTTCGTTATTTGACGTTGAAGACAAAACAGGAGCAAAGAGAAGAATGTCTCGATGAATCCGAAACCTTGTTCTTAGAAAAGTAAAACACAAAAAGATGTATACATAGTATAATAATGTAT
>Ga0114918_10004001_pt1 | contig 12890 bp, 17 predicted proteins | sample LantaG_FD_87015 | JGI IMG/M metagenome (GOLD analysis project Ga0114918, IMG submission 87015) | Deep subsurface microbial communities from Baltic Sea to uncover new lineages of life (NeLLi) - Landsort_02402 metaG | ecosystem: Environmental > Aquatic > Marine > Oceanic > Sediment | place...
AGGCAATCGACATCTGCTTGGATGTGCGAGGAAATTGAAAAACGCACTAATGGCCGGGTAAAGATGGAGATGTATTGGGGGGGTACCTTAGTGGAGGCAAAGACAGCGCTTTACTTGTTACAGAAAGGCGTCTGCGATTTAACTGTTACGCCTCAAGGTTGGTATCCTGTCCAGCTATCCCTATCAATGCTTCCAGCTTTTTCTAGTTGGCCTGCAGATATTATTAAGAATGGACAAGACTGCTTTAAGCTTTACGACGAGTTTCCGGAGTTGCAGGAAGTGTATAAGAGGTTTAATGCTAGAATGTTCACAATGTGGCCATATGAGGGTTATGAGATAATAAGCACAAAGCCAATTAGGAATTTAGCAGATCTAAAAGGAATGAAAATATGTTTTACGGCTCTTGAGGCTTTTGCAGAAGCTGCAGGTGTTGTCAACGTCCCAGTTCTTTCTGTTGATGCTTACACCGGCTTGCAAAGAGGTATAATCGATGGCTTCTGCTGCAACCTCGATGCCTTTACGCGGTATAAGCACTATGAAGTGGCTAAATACCTCACCCAGGGGCTCAGTTTTCCCAAGTACTGCATCGAAGGCGTCATAAACCTAGATACATGGAACGAGCTTCCCACTGATATTCAAAAAATCATTATCGAGGTAGGGAAGGAGAATTCTGACCTTTATGCCCAAATGCAATTGGACGCAAGAACTGAAGCGCTAGAGTTGTATAAATCTGAAGGGGTTGAAATTATTCAGTTTCCAGGGGAAGACAAAGACGAGTGGTTCAGTCGTCCTGAAGTACTTGGCCTCCGTAACGAATGGCTCAGTATGGTAGAGAAACAAGGTTGGATGTGCGGTCCAGATTTGATGGCGAGGTGGCTGGAATATTGTGGCGAGTGAATTCCTTTCTCTCTGAAGTTAATAAGTTCGGAAGCCTTACAGCGGCAGTAGTGCTATTTGGCATGATGTGGCTCATTTCCGCTGACGTAATAGGGCGCTATGTCCTCAATAGTCCAGTGCTAGGAACATTTGAGATAGTCTCGATATTTATGGCTATGGTGATTTTCTTGGGGCTTGCCTATGCCCAGGAGAAAAAACGCCACATATATATTTCGTTTGTCTTGTCTCACATGTCGGCGATTATTAGGCGGCGACTTGAATTCGTACAGTTGTTGGCTGGTTTTTTTGCAGCTGGGTTGCTGGCTTGGTATTGTTTGCCAAATATTTTGGTATCTTGGCAGACTCAAGAGGTTTGGATGGGCGTACTCCAGGTGCCTTACTGGCCAGGCAAGGCTGCTGTTGGTGTAGGTGTAACTCTACTATGTATCCGGTTTATGGTTGATCTTGTGCACCTAGCTTCCTGTGCTCGTCGGAACAAAGGAGAGGAATGAAGTGGAACCTATTGTGATAGGCATTATAGGTATTGTTTTGATGCTCATCATGCTGGGGATTGGCATCCATGTGGCTATAGTTTTGTTTTTGGTTGGTTTTTTTGGGTGCGCTGCTATAGTTGGATTTGGTGCAGCAGGGGCAATAGTCTACCTTGAACCGTTTGAACATATGGCAAGGTATGAAATGAGCGTTATTCCCTTGTTTATATTGATGGGTTACTTCGCCTTCTACGGGGGGATAAGCCATGACGCCTACAACGTTGCCAGCTTATGGACGCGTAATCTACCCGGCGGGCTAGCACTAGCGACAACCATTGGCTGCGGTGCCTTTGCTGCAGCCAATGGTTCAAGTCTGGCTACAGCAGCCATCTTCACCAAGATTTCGCTACCTGAAATGCTGAAACGGGGTTATAGTAAAGAGTTAGCTGCCGGTGCCATTGCAGCATCAGGCACTCTTGCTGCCCTAATCCCGCCTAGTGCGATATTAGTGATTTATGGTATCTTCACGGAACAATCTATTGGCAAACTGCTTATTGCTGGCGTTATTCCAGGTATTATGTCAATTATCATATATATAAGCGGGACAGTGCTTAGGTGTAAGTTGAATACGTCTCTGGCTCCACTAGTCACTGAACCAGTGTCCTGGAAAGAGAAACTTATTGCGTTAAAACATCTCTGGGCGATTATGGCAATCTTTGTTCTAGTAATTGGAGGACTTTATGCCGGAATATTTACACCGACTGAAGCTGGCGCTATTGGTGCCCTAGGCGCATTTATCATTATCTTGGGGAAGCGACGCCTTACTGCCAGCAACCTGAAGGAGGGCCTTATCGAGACGGGAGTCACTTCAGCAACTGTATTATTCATCATTGCTGGCGCTATGGTCTTTGGTAAGTTTATAGTACTCAGCCAACTTGCATCTACACTTATGATCTGGCTGAGTGAGCTGACAGTACCACCGTTGTTAGTAATAATTGGTTTCATGGCTATGTATATAATCATGGGGATGTTTTTTGACGCCATAGCAATGTTAGCCATAACACTGCCAATAGTGGCCCCTATAGTAGAGTCTTTGGGTTTTAGCGGCATCTGGTTCGGCATATTGGTAGTAAAAATAGTTGAGATGGCGGTCATCAGCCCACCTTTCGGCATGAATGTATATATTGTTCACAGCACAGCTGGAGGCTTAGTCACTATGGAGCAAATCTTCAAGGGGGTCGGTTTCTTCCTAATCCTCGATGTTATTACTTTAGTTTTACTGATAGGCTTTCCACAGATAACATTAGTGCTTCCCAACATGATGTAAGGTATATTTATCAAGTTCAAACAAAGCGAAAGGATTATTATGGAGGAAGTATATGATTGACTTAAGCGAGATTACCAAGAGTCTGGTAGAGTTGGATATTGCCAAGACCGAAGAGTTGACCAAAGCTGCTATAGACGCCAACATACCTGCTAATGAAATACTGAGTGAAGGTCTAGTAGCAGGAATGCAGGTAATTGGCGAGCAGTTTGAGAGCGGAGAAATCTTTCGGCCCGAGCTGTTGATGGCAGGGGAGGCAATGAAGACAATATTGAAATTGCTCAGGCCATTACTGGCCAAACAAGAAGGAGTTACCAGCTACGCAGGCAGGGTGGCAATCGGAACCGTCCAGGGTGATGTCCACGATATCGGCAAGAACATTGTCGTCATGATGCTGGAGGGAAACGGGTGGGAGGTAACTGACCTTGGTATCGATGTGTCTCCGGAAGAGTTCTGCCGGGCGGTGAAGGAGAATGACTTGCAAATTCTGGGGCTATCCGCTCTGCTCACCGTGACCATGCCCAATCAGGCACGAACCATCGAGGCCCTGAAGGCGGCTGGACTGCGGGACAAGGTCAAGGTAGCGATCGGGGGTGCGATGTGCTCCCAGAGTTATGCTGACCAGATTGGCGCTGATTGCTACGCTGCCGATGCTATTGAGGCAGTGAGGAAGTTCAAACTGCTAGTATAGTGAAAATGTATTCTGAGGAGGCGAGATATGAAGGTATTGACAGGCGCCGAGCGATTTTTTAAGGCGATCCAACTCCAAGAACCAGATAGAGTTCCACATTTCGAGACAAGCATCAGCATACAAGTGGGAGAAAAGCTGCCTTGTGGTACTTCCTATTTTGCTCAGGTTGAATACTTTGACTGGGACGCAGTCCTTACTGATGACAGATATCTTCCTGGGTACCGGTACGAGACTTTGGATGCATCCGGGAAGTACTTTCGGAACCAGTGGGGTACGGTTATGAGGCTGACATCGGAAACGCTAGCACATCCTATAGAAGGGGCGGTCAAGTCGGAGAAGGATCTCGATATTTGGAGACCTCCTGATCCTGATGAGGAATGGAGGTATGAAGCACTGATGGAGCGTGTGAAGAGGTACAAAGGCCAGAAGGCCATAATTGCTTCGTTTGCTGACCCTTTCAATGTCGCCAACGAAGTGCGGGGAGCAGCCAATCACTATATGGACTTCGTCAGGAACCCTGACTTGGTGGATCAGTTGACTGGACTCATTCGTGACTACTACCTGAAGTATATTAGGAACTGTATCGAGGTAGGTGCTGACGCAATACGAATTACGGGGGATTATGCCACTACTAAGCACCCCATGCTGTCTAACCATCACTTTGCCCAGCACGTTATACCGGTGTTAAAAGTATTGGTTGATGAAGCCAAGAACCGGGGTGCCTATGTCATTAAACACACCGACGGCAATATCTGGCCTATCTTTGACATGATCCTTGACACGGGAATAGATGGCTTGCATCCGATTGACCCGAATGGAGGCATGGATCTTGGGGAAGTAAAAGAGAAGTATGGCCACAGGGTTTGTCTGATGGGGAATGTCGATTGTGCCTATACCCTTACTTGGGGTACCTTGGAGGAGGTGCGTGAGGAGGTAAAAAGGTGCATAAGGCAGGCTGCCCGAGGTGGGGGATTTATGTGCATGTCTAGCAATTCCATCCATTCTGCAGTAAAGCCGGAGAACTACATGGAGATGGTTAAGGCTATTCATGATTATGGCCAGTATCCTGGAGAAGGGTAAATATTTATGACGGGCCATGCCAGGGGAAACTGAGGCCTGGGTTATCTTTTCCCCAGTGAACCTCCCCCTCCCGTGTGGAGCCTCAGCCGTAATCGGGCTTAGTGGCAGGGCCCTGCCTGAAAGACAAAAAGAGGGGCCGGAAATCGAAACTGGTCTAAACTGGTCGATATATGTTGCTGAAATAATATGTAAATATATAATGTATCTTATATTTGGATATATCGTAAAAGCTTTTTGAGGCTAAATTGATTATGGCCAGTTTTTAACTCGATTCAGATTAAATTAGCTTCAAATTAAGGCTAAAATAAGCCAGGGGGGCTAGCCAATAATAGGTTACTCACCACCCCTGGCTCGCTCTGGAGTTATGGGTTTCTCACATTCCATGGCTCGCTCTAATACTATGGGTTTCTCTTAACTCCTGGCTCGCTCTATAATTATGGGTTTCTCTTAACTCCTGGCTCGCTCTCACCTCCTTTAGCGTAGCGTTCTACCTTGGAACGAGGGTAAAAGGGGACTGGGGGCGTAATCCCGGTCCCCTTCTCTTGGAGCTCCTCGGCTTCAGACCAAGGCAGCCCGGCTCACGCCATGCCACCCCTCGGCTTCAGACCAAGGCAGCACAGCTCACGCCATGCCACCCCTCGGCTCCAACTCAAGTCAGCCCACCTCACTTCTCGGCTCCAAATCAATTCACCACAGCCCACATCTCGGCTTCAGTCCACATCAGCTCACGACAAGCCACACCTCGGCTTCAGTCCAGTCCAGTCCACTCCACTACAAATCTCGGCTTCAGTACAGTTCAGCGCCGCCCATCCCATATCTCGGCTTCAGCCCACATCAACCCAGCCCACATCAACCCACCTCACAACACCCCACCTCTCGGCTTCAACTCATCGCAGTCCAGTTCATACCTCGGCTTCAGCTCACCGCAAGTCATTCCATCTCGGCTCACTTCTCGGCTTCAGTACAGTTCAGCCCAGTCCAGTCCATTTCTCGGCTTCAGCCCATTTCAGGTCATTCCACCTCACCTCTCGGCTTCAGATCAAGTCACGCCAGCCCAATACAGCTCACTTCTCGGCTTCAGCCCAACGCACTTCGATCCTCGGCTTCACTCCATCGCACCTCATCTCACACCTCGGCTTCATTTCACCGCAGCGCAAGCCACACCACCCCTCGGCTTCAATTCAGTGCATCTCACATCTCGGCTTCATTTCAAGTCACTCCACCTCGGCTCATTTCTCGGCTTCAGGTCAAGTCAAAACACACCATTTCTCGGCTTCAACCCCCTTCAGTCCACAGCAAATCATCGCAGTCCTCGGCTTCAACTCAGAACAACCCACCCCATTTCTCGGCTTCATCCCAACACACTTCAGCACATTTCTCGGCTTCATCCCAGCACACTTCATCGCAGTCCTCGGCTTCATTTCAACCCAACCCATATCAAGCCAACCCTCGGCTTCAGTACAGATCAAGCCAACCCTCGGCTTCAGTACAGACCAAGCCACCTCCGGCCAATTCTCGGCTCCAAATCAATTCAACTCAGTGCATATCTCGGCTCCACTTCACGCCATTGCAGACCATTCCTCGGCTTCAACACAAAACACTGCACCTCGCCTCATTCCTCGGCTTCAAATCAATCCAACTCACGCCAGTCCAGCCCTCGGCTTCAGTCCATTCCAACTCACGCCACTTCTCGGCTTCAGTACATTTCAGGCCATATCTCGGCTTCAGGGCAGTTCACTGCAGCACATTTCTCGGCTTCAGGGCATTTCAGCTCACGACAAGCCACACCTCGGCTTCAATTCAGCCCACGTCACTTCCGGCCAATTCTCGGCTCCAAATCAATTCAACTCAGTGCATATCTCGGCTCCACTTCACGCCATTACATTTCACCTCTCGGCTTCAAATCAATCCAACTCACGCCAGTCCAGCCCTCGGCTTCAGACCACGACAAGCCAAGCCATGCCACGGCACATCTCGGCTTCAATCCAGATCAGCCCACCGCACTCCACATCTCGGCTTCAAATCAAGCCAACCCACGCCAACGCATTCCTCGGCTTCAGTTCACTTCTTGCAGCTTTCTCAGCTCGTACTTTCCCCAGTCCTGAGACCTCTCTTGACCCATGCCATGCTCACCGCCGTACTCAAAGATAGCCTCAAGGATGTCCCATGTAATTTCGCCGTCATCCATCAGCTTGAGGATAAATTTAAGCACCGGCTTGTCCACATAGTCAATGGTCTTTAGCGATGACCGAGGTCCCTTCATTGTCATGGCGTGGACGATGCGGGTCTCATTACCATCTGGCTCACTCTTACTCAGGTAGATTTTAGCCGGCTCGATATAGACCCGATTGGCCACCTTGGATTTAAGAGCCTTTTTGCCTAGCAATTTCTGGAGCACGTTGGCACAGTCCTTTATGTGTGCCCGGACGCAGCGGGCTTCGTAATACAGACCATTCTCATCCCGCTTGAAGGTAGCGTAGCCCCTCTCAACCTCTTCATCTGCCTCTACCTCTTCGGCAACCTGGTCCGCCAGCTCCGGAAGCGGTATTGGGTCTTCTGGTGGCTTGCTCGGCATCTTGGCTTTCAGCATCGCCTCAATATCCAGTGGGTTTTTTGGTGTTGAACTGGCAAATTGTGTCGTGAACTGTAACTCAACCTCATACTTTTTCCACATTCCAGTCATAATGTTACCTCCTTATATAGTTTGTATGATACGAACCACGCTGCCATCAGGCTCGACCTTGTTAAAATATATCCTTTCAGGATACACCTCAAGATGGTCAGCTATCCTCTTTCTCAAGTCTGAAATACCAAGTGTTGCTTCAAGTTGCCGGGCACAGTCCTTCATGTGAGCCTTTATAGACCTAGCTTGATAGTATAACCCCTTCTGGTCTCGCATGAAGGTAGCGTGAAAGCAATTTGCTGGTTCACAGGGTTTACCACCACTATTCCAGGGTTTAGTGTCAGTTTCGAGTCCTTTAGGAACGGAATCAGCGAATCGTGTCGTGAACTGTAACTCTACCTCATACTTTTTCCACATTCCAGCCATAAATGTTACCTCCTTATTGTGATTTTAGAGTTACTACCTCGTAGTTACTAAAGCCTCTATGCGCTCACCTCCTTTCAAAGTTTTCCTTGTACCTGGGCAACCCTGCGTGCCAGGGCTTCCTTTACCTCTGGTGCCGGTTCCGCCCAGGGGTCGTATTCTATTTTACCGTGTCCTGATCCCCTCCCCATCCTCTCATGTTCCCGCCCCCCACGCTCCTCCTCGGTGAGTTTTGTTTTCCCGCCGAATCGCCGGGTGGTTTGCTCAAAGGGGAAGGGGCCGTCTTCATTCAGACGCTCTATTGGAGCTACCATTCCGCAGCAAGGACACTTGAAAACTTCTTCATAATTCTGGTTGGGCATTTTCACCTCCCTCTACTCTTTCAAGCTCGGTGCCGAGCTCTCCTGGCTCGATTTCGAGATACACGGCCGTTGTTGTAATTGAGGCGTGCCCGAGGAATTGCTGCAGTAGGTCCAGAGACATCCCTTTCCTTCGCAGATCAACAGCCCGAGCATGACGAAGCATATGAGGCGAAATCTTCTCCACGCCGGCAGCCTTGCCGAGCTCCTTCAAACGAGCGTAGTAGAAGGAGTATTTCCCAGAAAATGGCTTGTCATCTTTGGAGGCCGCATATTTTCTGAGTTTGCTGGCAAAGTCCCGCGCCATCGGCTTGAGTCGATAATATCCGCCCTTAGTTGTCACCTCGACCCCCGCCTCTCTGATATCTTCCCTGGTAATGCCCATGAGCTCCGAGATGCGGCAGCCCAGGGTAAAGAGGGTCATGACAAACATGTAGTCGTCCTCATCGCCGGCGCTGGCTATTGAAGGAACCAAATCAGGGTTCACGTATCTTGGTATCCGGCGGCGCGACACCCCAAATTGTCTCCTGGTGAATGGCCAGGCTATGCCCATGAATTCGAGGTAGTTTTTGATGGCCGCCTTATGGCGATGTATAGAGGAGGTGCCGTAGCGGGACAGGAACTCCTTTATCTCCTCGGGTGTCGGTTCATCGCCCTTGCTTGCCTGGTGGAGCTGCCAAAGCGTCGCCTCGTAGGCAGATCGGGTGTTGGGTGCCAGGCCCTCTATGGTTTTCAGGAATTCTTTAATCTGCATCTTTTCACTTCCTAGGATAATAGCTCTTATCTTTACACCCTATCATCGACGACAATATCAATCTCGAAATCTCTAGGTATATCTAGGTCGGGATAACGCCTAGTGAATAAATCGAGTGTTCGGGCCACATCGAACCTGCCAGGTCCTTTGTAGATTTGGAAAATGATGTACCACCCGATGGCGTACCGTCTCTTTCGGCTCCGGGCGAAGCTGTCAACATAGGATGAGCACTCATCGATTAGTCCGACTATCCCTTGGGTGTCTCCCGAGCCTCTTTCCCGAATGAGGTCAACAACCAGCTTGATAGTGCATCGGGTATTCTTGGCTATCTCAATCAACTCCTCCCAATCCTCGACTCCAAGCTGTATCAATTCCTCCACTATGGGGCTGGTGGTACGTGGAGAGTTCTTTATAGCATAGCCCAAATCCACAATCTGCGTCCCGGAGTACCCCTTCTCTTTGTATTTCTCAACCGTCTTCTCCGACAGGCCACTCTCGATGGCCAGCATTGGTGGCTCCAATAAGTTCAGATGCGTCGCCATTTGAGTTGTTAAGTCACGTCTTACCAGGGTGAGGCTCCTGACGCTGGTGGAAGGCTGCTTCATGCTGGGGCGGAGTAGCTGAGCCCTGATTTTCTCATACTCGGACTCTTTTATAATGCGGTTCTTGATTCGGTTCTTGACATCCGTGGTCAAAACCCCGGAGTACACTAGGTCGCTCGTCTCCTCCCCATGACGGCCGAGGTGACTGTCCGGTGGCGCCATCACACTAACATACATCGCTATGTAATACTGCACGGAGGGCTCCTCCCACCTGACGGGCATGTGGGTAGGCGTCTCGGGCAATAGTAGCCTGTGCAGGGACGGTGGTACCCCTTCCCTAAGAATGGTGACCATTTGCCGTGCTTCTTCCCCCCTATGGTAACCTGGAGCGGAAAGTTGTCTCAAAATTTTAATGGCTTCAAGCAATCTCAGCATCGACCTTTTTAATTGCACCCGATATTCTTATTTCCGAGTTATTAAAGGTGACCATACAGTCACCGGCCAAGAACTTCGGCTTGATTCCCTTGCCGGTAAGGGGAAGAACATCTAGGATTGATTGGGAGTGTCCACGGAGCTTTGGGGGAACTGATATGAAACCCACCAGCTGGCCCACCAGTCGGCCCCTTTTCTGTTCAGGCAATTTGAGTGTATGACGGGTTACCTGGCCGTCAGGATCCACCTGAAGACTCGTCTTTGAGCCCATCATGACAAATCGGGCACCAGCATATCGGGCCTCCGGGGAAGCTCGCACGTAGAGAATATCGATGATGGCTCCTACCGTCTTGCAAGTCATCTCATTAAATTTCTCGTGCCACTTACCTACCTGGTCGCGCATCTCCCAGAATAGCTTCTTGTGTCTCCTATCAGCTTCCTGCCATAACTCCTTGTAGTCGATATTCTCTACACGTTTCCGTCCGCTCTGTAGTGCGGCAATCTGCAGCTTCAGCTTCTCCACTTCGCCCTGCTCCCGAACGGCTTGGTCTCTTAGGTATGAATTGTCCTCACGGAGTCGCTGGAGCTGGGCATCTTCGGCCCTATCCGCCGGCTGAGCCTCCGAGTAGCACTTACTGAAGGAGGAAAACAGTTTATCAATAGCAGTATTGACATCGGAAAATTGGCCATTCACGCCAGTGCGGTCGGTGTGGAGGATGCTGGCGTAGTACCGCCTTAGTAGGTTCAAGGCAGACTTCCGTTGGCTAGGGTTCAGGTCTTTAAGAGCATTGAGCTCTGCTCGGGGCATTGAAAGCAGGGACACCGGGTTGGTATTCCTATTCAATAGTACCTCCAATATAAAATAGCTCTTATACGCACTCAAACTCTTCTAATTCAGTATCCCCGGGCAGGTAAAGCGGGTGTTTAGGATTACCGCTCGCGGTAAGACCCCAGCACATAGGAGCCTCAAGCATGTCATAGACCGTCCGGGCCCGAGAATCTCCCTCCGGAACATTCTTAATGACGTCCCCCCAACCGCACACGGTCAACACGACTAATTTCACGGCCATTTGAATGGCCGGCGTATTCGCGCCGTGATTCCGTGTCTCCGGTAAAAGCTCTTTGGGATAAGGGGTTACCTGGCTGTATAGATTGCAGGCGTATAGACCGCCGTACCCCCATTTTTGAGCGAAATCGCATAACCGCCTTACTGTGGGATCATTCGATAGTTCATTCGCGGTGGAAGGATTCAGCCCGATAAAAAGCATTCGCGGTGCATCGCTCCAGAATCGCCAGAGCAGGAACCGATGCCTGCGCTCTGAATCCATTACGGCTCCACTAAACTGGCTCAGCATTACCATCTCTTCTCCTTGCAGCTACAACAAGAGTCAAGAAAAATATTCCAGATATTATTCCAAGCCTCGTTATACGCTACTGTTTTCCCGCGGGTCCAGCGGTCCCACCCTTTCTAGTGTTTGTGGGTCCACTGCCTCAACGGGCCGGCCTGGTGGCCCATAGGGGTCCCAAGGTGCTAGCCAGAACACCCGGCGCAGGTATGGATATGGTCCTCCCACACCCCGCACATCCACCGACAGGTTCTCATAGCCGACAGCCCGACCGTGGCCATGATAACTGATCCGGCCTCGGCGGGTTCGGGAATAGACAGGGAGTGCTCGTACATAGGGCTGCTGACTCACATCCTCAAGCCACACTATTTCACTCATGCTTTTCCTCCTTTGCGTGTAACAGCCGTTATACACTAGGCTTTCTTCCCTACCGCAACTCCGTGTTTAGCCAGTTCTTCTATCCAGAATTGTTGTACTTCTTTAGTGCAGTGGTCCATGGCATCGTCCCATGTCGGCCACCGGTTGTGGTCAGCATAGAAGTGGTACTGGTAATAAAGGCTCTGCTGGTTATGCGGCTCAGTTGGGTCATGCGCCCCGGCACATTTTGGACAAGTTCCAGGTTTGGCCGGCATGAGGTGAAAGCCTGGTTTAGATAAATCCTGATCATTACTTATTTCATTTGCCAATATTAGCCTCCTTTCTGCGTGTAACAGATTTATTAGCGGGGGGCAGGGTCGTGGCAAAGTGGCTGAGGTGCACAGCAATGAGAACTGAACGGTCGCCAAAGGTGTATCCTTCTCGACCTCCACTTCGCTCGCCTGCCCCCCACTAATATAATATATGTTATATCACTAGGGCTGTCAAGATAAATAAAATTATTTTTGCGCCGCTGCTTGTTGTGTGATAGAATGCACTTATGGCAGTTAAAAGAAGGAGACTGGGGCAATACCGATGCTGGCTGTGCGGCAAGGATCTGGCAATAACCACGCCGCCGTACCTGCGCTCCGGGTGCTGCCGCTGCGAGGAAGAGGGGCTGCCAGGCGGCGGCTGGCTGCACACTCCATCGGGCTGGACCGAGGAGCAGATTGAGAAGGCCAGACAGGAATATGTCCGGACGCACCAGGACTAGAAGATACAATAGTCTCACCCGTACGGGTGAGACTATTGGTGAAGGAGCGATATAATAGTCGTCTACGTACGCAGACGACTATTGTATACACCCGGACGCACCAGGACTAGAGGGTGCCTTCCTCGATGGGGATGGTTCGGGCGTAGAGAACCGCCTCGCCGACTACCTTGGTGTTGTAGGCCTTGAGAAGCTCGATAACCCGCAAGCCGACACATTCATTGGCGGCATCCTTAAACTCGACGTCGAGCTGGACATTTTGCTCAATGTCAAACCCCTCGTCGGGCCGCTTCCACTTGCCCCGGACCTTCCATTCCGTCTTGCCGGTGAGGAAATCAAAGTGATAGGCTTTAGGCTGGGCGATTATGATGGAGAGGAGCTCCCGGTCCTCGGCGTCGCAGGCCTTCCGAACCGCCTCATCGTAGATGAGGGCGTTCAACTCATCCTGTATGGCCTGAACCGACATCTCCTCCGGCTCAATACCGATTTTGCACGGGCAAGTTACCATAGTATAATGGTAGCAAAGATAATCAAAAAATTCAATAAGGAGTTGAGCATAGGCAATGGACAACGGAGCAACAGAGGCAGTGGAGGCAATCCCCGAGGACATGGAGAGCTACGCCCAAATAAGCCGGCTGGCCCGCAGCGGGCAATTTGACAAGGCGTTGGAGAGCGTCAACAAATCGTCGATAAGCCAGTCTACGAAGCAGCACCTGCAGAGGATTCTTGAAAGCAACGAAAAATACGTCATAGACAGGACATTCCTGGAGATTGATTCCAGGATAGCCCAGGCCATGTGCTGGGACTGCTGGAAGGAGTAAAG
>Ga0114918_10004002_pt1 | contig 12889 bp, 16 predicted proteins | sample LantaG_FD_87015 | JGI IMG/M metagenome (GOLD analysis project Ga0114918, IMG submission 87015) | Deep subsurface microbial communities from Baltic Sea to uncover new lineages of life (NeLLi) - Landsort_02402 metaG | ecosystem: Environmental > Aquatic > Marine > Oceanic > Sediment | place...
CGATATCGAATGCCCTCGCGTTTTTTATTTTTGTGTGTTTCATTTCTCGACCTCCGCTTTCTCTTTTATTTATTTTTTCTTCGCTTTTTTTTCTGTTAACACACGCGGGCGCACTCAGTCCCTGCGCCCTCTATCTCTCTCTCTCTCACTCTAACTGAAATCTAAAAATATAAAGACATCGAAGGGAGGCAGCTAAATGATGATCGCAAAAAGATACAAGGCAAAAAAGAAGAAGAAGCTGTTCCCGCTGAGTCGTGAGAGAGCGCGAAACTCTTTCTTTCTCTCTCCCTCTTTTCTCTCTTTCTCCTCTATCTCCCTTCTCTTCTACGGCGACCCCAGCGAGCCGATCGACCGGTAGATGTTCTTCTTGTAGTTCTTCCCCTCCTCATTCATCGTCTTGTGCTCCGCGGCGCCGTCGGTCATGCGGCGGGTCTTGTTGACGCTGTCAGGTGAAGGGTTTTTTTGTTTTTTTGGGTTTTTTTCGAGAGCGTGAGGCGAGTTGTTTCTCAAAGAGAGAGAAAGGGGACAGGCGATTGACAGCTCTCCTTCCTTACCGAACGTCAGGGTTGGTCGTGAAGTTGTGGTAGACCGAGTAGATGGTGCAGGAGATTCCCGCGCCGACGGCGGCGAGGAGCGGGTAGACCTGTTCGTTGAGTTTTGTAAAAGAGGGCGAGAAGAAAAGAGGGTGAGGCGACGGAAAGGCGAGAGAGAGAGGGCAAGGGCGACGAAAAGAGGAAAGAGGCCGATTCTTTTTGGCCGCAGGGCGCTTGTCTCCTCTTTCTTTCGCTTCTCTCTCCCCGGTAGCGCGGTCTCCAGGCAGTGCAGCAGCTCAGCCGCGGTCGGTGAGCTCGAGAAAAAATGGCCAGCGAGGAGAGAATCGGCGGTTTTCAAAGGGGCGACGACGACGACGATGACAACGACTGTGGAATTTGCGACGCGGCTCCCAAGAGATTGCGTTTCTCGCTCGCTCCCTTTTTCTTCCCCGCAACGCTCGGGAGCTTTGCAAACTTCTCAACGCCACTCTCTCTTTGTGCTCCCTCTCAGCTCTCTGCATGCTCTCGCGGAGACAGTAGAGAGAAACAAGTGAGCGAGAGCGAGAAAAAAGTAAAAGAAGAAGAAGAAAGGGGTGTCGATGGCGGCGGCGGCAGAAGCAAGTCCCTCTCTTCTCGTCCTCTCTCCACCACCATCTATCTCTCTGGCTCGCTCGCTCTCTCCTTTCAACGTACGTCGGGCTTGACCCAGCGCCACTTGTCTCCGACTCTCGCGATCTTGGGGGCGACGCCAGACATGGTGCTTTTGCTTGGAAGAATGAAGAAGAAAAACGAAACAAGAAAAGAAGCTGCTCAACAAATCTTTCGAAGAAGTGCACGTCCCGCATCGCTCAGAACGTCTTTCTCGATTTGAGAAAAAAACTCTGAAGCAAGATGTTCTGAAGCTTTTCCACCTCGTCCTTGAGCTTGCTTCCCTCCATACCAGACTCCTCAGGCGTGAAGAGAGGGCAAGAGTGCGAAGGAGATCACCCCCTGCTCGCAAATGCATCTCCCCCGCGCGAGCAGCCCGGCGACGAAGACGACTCCTCAAAGGAAGCCGACGACGATGCGAGGGAGCTCTCTCGCGACACTGCTGCTGCGCCACCGCGGCAGTCGCCGCTCCTCGCCCTGCCTCGCCTCGACGCTGCCCAGCGATGGCGGCCCGGGTCTTCCGGGAGGCCCTGCGCTCGGCAACAGACAGGTAAGAGAAAATGGAGAACGAGGGAGAAAAGAAAGAGACAAAGAAGACGAACGAAAACAACGATCGCAATCCTCCGCTTTTTTCTCAACCTCGACCTCGACACCCTCGATGACTGAAAACTCCGGGGGGAAAAAACAGGCGTCCCCGGCGCCGCTCGCGGCCGCCTCCGCACCGGTCCCTCGGCGGCATCATCAGCAGCAGCAGCAGTCTCAGCCTCGAGCTCGACCACAGACGACTCACCCCGTCTCCTCGTGGCAGCAGTGGCAGCAGCAGCAGCCTGCTCGCCAGGTGCCCCCCATGCCTTCGACGCCTTCCTTCGCTCCTCCTCCTCCTCAGCAGCAGCAGCAGAGGCAGGGAGCGTGGTCTCCTTCAATGGCGGCGGTGCAACAGCAGCAGCAGCAGCAGCCTTTCCGACCTCCTCCCTCTGCTCCTGCTCCTCCTCCGCCGCCGCCGCCCTCCCTCGTGCTGCCCAGGACCGCCGTCGCCGTCGCTCCACCTGCTCCCTTCGCGCCCCAACCCCGGACTCCTTCGCAGCAGCAACGGTTTCCTCCGACGCAGACGCCGACGCCGCCGCAGCCCCGGCAGCAGCTGCAGCGGGGTCCCCCTCCCCGCGGGCTCGAGGGCCCACCCCGCGGGCCCGAGGGACCACCTCCGGGGCCGGCGCTAATCGTCCCGCGGGCCGGCCTCATGACCGTGGAGGAGCGCCGCGCCGCCTTCGCCCGCGCCGCCCTGCGCGCTGACGCCTCGGCACGCGCCGAGGAGCAGCTCCTTGGCGCGGGCGGGATGGCCGGCGGCGAGCAGCGCACGCAGGAGTGGCACGCCCTGCGCGACGCCCGCCTGACCGCGTCCGCGTTCGGCAACGCGCTGGGCTTCTGGCCCGGGGGCCGCGCGGGCCTCTGGGAGGAGAAGGTCGGGCTGGGGAGGGCGTTCGCGGGCAACGCCGCGACGGACTGGGGCACCGAGGCCGAGCCCAGGGCGCTTGAGGCCTTCGTCGCCGTCGCAAGGCTCGAGGACGCGGCGGGCGGCTCCCCCGGGGCCCCGAGCTCGGGGGGGCGGCGGCGGAGGCGCGTCTCGGAGTGCCGGTTCGAGGTGCTCTTCGAGGATGACGCCCACGACTGGCTCGGGGCGAGCCCCGATGGGCTGATCGAGCTGGAGGCGGGCGGCGGAGGCGGCGGGCGAGGAGGGCGGGAGGGGCTCCCGCCGTCGCTCTCGCCGGCGGCGGCCGCGGACGGCGACGACGGAGGGGACGAAACTCTCGACGGCGGCGGCGGCGTCCTCGAAATCAAGTGCCCCTTCAACCGCGGCCGCCCCCTCGACGCCTCACCCTGGGCGTCTCCCCCGCACTACTACGTCCCGCAGGTGCAGGGGCTACTGGCGATCACCGGCAGGGAGTGGTGCGACCTGTGGTGCTGGACCCCCGCGAGAGGGGCCGCCTCGTTCCGGTTCGAGAGGGACAGGGGCTACTGGGCGCAGGCGTTCGAGGTGCTCGCGGACTTCTGGTGGGCTCACGTCGTGCCCGGGAACCAGGCGGCGGCCGCCGAGGCGGCGAGGGCCGGCAGCGGAGGCGCGGGAGCGGGAGGAGGGCAGCAGCTCGACCTGCTGCAGAGCTTCAGGCCCGCGGAGGAGCACCCGCTGACGCGGTCGATCGTGCGGAGATCCAGGGAGATGGCCGAGAGGGCCGCGGGCGAGGGCGCGAGGAGGTTCTCCGCGGCGGAGCTGGAGGAGGCGATCAGGAGGACGGCGTGAGAGATGGGGAAGAGGGAGAGGGCGTTTTCGTCGAGGGGGGAGGCGCCGCGCCGACGACGCATGCGGACGCAGAGGGTCTGATTTTTTCGATTTCCTCGCCTTTTCTTCTCCGCTCTTTTTCTTGTTTCGATTGTAGTACCAACGCGTTGTATCAAATTTGGAGAACAGAGTACAAAAATTGGGAGTGATAAGCGCGAGAGAGCGTGCAAGTAGTCTGTTTTCTGGGCTGATAGATACGGCGAGAGACAAAGATGGAAAGAGGAATTACAAGTCGGAGTCAATAAGGGTTGAGAGCGAAAAGAGTCTGGGTTGGCGGACGCGTATGAAGAGCTCATCAACAGAACTCGTCCAAAACTTTCGTCTCCGGGCACTTGCTGGCTGGGTGTCGACTTTTGTTTTATGTAAGCTCCGCGGCAACGTGCGCGTCGTCCCGTGCCAGCAAAAGTGCGAATAACTTCCAAAAGCCGAGGCGCCGCGGACTCAAAAAAACCAAAAAGAGAGTTTCTTTTCTCTCGTTAGGTTCTTTCCCTTCGCGCGGCGGCGACGCGCGGCAGTAGAGAAAGAAGGGAGAGCCGCCGTCTCCCGGGCGTCATCTTTCTGTTCACCTCCGCCCGGTCGCAAGAGAGAGACATATTCAAGTGCTGTATGTAACAAAGTAAACCAAGGAAAGTGACAAAAGAAACGGGGGGGGGAGCAAAAGCATTCGAGAGAAGAAAAAAATAGAGCACAGGAGAGAAAACGTCTCCCTCTCCCCCCCTCTCTCTTCCCTCTCTCTCCCTCTCTCTCTCGCCAGCTTTCGCGCGAGCAGCCTCCTCCTCTTCCGCCTTCAGCCTCGCCTCCTCCTCCGCGGCGCGCGCGCCCTCCGCCTCGGCCTCCCACTACCCCTCCCGCTCTCCCTCTCCCCCCTTCTTCTCCATCGCCCTCCACCTCAGGAAAGCCGCGGTGAACGCCTCGAGCTGCCCGTCGAGGACCCCGGCGGCGTCGCTGGTGGCCAGGCCCGAGCGCAGGTCCTTGACCTGCTTGTAGGGGTGCAGGACATAGTTCCTCACCTGCTGGCCCCACTCGGCGCGCAGCGCGTCGCCGCGCACCGCCGAGGCCCGCTGCGCCGCTGCGGCGCGCGCGGCCACGAGCAGCTTGGCGCGGATCATGTTGATGGCTTTCTGCTTGTTCGTGGCCTGCGAGCGCTCGGCCTGGCAGCGCACGACGAAGCCGCTCGGGATGTGCCGCACCCGCACCGCCGTCTCGACCTTGTTGACGTTCTGGCCCCCCGACCCCCCCGCACGCATCGTCGTGATCTCGAGCTCGTCGTCCGGGATCACGAAGCCCGGGTCGACCTCGTCGTCGAGGACGGGCACCACCTCGACGGCGGCGAACGAGGTCTGCCTCGCCGCCTTCGCGTTGAAGGGGGACTGGCGGACGAGGCGGTGGGTGCCGCGCTCGGCGGTGAGCAGGCCGTAGGCGTGCGCGCCCTTGACCTGAAGGAGAAGGAGGACGAAGGGACCGAAAAGAGCAGAGGAAGTCGAAAGAGGTGAATTGTTTTTGTTTTTTTCGTTTGACCTCGACAATAGAAGGATAAAAGAAGAGGACAAACAAAATCTCACCTCGAACGAGACGTGCTTGATTCCGGCCTCGTCCCCCGGGGACCGGTCGAGCTCCGAAACCGAGAAGTTCTTGCAGTTGGCGTAGCGGACGATCATGCGCTCGAGCATCTCGGCCTGATTTTTTGACGAGTGAAAAAAGAAACGGAAGAATGAGTCTGTTCCCTCGCCCTTCTCTCTCTCTCTCTCTCTCTCTCTTTCTCTCTCGTTCCCCCTCTTTCTTTCTCTCTCTCTCGCTCTCCCTTTCCCCCTCTTTCTTTCTCTCTCTCAAAAGAAAAAAACAAAACTTCCTCACCCAGTCCATCGCCTCCGTGCCCCCGGCGCCTGCCTGGATGCTGACCGTAGCGTCGGAGCTGTCAAACTCGCCCGAGAGCAGCCTCGAGAGCTCAAAGTCGTCGAGGGCTTTTCTCAACAGAGAAACGTAGGAGAAGCCCTCGGCGGCAAAGGCGAGCGCGTCGTCCGAGTCGCTGGAGGAGGCGGCCTCCGCCGCCGCGTTCTCGCCGCTCCCGCTGCCGCCATTGCTGCACGACGCGGCCAGCTCTACGGCGGCCTCGGCGTCGTCCAGCAGCTCCTGCAGTCTCCTGCCTTCCTCGACCTCCTCGCGGCAGCGCTCGACGGAGCGGAGCAGCCCCTCTGCCGCCGCGCGGTCGTCCCACAGGTTCTCGTCCGAGGCCTTCGCCTCGAGCTTCGACAGCTTGGCCCGGGCGGCGGGCAGGTCTATGACGGCGAGGGCGGACGCTACCTGCTCGGCGAGGTCCTCGACCTGGGCCTTGAGGACGGCGGGGGTCATCTCGGCGTCGGGAGAGGAAGACGGAGACGAGGAAGAGGGTGAAGATTTTTCGCTCGCCGCCGCCGCCGATGATGCTGCCGCCGAAGTGGCGATTGATCGAGGGAATTGCCGCGGAGTTGGAGTCGGTGACCGCGAGATGTTTGTTGTGATGCCTCCCTGGTGATGATCACTGGAGCGTGCAGCAGCAGCATCAGGTAGGGCACGCAACGACGACCAGCACGAGAAGAGACGGCGGGAGGAGGAGCAAGGAGCGACGGTGCATCTGCTTTTTACTAGCAGAGGCGATGATGCCGCAACCGCTGCCGAGGACGTTGCCATCAAGGCGCCGACGGCTGATCCCAATGCTGCTGCGCTGAATTGACGTCGAGGTGCGAGAAGAGGCAGCAGGGAGCGCAGCAGCATAGAGCAGAGAAGAGAGAGCGGAGGAGAGAGACGGTCTCGCCGCCACTGCTAGCGAGAGCGGGCTTGCCTTGTTGCAGAGGGAGAGGAAAAATGGTTCAGTCATTTTTTTTTCCATTCGTTTTTTTCCCCTCCTGTTCTCTCCCTCGTCTCTCTCTCTCTCTCTCACCTCTCGAGCTTCGGGCACCTCCCCGAGCTCTCGCCGCAGCTCGCAGCAGCAGCAGCAGACACGCACTCCCTCAAGCACGGCGCCCTCAACACCTCATCTTCTTCTCCGTCACCTTCCTTGACCGCCTCCCTCCCAAACTCAAACTCGCACGAAAAGTCCTCAAAGTTGGGCGTGATCCGCAGCGGCACCTGCGAGGTTGATTATTTGAAAAAAAGGGGGGCAAGAGCGAGCGAAAGGGGGAGAGAGAGAGTGAGGGAGGGCGTGAGTCGGAAGTTTCTGAATGAAAAAAAAAAAAAAGACCCTCGAAGGTTTTTTCTCGACGCCCGGAGAAAAAAAGTTATAAAAAAACACCTCACTCACGCCCAGCTCCTCCCCGAAAAACTTCTGCACGGGCGTCCTGCAGAGGTTGACGCACATCCCGACGCAGCCGCTCTCGACCAGGTACCGGCACCGCTCGATGCGCACCGCGGACCGGACCGCGTCCCCGCGGAAGTCGACGATCGGCTCCTCCTTGACGGCGGCGGGCCCGACGAGCCAGCCGAAGAACGCGGGGGTGATCCTCGCGTTGAGCTCGGCGCCCCAGCTGGAGTAAGGGAAGAGCGCGCGGAACCAGGGGGCGACGCGAGGGAAGCCTGCGACGACCGCCGCCGACTGCCGCGACGCCTGCGGGAGCTTGCGCATCAGGGCGCGGCTCACCTCCACCATGCCCCTGTAGGTCTCGTCCCCTTCCTTCCAGCTCCTGTCGGACTGGAATCCCGCGAGCTTTCCGTAGCTGAGCCTGCACAAAGCGATGAAGGCGATGTCGGAGAGCGAGTCTCTGTACTCGTAAGGAGGAGGAGGAGGAGGTGGTGCGGAAGTGGGAGAAGAAGAGAGGGCGCGAGCGGCCGCGACGACGACGTTGAGAGCAGATCGGCGGGCGCAGCGCGTTGGCGCTAGCGTCGTCGTCCTCGCCCTTTCTCTGGTCTTTGTCACCAGAGAGGGATGGCTCGCTCTGCCGTGAGAGGACCGCATGCCGCAATCGTGCGTAGAACCGAGCGGGAACGGGAGGAGAGAAAAAGGTGAAGAGGAAGAAGATTTGTAGTTTTTTCTTCTTTTGTCGGTTTTTTTCCAGTCACAACAAAATTCCAATCGGCGACAACGAGGAGCACTTTGATTCTGTTTCCCCCTGTTTTGAAACGTGGATCGAGACCAAGTTCTAGACGATAATAGTGTCCCGTCTCCTCACGCCGGAACGAGGATCGGGCGTGATGGAACCAGAAGGCAGAGAAAAAGACCGAGGCGAATCTCCCGAAATTCCGCCATCGACGCTCCCTCTTCGACCGCCTCTCCCTCTCCCTCCTCTCCTTCCTCCTCCCCCGCGGATCATCTTCCGCCCGCTCGACGCGCGCTCCCTGCCCGACCTCCGCGCCCTCAACTCCGCGCTCTTTCCCATCAACTACGGTCCGCGAGTCTACGAGCAGGCCCTGGCGGCCGGGGGGATCAGCCACGGCGCGTTTTACGATCAGGAGGAGCTCGTCGGCGCGATCACGGTGCGGCTCGAGGCCGGCACAACGTCGGGCTCGGCGACGGCGGCGCCCGCGGCGTCGCTGTTTGTCGCCGAGGGAGAGGAAGGGAAGGTCGATGACGAGAGCAGCGGCGAGAGCGAGAGCAGCCTCGACGGCGGTCTCGCGAGGATGTACGTGATGACGGTCGGGGTGCTCTCCCCTTGGCGCGGCAAGGGGATCGGTGAGAAGAAGGTTTTTGGGGTTTGGGGGGGGGACAGAGAAGAGGGAGAGGTGGGAGAGGGGAGAGAAGAAGCGAGGTTTGAGGTGAGCGAGGGGTTTTTCTCCTCGCTCACACTCCTTTTTTCTCGACTTTCCCCCCCAAAAAAACACCACCCACCACCACCACCTCAGGAACAACCCTCCTCGCCAACGCCCTCTCGATGGCCGCCGAGGAAGGCGGGATCGGCGTCGCGTACCTCCACACACACGTCGCCAACTCGGAGGCGCTGGCGTTTTACGAGAAGAAATTAGGTTTTCGGCGCGGGGCGACGGCGAGGGGGTACTACAGGAGGCTGAGCCCGCCGGACGCGGTGGTGCTCTGGAGGAGGCTTCGGTAGAGAGAGAGCGAGCGAGAGAAAGAGAAAAAGAGAGAGAGAGAGAGAGAGAGAGAGCGGTGGCAAAAGGGGTTCGAAGGCTCTTTTTTTATTTATTTGATTGAAACTGTAAAAAAAAAAGCAAAGTGAAGAAGCAAAAAAAAGAGGAGGCAATCGAGTTTTTTCCTCTCCCTTCCTCTCTCTCTCTCTTTCTCTCTTCTCTTCTTCAGCCTCGCGTCTTCCTCGCCAACCACATAAACAGATCCCTGTCCATGCTTCTGCGGGCCAAGGCCAGCTCGTCGCTTGCAAAGAGTGAAATGAATAAAATGTTTTTTTTTTCAACCCTCTCTCTCCTTTCTCGTTTTGTTCAAAAAGAAAAAACCCGGCCCTCCAATTGCTCTCTTTTCCCGGCCCTCCAAAGGCGCTGCTTTTTATTTCTTTTCTCTTCCATGGAGCGGCGCAGATGCGAATTTGAAATAGAGATGCCGGCTCCAGGGCTCGGAGCTCCTCCAGCGGCGCTAGAGTCCCACCAACCCCGACGAGAAGCGGTTGTTTTGCTCTCGGCATGAGATCGGTGTCGTCGACGCCCCATCGGTCGACAGTTTGAGCATCACCGCCGGGGCGACTAGCACCTCCGCTCGTCGTCTTTTCGATCCTCCACTCTCGCGAATCGTAAGATTTACTAAGCGATCTCCCTGAAAGCAGGATGATTAAAACTAAAAAACACCAAAGGGCAAATTTCGCGCCCCGTTCGATCGAAGTAAAGGAAAGAAAGGCGAGAGAGTTGAACAAGGGTGTCGTTCTCTTTCTTTTCCTTTCCCCCTTCTTTCAACCCCAAAATCAGCGTTTCATAATACTTTAGAAATTCAGAAATGATCACAGCAGCATCTATGGCCGAGCTGGTCTAAGGCGCACGATTCAGGGACTGCTGAACAAAAGCTAAAACCGTGGAGAGCGCACCCTGTGTTTCTCTCGGAAGAGCCTTTTCCTCTTCCACGAACCCGATTCTTCGTGTCCGCAAGGGCGTGGGTTCGAATCCCACTGGATGCAAATTTCCTTTTTGACGGGCGGGAGGTGGAGTTTCGGGTGAAGGAAAGAAGGGGTCTGTCATTGCCGTCGCCATCGGCGGCGTCGTCGTCGCTCTTCTCTTCTTCCTTTTGCTTTTCATCTCCGCCACTCATTCCCCCTTCCCCCTGCCCTCTCGCAAAAGGGGCGAGAGTTGACGGCGACTTCACGGCGATCGCACGTCGCGAAGTGACAGGCCATCGGCGTTTTTTTTCCCGTCTCTGGGTGGAGTTGTTTGCCGGCGGCGCGGTTGGGCAGCGGCTCGGTCTCTTCATTTTCCTTTCTTTCAACCCTCTTTTGCCTTGCCGAAACTCGCAAGAGCGCTTCTTTTTTGCCTTATCGAGAACTCGAAAGAAAAACAGCAAGAATGTGCGTTCCCAAATGAGATCGAGAGAGAAGAGAGCAACTTCGGCACTCTCTCTCTCTGAAAACGATATCCAAGACCCGGGGTCGAGTTTTTTTCTTCTTCTTCTCTTCGCCTCGACGATGACATTATCGAGGTTCTTGCTTTTTTCTAATCGTTCACCGGCCCCCCCCCAATTTCCGATGGAGGAGCCCGCCGCCGACGGCGGCGGTTCTCCGCCAAAGCCCAAGATGCATCCAGACACTGCTGCATCACGGCTCCCTGCCGCCCTCCAGAGCGCGACAGGCGACGAAGAAGACGCAGGCGCCGTCGGATTCGATGTCAGAGATGACGATGGATCAAAGGCAAGTCCGCCTCGTCCTCCCCGCGTCGCCCCCTTCGACCTCGACTTCGACAACGAGGCCGCCGCCTCCGCCAACCCCGACCGGGACGACCTCCTCCTCGATTGGAGGAGATACAGCAACGAAGGACAGGGCTTTGGCGACTACGGCGTCGGGAGCAAGGTTTTGGGTCTGCTCCTAAGCGGCCTCGCGTTTCTTGGCCGGAAAGCCGGCCTGCGGGACGACTACGAGTCGGCGACGTTTGTCGCGGCGTCGCTGCCTCCGCCGCCGCCGGCGTGGTGGCTGCGGCAGTCGAGGAGCCGGAAGAGGGCGATCCTGGCGTGCGGCGCCGCCTTCCTGGCTGCCGGGACGCTGGCCCTCGTCGCCGTCGCTGGCGCCGTCGCGCTCCGGAGCTCTGCCTCCCCTGACGGCTTTTTGTCCGAGGAAGCGGGCGTTTTCGGCGGCGGCGGCGGGGGCTCCTGGCCGACCGCGGGGGCCCCGGAGTGCGCCTGGAGGAGCTGGCGCCTTCCCCGGGAGGTCGCCCCCGGGCGGTACAGGCTTTCGCTCTCGCTCTGGGACCTCGAGAGCGACGCGCCGTGGGTCTTCGGCGACGTCGCGATCGACGTGGCGCTGGTTTCGTCGCCACCGCCCTCGTCTTCTTCTTCTTCTTCTTCTTCTTCCGCTTCGGCGGAGACGACGGCAGCTGCGACGACGAAGCCCCAGCGCTGCATCGTGCTCCACGCGGCCGAGCCCGTGAGGCTGGACTCGGCGACGATCACGGTGGCGAGCCCCTCGAAGGAGAAGAAAAAGAAGGAGAAAACGAGTGGCGGCGTCGGCCACGAACAGGAGGAAACAGACCCCTCTTCTTCTCCGCCGCCTTTCGACGTCTCGACGCACCGGATAACGACCTGGCGCTTCGACTCCTCATTGGTACGTTCCCGTATCGCGTGTTTTTGTTCGCCTGCATTTCCCGAAGGAAGGGGGAGAGAGAGAGAGAGAGAGCTCGGAAATGAAAGACTCTTTTCACACGCACCGGGAAAAAAGCTCACTCTTTTCCCTTTCTCTTTCTCTCTCTCTCTCTTGAAAACTCTCTCTCTCTCTTTCAAACTCTCTCTGTCTCAACCTCGACAAAAAACGACAGGACCAGCTCACCCTGCTCCTCCCAACCCCCCTCGAGGCCCACCACGCCGCCACGCTCCGGCTGCGCTTCAGCTACGAGCTCCCGGACGCGCTCGAGGGGATGTACCGGAGCACCTGGACCGAAGAAGGGGAGGAGGAAGGAGCGGGAGAGCCAGCGCGGGAGGCGGCGGGCGACGGCGCCAACGGCGGCGGTGGCAGCAGCAGCAGCTCGAGCCCTCGAAGACCCTCTGTCCTCCGCGCCGCCGCCGTCACGCAGTTCGAGGCCAACTCGGCGCGGACCGCCTTCCCCTCCTTCGACGAGCCGGCGCTCCGGGCCCCCTTCACTCTTTCGCTGGAGGCGGACGAGGGGCTGGCGGCGATCTCGAACATGCCGGAGGCCTCGGTCGAGGAGGTGGGAGAAGAGGAGATTTCCGAAAGGAGCGAGGCTCGGAAGCGAGATCGACGGAAGAAGAAGAAGAAGGCTCAAAACGCGCCTCCGTTTCCTCCTCCTTCTTCTCTCCCTCGCCCGCGCCGCCTCAGACACGTCTTCGAGCCCACGCCGGCGATGCCGACGTACCTCGTCGCGGTCGTGGTGGGCCCTCTGGGTGAGAATTCACACGCTTTTTTTGATGCGTTTTCCTCCTCTCATTTGAGCGGAGCGGCAGCGGAGCGAAGAAGCTTTCTATATTATCTTCTTCGAGCGAAGAATTTTTCTCTTCTCCTTCGAGTGGAGCGGCAGCGAAGCGAAGAAGCTTCTCTCTAGTTTTTCCCTTCGAGCGGAGCGAACAGAGGAGCGACGAATTTTTCAAGGTCGAGGTCGGAGGTCGAAGGAAAAACTCGAAAAAGGAAAAAAAAACTCAGCCTCCTCTTCCCTCCCGATCCCCCTTTACGAAAAACCACACTCAACCAAACCTCGATTGAATTCCAGTCGCTGTCCCCGGAGGGCACCTGCTTCCCCCTCCTGCCGGCAGCAGCAGCACGCTGCCCCCGCCCCCCCCGCCGCGAACGGCGATGCCCCCCGGGGGCGATGGGGGTCGACTCTCGTCGCCTCCCTCGAAGGCCGCCTTTGACGCCGCGGCCGCCGCCGCGGGCCTTGCCCCCTGGAATTCTCGCTCGTCCTCGTCGCCGTCGGAGAAGCGGCCCCTGACCCTCTACGCCCGGCCTGCCGCGGCACCCCTGCTCAGGCTCGCAGCCCGCGCCGCGCGGGGAGCGCTCGCGGCCCACGAGAGGAGCCTGGGGACCCGCTACGCGCTGCCCCACCTGCAGATCATCGCGGTTCCGGACTTCTCGGCCAACGCCATGGAGAACTGGGGTGCGAGAAAGGGGAGAGAGAGAGAGAGTGTCCTGTCTCGCCTTTTTATTGGGGAGAGCGAGAGCGAGAGCGAGAGTGCGAGAGGGAGAGAGGAGAGGAACAAAAAGGAGAGAAAGGAAGAAAGAAGGAGAAATGTCCTCTCTCACCCTCCCTCTCTCTCTCCCTCTCCGTTTTTCTACCCTTTCCCTCACTCCCCCCC
>Ga0114918_10004003_pt1 | contig 12889 bp, 7 predicted proteins | sample LantaG_FD_87015 | JGI IMG/M metagenome (GOLD analysis project Ga0114918, IMG submission 87015) | Deep subsurface microbial communities from Baltic Sea to uncover new lineages of life (NeLLi) - Landsort_02402 metaG | ecosystem: Environmental > Aquatic > Marine > Oceanic > Sediment | place: Baltic...
CTCTGTCCCTCGCTCGCTTACCTCTCTCCTCTCTCTCCCTCTACTCCATCGTGCTCCGTCTCCTCTCTCCAACAGGCCCTCGACTGCCACCGCGGCTTCATGCGGTCCTCGCGCGGCCTGGCCCGGGACGCCGAGCGCTTCTCGGGGCGCTTCCTCGGCGGCGAGGCCCGCGCCGACGGCAGGGCCGCGCTGGGCGAGGCCGCCGAGCACGCTCGGAGCCTGGGGAGCGCCTTCGAGGCCTCGGCGCCGCGCGTGCTGCTGTCGATGGGGGCGGCCCCCGAGGAGATTGGCGGGGCGGTGGCCTCGCTGAGGGACGACGACGGCGGCGCCCCCGGTGCCGGAGGAGCTGCCGCTGCCGCTGCCGCTGCGGCAGGCGGCGGCGGCGGCGGCAGCGGTGGAGGACGAGAAGGAGGAGGAGGAGGGGCAAGGAACGCAGCCGCAGTGCTCGCCCAGCGCCGGCGCGAGGAAGAGGGCAGTGGCGAGCACGACGGAGGCGACGACAGAGACAGGCGCCGCAGCGCTTCGGCCGAGGAGGTCTTTGGCACCGCCGACGCCAGCGGCGGCGGCGCCCTCTCCGAGCCCGCCTCCGTCCCTTCTCTCCGCGACGACGCCGTCGTCGCTCACGCTGCGATGACTCGTGCCGCCGCTCTTCACCCCGGGCGAGGGCGCTCGCCTCCGCCTGCTGCCGCGGAAGAGGAAGAGGAGGAGGAGGAGGAGGAGGAGGAGGAGGAGGAGGAGGAGTCCGAGGAGGAGGAGGAGGCCGAGGAGGAGGAGGAGGAGGAGGAGGAGAAGGAGGCTCCGGAGGAGGCGGAGGAGGTTCCGGAGGGCGGCCGAGCCAGGCGCAGCGGCCGCCGCCGACGCGGCCAAGGCGACGGCGACAAGGAGCGCGTGTCTGCCTCGCGCGAGACCCCCGCGGACGCTGGTGCCGCCGCCGCCGCCGCCAAGGAGGGCGGCGAGGGCGAGGAGGAGCTCGACGAGATCACGCAGATGGCCTCTGGGCCCCCGGCGAAGCGCACCAGGTGAAGAGAGAGAGAGAGAGAGAGAGAGACTTCTTTTTTCGGGTTTCTTCGTCAACAAAAAAAAAAACGTTGACCAGAAGAAAAACTCAAGACGCACCTCTCACGAAAGCTCTCACCTCAACTCGATTCAAACAGGTTCGCCACGACGACGTCGCCGACCGTCGCTGCCACCGCCGCCTCGTCCGGCTATTCGCTTCGCGCCCGCTCCTTGCCCCCCTCCGCCCCCGCTGCTTCTGCTGCTGCTGGTGGTGCTGGCCGCGGCCGCGGGCGCAGCAAAGGCCGCGGAGGCGGCGGCGGGCGCGGCGGAGGCGGGCGCGGAGGCAGGGCTGCCGCGACGCTGCTGCAGCTGAGGCCCAAGGCCAAGCCCCCCAAGCCCGCCCAGCCCGTCAGGGTCACGAAGAAGACCCCGCCAGTGGAGTTTGAGGTCGATGCGATCGTTGCCTCGAAGGTGGAGCGCGGGCGGAAGCTCTACAGGGTCCGCTGGGTGAGAAGAAGAAGAGTTTTCCGGTTTTCGTTTTTCCGGGGTGGGGATCGGGAGGGCAAGAAGGCAGCGAGAAGGGAAAAGTGTCTCACACACTCTCATCCTCTCTCTCTTCCTGAAAACAAAAACTCTCCTCTTGATACAGGCGGGCTACAAGCCCAAGGACGACACCTGGGAGCCCGAGGTATGGATCGGCGGCAGCAGAGCGAGAGAGGAAGAGAGAGAGAGAGAGAGAGAGAGCGCGGAGAGAGGAGTGGCAGGGAGAAAAAACTCACTTTCGACTCTTTTTTTTCCACCGTCGAAACACAAAAACAAAAACAGGCCAACCTCAAGAACAACATTTTGTTTACAGCCTGGCTCCAGAAGCACAAAGAGGAGAAGAAGTAGAGAGAGCGGTGAGCGGAGAGCGGTGGCGGGTGGTGAGGGAGGGGCTGGAGTGGAGTCTAGAGAGAGAGATTTTGAACGAAAGAGAGAGAGCGAAACCGCTTTGTGTGTTTCAAAAAAAGGACGAAAGAGTTCAAACCGCGGGTTTTTTTTCTTTCGGGAGGCATTTCTGACTTTCTCTCACGAGAGAGCGAGTTTTTCTTTGTTTCTTTGAATGTTGTTGTGTTTTTGTTTTGCAAAATAAAGGAGAAAGGGTGTCGACCTCCGCAGCAGCAGCAGCAGCAACAGCAGCAACAGCAGCGTTTCTCATCCAGTCAGCGCCCGCGCCGCCTCTTGGTCCCGCCTCGCCCGCTCTCCCTGTCCGCTCTCAGAGAGGGCGTCAGCTCTCTCCCGCAGCACGCGAGCCAAAAGGGAAGAGATGGTTTGGGTGGAGGAGGTCGCGTCTTTTTTCTTTTCCTGCTCCTCTCCTCCACCTCCACCTCCCGCTGTCGACTCCGCCGCTGCCCGCGCCGCCATCAGCGCCCTCAGCGCCTCGGTCAGGGAGCCCACTGAAGAACAAGGAGAGGAAAAGGAGGAAGATGGCGACGATGCGTTGCTTCCGCTTCCTTCTCCCCTTCTTCCTCCTCGGGCCTCGACCAGCAGCGCCGCGGCACGGGTGATCTGCCGAGCGACGAACGCCTCGGTAGGCTCGTGCGAGCGCCGCCGCCCGGGGCTCGCACCGCGCTGACTGTGCCGCTGCTGCTTCTGCTGCGGCGAGGAAGGAGCAAAAGGAGAAGGAGCGCGACAATCGTCCGCCGCTCCTGCTTCTTCTCCTTCGTGTTCTCGCTCTCCTCCCCCGCTCCTCGCCGCGGCCAGCAGCGTCTCAAACGCCTCCTTCGCCTCGACGAATCTCGCAGAAGTTGCCTCTTTCTCTTTCTCTCCCTCTGCTGCTTTGTCTTTTATCCTGCGCGCGGAATCCGGGTGCGTAGCCGCGGCGGCCCTCCGGAACGCCGCCCTGAGCTCTCGCTCGCCCGCCGCGGCCTGGACGCCGAGGAGCCTCGCTGCTTTCGCTGCCCCTGCTGCCGCTGCTGCCACTGCGTCGGCGGCGGTGGAGGGCAAGGGATGGCTCCTCGTCTGCGGCGATGGAGGGGGTTGCTGAGCTCTCCGCCGAGGCGGCAGCGAGTGAGAATGTGCTCGTGGTCGAGCTCGGGGGCCGGCAGTCGAGGCGTGAGGGGGCGACGCCGGAGGTAGAGGTGGAGGTGGTGCCGTCTTCTCTCCTCCTTCCATCGTCGTCGCTTCCTCCTCCCCCTCTTCTTCCCCCGGCCGTTTTTCTCTCCCGACGCTCCCACGAGCCGTCTCTGCCTTTCTCCCTCCCTCGTGACGACGCCTCATTTGCGCTCTTTTCGCCCTGGAGAGCTCCGCGGCGACCTGCGCCGCGGCGCGCTCGTGGCGACGGTTGGGGCCTGCTTTTTTCTCTTCCTCCCTGCCGCCGCCGCTGCCGCCGCCGCCGCCTCGGAGCAGCGCCAGCGCCCGCTCCAGCGAGGAAACGGCCTCTCCTTCTTGTCGCCTTTCGGCGGCTCCCTCGCCGCCGCTCGACAGCAGAGCGGCGCGGGCGAGGCGATAGAGAGCCTTGGCCTCCTCCTCGACGGACCGGGCGTTCTCGAGGGAGCTTCGGGCGTGCCGCAGGGCCGAGCCGGGGAGGCCCGCGGCGAGCGCGGCGGCCGACGCGTTGGCGTGGAGGCGGTGGAGGAGGAGGAGCCGCCGCTGCTTCGGGCTCCCTTCTCCTCCTCCTTCTCCTCCTCCTTCCACTCCTTCATCTGCTGCTTCTCGTGCCTTCGCGAGCTGGGACTCGAAGAGCGCGAGGGAAGCGGAGGCGGTGGCTGCTGCTGCTGCGTGCTCCTCGTCGACGCTGCTCATCTTCTTCTCTTGTTTACGGGAAAAGGAGGAGGCGTTTTTTTCCCCCCGAGAAGAGGAGCGAAGAGTGGAGAGAGAGAGAGAGAGAGGAGGGGAAAAGCTCGCTCGCTCGCACTCTTTGCTTCCTCTCTCCCAAAAAGCGCCTTCTCTTCTTTCTTCTTTCTTTCTTTCGTTCCAGCGCGCCTTTGCATGCCGTTCCCCGGCGCTGTCGACGACGACGACGCCCGCGTGAACAACCACTCGCAGCGCGGCGCAGTCAAGCAGGCGGCGGAGCCAGGTGAGAGAACTGCGAATTCGCTGTCGGCGTCGCCGACCAGCAGAGTGTCTGTGCATGCTGCCAGTGACCGTCCCTCCATTTCGGCGCGTTGGACCCTTGCCGAACGCGAGCTCTTCACTTGAGTCGCTAGAGCGTGTTCGCTTGCGTCGCGTGATGGGCAGAAAAAGGACTGAGCCCGGGGGCGTTGAGGTTTTCGGATGCGGGCTGCTCTCGCCTCGCCCTCTTTCGCCCAGGCGACGGTTTGGACGCCTCGATTCTCTCTTTTCTCTCGCATTCGCCCGTTCGCGTTCTTCGCGCGAGCTCCACTCCCGGTTCTCTTGAGCCAGACGAAAAGAAGCGCTCTCGGACTTTCGTTCGCCCGCTGAGCGAGACTTTTAGATGCGAGGATAGAGGAACAACAAAGAAGACGCGGATTCGCAGCTTCCAATGCGCGCGGTCTTTTTTCGTCGTCGCCGTCGTCGGTCGCTCTCGCCGCTCACCTCAACAACGGAAGGGAAAAAAAACATCTTCCTCGGAAAAAAAAAAACAGCGTCCTCCTCGGCCGCCGACCAGCAGCAGCACCACGCCTACCGCGAGTTCCAAAGCAGGCACCACGGAATGGCGAATCAGAGCAACAACAACGACGACGCAGGGAGCGAGGCAACTGACATGACTGGCAACAACAACAGGCACCGCGTCGCTGCAGCGGGCTCTCCGGGCGGCGGCGGCAACCTCTCCTCGCTGCACTCGCCGAGACCCGCGTACGCCGCGAGAGCCGCTGCAGTGGCCGTCACCGGTGCGGGCACGGGAAGCATCATGTCGCAGCTCAACGCGAGCGCAAACGCGAACGCTGCTGCTGCTGGGGGAGGGAGCAACGACGGCGGCAGCGCCGCTGCTCCTGCTGCTGCTCCCGCTCCTCCTCAACACCGGCTCGCCTCCACCTCCCGCGCCGCCGCCCCCGCCAGCAGCGGCGGCGGCGGCAGGCTCTACCCTTCCTCCCCGGCGTCCACTTCTGCCGAGCTCGCCACGGCCAGGGCCAGGCTCGCCGAGGCGCAACGCAAGATCGCCTCCTTGGAGGAACAGGCCAGCCTAGCAGAGCGCAGCGCCCTTGCCGCCGACAGGAGGGCCGCGCTGGCGCGCCGGGAGCTCGAGGACGCCCGCGGCGCCGTCGACGCGGCCAGGCTCGAGGGGGCCGCCGCCCTGGACGCGGCCAGCGAGCGCGCCGCGGGCGTCGACTCTGCGAGGGCCAGGGCCGAGGCCGAGGCCGCCGCGGCAAGGGCGGCCGCCTCGTGGCTGCGGGGCGACGCGGCCTCGGCGCGCGCCGCCGCCGCCGCCAAGGACGCCCTGCTGGCCGAGGCCGTCGTCGCGCAGTCGCGGGCCTGCGAGGCCGCGGACGCGGCCAAGAGGCAGCTGGTGGCGGTTTCTGAGCGGGCGACGGCGCTCGAGTCCCGCGTCGGGCATGCCGAGGCCGCCGCCGACGCCGCCGACGCCGCTCGCGCCAGGGCCGTGGGCGCCTCCGAGGCCCTCGAGGCCGCCCTGACCGAGGCTCGGGCCCTGTCCTCCTCGCTCTCCGCCGCGGCGGAGCGCGCCGAGGCCTCCCAGCGGGAGGCAGAGCAGAGGGCCGCCGCCGCCGTCGCCCGCGCCGACGCCGTCGCCGCCGCCGCTGCCGACGCCTCCCGCGAGGCGGCGGATCGCGCCGACAGGCTCGCCGCCGACCTCGACGCCGCCCGCGCCGCCGCCTCCGAGGCCGAGGCGCGCGCCGCGGGCGACGTCGCCGCCGCCCGCGCCTCGGCCGGGGCGTCCAAGGAGTCGGTCGCCGCCCGCCTGGCCGCGGCCGAGGCCGGCGCCGCCCGGGCCAGGCTCGAGGCCGGGCGCTCGGTCGACGAGGCGGTGGCCGAGTGCGGCGCGGTGCGCCGGGACGCCGCGGCGCAGGTCGCCGCGGTGCGCGCCGCAGCGGCCACGGCCGCCGACGAGGCCGCCGCGGCCCTGGCCGCCGCGAGGGCCGAGAGGGACGAGGCGCACGCCTCGGCGGCCGACGCCGCCGCCGCCCTCGCCCTCGCCCGCAGGGACCTGGAGGGCGTGAGGGCTGCGGGAGAGGCCGCCGTCGCCGAGGCCTCCCGCCGGGCCGACGAGGAGGTCGGGGCCGCCGTCGAGCGCGCCCGAGGGCTCCAGGCCGACCTGGTCCGCGCCCGCGAGGCCGAGACCGCGGCGCGCTCCGCGGCCGAAGCGGCCTCTGCGGAGCTCGAGGAGGCACGCGCCGCGGCCTCCCGGGCCCACGAGCTCGCCCGCGTCGAGGTCGAAAAGGCGCGGGCGGGAGCCGACGACGCCGTGGCGGCGGCCGCCAGGGCCGCCGACGAGCGCGTCGAGGAGGCGTCGCGGCTGGCAGCGTCCGAGGCCCGCGCCGACGCCGAGGCGGCCATCGCGAGGGCGAGGGCCGAGCTCGAGGCGCGGCTCGAGTCCTCCGAAAAGGCCGTCAGACAGGAGGCCTCCCAGCAGGTCTCTCTGGCGAGACACCAGGCCGCCGCGGAGCTCGAAGCCGCCGCCCGCAGGGAGCAGGAGCTCGAGCGGCGGGCCGGCGAGGCGCTGGAGATGGCCGCGGCGCGCGCCGAGGCGGCAGAGGCCGAGCTCGAGGCCTCGCAGTCCGCCGCCGCCGAGGCAGCTGCCGAGCTCGAGGCCCTCCGCGCCGACGCAGAGGCCGCGCGCGCCGAGGCCAAGCTCGCCCGCTCCGCCGCCGAGGCCGCCGCCGCCGAGGCCGCGAGCGAGCGGCAGGTCGCCGAGGAGAAGGTGCTGGTGGTGACGGCCGACGCCGCGAGGCAGGCCGACGAGCTGCGCGCCGCGCGCGACGCCGCCGCGGCCGAGGCCGGCAAGGTCGCCGCCTCGCTGGCCGAGTCGCGGACCGCCGCCAGGCTCCGCGCGGACTTCGAGGCCTGTCTGAGGGACAGGGACGCCGAGGCCGGCGCCCTGGCCGCCGAGCTGACGGAGGCCCGCTCGAGGGCCGAGGAGGCGACGGAGCTGGCAACGGCGAGGGCCGAGGAGCTCGAGGAGCGCCTCGCCGCGGCCTCCGAGCGCGCGCGGTCCCTGGGCGAGGAACTGAGCTCTGCGACGGCCGCCCGGGACGCTGCCGTCGCCGCTCGCGACGCCGCCTCGAGGGAAAGGGACTCCGCCGTCGAGGCGTCGCGCTCGGCCGCCGATGAGGCGGCCGGGGCCGGCGCCGCGGCGAGGGCCGGCGCGGCGGCCCTCCGGGCCGAGCTCGAGTCGAGGGTCGCCGAGGCGCGGAGGGACGCCGAGGCGTCGATGTCCGACCTCGAGGAGCTCCGGAGAGCGGCCGCCCAGGACTACGACGGCCTCGTGGCGCAGCTCGAGTCCTCGAGGGCCGCGGCGACCACGGTCGAGCAGGAGCTCCGGGCGGAGCTGGCCTCTGCGCAGCGCGCCGCCGCGGCGGACGCCGAGTTTGCCGAGGCGGCGCTCGAGGGCATCCAGAAGAAATGCGCCGAGCTCGAGAAGTCGCTCGCGGATTCCAAAATGGACGTGCTCAGGGCCTCGAACGAGGCTTCCGGGAAGGCCTCGGCCGAGGCCGTCGCCGCCGCCGTCGCCGAAGCCGTCGCCGCAACCAGAGCCAAGGCCGCAGAGGAGCTCCGGCGCGAGCTCTCCGAGGCGAGGGCCGCCGCCGCCGCCGCGGCCGACGCCGCCGCGCGCGCCGACGGGGACGCCGCCGTCGCGCAGCTCCGGGAGCAGCTCGAGAGGATGGAGGCGCACCACGAGGAGATGGTCTCTCATGTCGAGGAGGAGCGCCGGGCCGCCGTCGAGCGCCTCGAGGCTGCCCTGGCAGCGGCCGAGACGAACCAGTCCTCTGTCTCGTCCGAGGCGAGGGAGGCCGCGGCCGAGCTGCGGGGCAAGCTCGCCGAGGCGGAGAAGCTGGCAGCCGACGCCGCCGCCCGCCTGCAGTCCTCGGCCGCGGCCTCGCAGGCCGAGCTCGACGCCCTCGCCGAGCAGCTCAGGAGCGCAGAGGCCGAGGTCTCCGAGCGTTCCTCGCTGGTGGAGCGCGCCAGGCAGGAGCGCGCCGCGACCGAGGGGGCCTTCGAGCGCTTCCGCGCCGAGGCCGAGGCCCGGGTCGCGTCGGCCGCAGCCGACGCCCTCCGCGAGCTCGAGTCCGTGAAGGTCGCCGCGGCAGAGGCCCAGCGCGACGCCGAGGAGGCCCGCAGGGAAGCCGCCTCGGCTTCCATCGCTCTGTCCGACGCCTCCAGGGCCCGCGACGCGGCCCGCGGGGAGTGTGGCCGCGCGCGCGACGATGCGGATGCCGCCTCGGCCGCCGCCGACGCCGCGCACGCGCAGGCCGCCCGCGCCTCTGCCGACGCCGCGGCGCTGCGCTCGCAGGTCGACGAGCTGCGCAGGGAGCTCGGCACGACGCTCGAGGCCCTGGGCGCGGCCGAGGCCATGGGCGCGCAGCGAGAAGAGGAGCTTTTGACCTCGCAGGACGAGGCGCAGGCGTACCTGAGGGCGGCGCGGGAGGCCAAGGCGGGGGACGACGCGCTGCGGGGCGAGCTCGACCGGTGCCGGGCGGCGCTGGCCGCAGCCGACGCGCGCGACGCCGCGGCGCGCCGGAGGAGCAGCGTCATGGTCGGCTGCGGGAGCAACGCCAACGTTCTTCCCCCGGGTGCTTCTGCTTCTTCCTCCTCCGACACGTCCTCTTCCGCCATCGCCCTCGAGGTCGCCAGGCTCGCGCAGGAGAACGAGGCGCTGGTCGCGAGGCTCGCCGCGGCCGAGGCGGACGCCGCGGTCCTCGCCGACGCCGCGGCGGCCGCGGCCGGCCTGAGCGCCCGCGGGAGCAGCGGAGGGGGAGGGCAAGACGACGAGGACGAGGAAGACGACCGCTCCCCTTCTCCCTCTGCCTTTGCCGGAGGCCACTCCAACCCGAGGCAGAAACTCCACTACCACCTCAGGCAGAAGCAGGAGCTCGTGGAGCTGCGGGCCGAGGCGACGGCGCTGCTGCGCGAGCGGTTTGCGCTCGAGCAGTGCGTCCGCTTCCTGGCCGCCCGCGCCCTCGGGGCAGACAGCGCCGGGGCGGCTGCTTCCTTGCCGCCGGCGTCGCTCGCGGGGTCGCCTCTGATGGCCACCCCCGGGTCGAGGGCCGCCGCCGCGAAGGCCGGGCGAGGCGCGGCCGCCGGCGGCCCTTCGAGGCGGGGCTGCGCCCCGAGCACCCGCGAGGCGCTCGCGGCGTCGCTCGCCTCGGCCAAGGCCGGCGCCTCCGAGGCCCTGCGAGCCCTGGTTTCGGACCTCGAGAACGCCAAGGAGAACGGGAAGAGCTCCTCTTCCGCTTCAGGTGTCGGCGCCGTCGCGGCCAGCGTCGAGGCGCGCATCCTCGAGAAGATCGTGAGCGTGTGCGAGCCGACGGCGGGCGCCGCGGCGGCGGCGGCCGACAAGGGCGGCGGCGGCACCGACGGCGGCAAGCGGAGGACGGCGGCCGTCTGAGGGAGAGGGAGAGACGATGGTTTCTTTTTTCCACGCCTTTTTACGCGGGACAGCAGTTTTACAACACACGCACACAACAAGAGGGAGAATTGGGGGAGGGAGAGAAATTGATATACACATCGAAGAGAGGAGAGAGGGACAACGGGGTTGCAAAGAAAAAAAATCATTTCCAACGACGCCACGCGCCTCCTCGAACTAAAAACTTGTCATCGGACGGGAAAAAACGCACGCCCTTTATCTACCGACAATCATGAGCTCTTCCCTGGCTCCTCTCCGCCAGTCGACCGCGAACTCTCAGAGGTGTCGCGCAGTGAGCAGCAGCGGAAGGTGAGAGAGACGCGAGAGACTCACAGAGGAGTAGAATACAAAGAGAGAACGAAGATCGGATGCATCAAACACGCTCAAGAAAAGAAAAACTCGACGACGACCAACAAAAATCGACCCCAGGCGCGCTTCTCCTTCTCCCGTCGTCAAGGCGCAGGCCGCCGCCGAGAACAACAACGGCAACAACCAGAACAAGAAGAACAAGACCGTCCTCATCACGGGCGCCAACACGGGCATCGGCCTCGTCGCGGCCAAGACGCTGGCGTCCCGGGGCTACGACGTCGTCCTCGGCTGCCGCGACGCCGTCAAGGCCAGGGCGGCCCTGGCCGCCGTCCGCGCCACCGCCGCCCCGGGCGCCTCCGTCTCCCTGCCCAACGGCGACTCCTCCCTGCTCGACCTCTCCTCCCTGGCCTCGATCAAAGACTTCAGCGCCGCAGTACTCGACCAGGGAAGGCCGCTTCATGTCCTCCTCAACAACGCCGGAGTGATGGCTCTTCCGAACCGCGAAGAGACGCGCGACGGCTTTGAGTACCAGCTGGGAGTCAACCACGTCGGCCACGCAGCCTTGACCTGGAGGTTATTGCCTCTCTTGCTGGAGACCGCAGTGGAGAAGGACGAAGACGGAGACAAAGACGCCGTGCGGGTCGTCACGGTGGCCTCGAGCGCGCACCAGTTTGGCGGCGTCGACTTTGCCGACCTCCAACGCGAGAGGAGCTACTCCGCCTGGAACGCGTACGGCCAGTCGAAGCTCGCCAACGTCCTCTTCGCCTACGAGCTGGCGAGGAGGACCGCGATTGCCCCGGGGAGCACCAGGTTCACGTCGAACGCGCTGCACCCTGGCGTGGTGAAGACGGAGCTGGCGAGGTACCTCTTCGGTGAGTCCCTTCCTTTTCTTTCTTCCTCTTCTTTCGGCGTTTTCCGTCGTCGTCGTCGTCGTCTTTCGCGCCCGAATCCTCTCTCTCTTTTCTCACTGCCTCTCTCTTCTTTCCCGCCCCCTCCCCCAACTTTATGAAACAGACCCTGCCACCGCGGGGCCCCTGGGAAAGCTCGCGGCCCTCGTCACCAGCCCCTTCTTGAAGACCCCGGAGCAGGGGGCGCAGACGAGCATCTACCTGAGCAGCTCGCCCGAGGTCGAGGGCGTCTCCGGGAAATACTTTGTCGACTCCTCGCCTCGGGCCTCCAACCCGGCCTCGTACGATCTGGACACCGCGAGGAAGCTGTGGGAGGTGACCAAGGAGATGGTCGGCGTCGACCCGGATGCCTCGATCGCTGCGAGCGAAGGAAAGGCGGTGAAGAGTAAAAAGGCGGCTTCGGGAGTGGCAGCAGTTTGAATATTCCGTTCGATTTTTTTCCTTCTGGATTTTTTTCTTTCGTTATTTTTTTTATAAAATTTCGGTAAAAAAAAACAAAAACAAATCATTCTCAAATGTCAGCCCCGACCCCCTTGCGGGCGAAAGTCAGATACCCGGTGTGCCCCCTGGCGTCGCAGCTGGGCCTGGCGACGATGATTGGCTGCGGGAGGCCAGAAGAAGGCGGCGTCTTCGGAGCTGCTGCTGTTGTTGCTCCTCCTCCTCCTCCTCCTTCGTCGTCGTCTCCTCGCTGCCTCTTCTTCCTCCCGTTGTTCTTGCTGTTGCTGTTCTTCCTGCCGCTGCTGCCGCTGCCGCTGCCGCTGCCGCTGCTCCCGCCAACGAAATCCTCCACCAGCCTCTCCCTGCGCACGTCGTACCCTCGAAGCAAGACTTCGTGCGTCGCAAACCCCACAAAGCCGCACCTCGCCATTTCACTGATCGTGCGCTGCACCTGCTCGACGCAGGGGCTGAACGAGCAGCAGACGCCGTCGGGGCGGAGGCAGCGCGCCGCGGACGCCACTGCCCTCCAGGGAGACGGGAGGTCAAGGAAGCAGGCGTCCGCGTCGCCGGCCTCCTCCAAGTCGGCGCCGAAGCCGTCGGCCTGGATGTCCCTCTCCCGGGGGATGACGACGCCGAAGCCGCCGCCCCCGTCCTCTCCCCCCGGAGACGACAGGCCGTGCCTCTCAAACTCCTCCCTGGCCCTGGCCGCCCTCCCCGCGTGAAACTCGAACGTGTAGACGCTGCCGGTGGGGGCCACCGCCCTCGCCAGGGAGTGCGTCAGCGACCCGGAGCCCGTGCCCGTCTCGAGCGCGACCGCGCCGGGCGCGAGCTCGAGCAGCGTGCAGACGAGGGCGATGTCCGCCGCGTAGAGGATCTGCGTCCTGTGGGGCAGGGAACAGGTCCAGAGCTCCGGGGAGGGGGCCAGGAGAAGGAGCCAGCCCTTGCCCGAGCGGGCGACGGCGCGGGAGCCGTACTGGGCGCCGATCCAGTCCTGTGATGTTTTTTGGTTTTTGTGTGTGTGTGTTGGTCAAGGCGGTCAAGGTCGAGACGTCGAGAGGTTTTTTGTTCGCTTTCTTTTTTTTTTTTCTTCGCGACGGCTCTCATGCTTTCTCTTCTTCGCTCCTCTCTTCTCTTGTCTTTCTCCTCCTGCCGGTTCCATCTCTTCCTCCCTGTCTCACATCGTGGTGGAACGCGCCAAACTGGTTGTTAAACTTCTCCCCCGGAGTGACGACGAGCGCCCTCGTCCGGTCGTGGCGCTCGTAGATGATGACGACGTCGCCCGCGGCGATGGGCCTCGAGCGGTCGACGCCGCGGTATTTTCGCTGCTGCTGCTGCTGCTGCTGGAGGGCTCCGTTGCTTCCCGAGGTCGAGGGGCCGTCGTCATCAGCAACGCCGTTGGAAGCTGCGACGACAGGGCCTCGCTCGGCGCTGAGGTCGACGTGGAGGACCATGGCTCTCTTTTTGCTCTTCCTCGTCGCCGTCGTCGTCGTCGAAAAAGAGTGAGCGACGGCTAGGTTTCTCGCCATCAGAAACCTTGAGGGAAAAAAGGCCAAAAAAACTTGCCTCCTTTCTTCGCTCGCTCTCGGTCTCCTCGCGCTCTATCGAGTGCAGACACGCACTCGACCTCGCGCCTCTCAACGCGCTCATCTTGTCGCAGCAGGAGCATCGAAAGCTCCTGTCGCGACTAAGCAAGAGAGAGAGAGAGAGAGAGAGA
>Ga0114918_10004004_pt1 | contig 12887 bp, 7 predicted proteins | sample LantaG_FD_87015 | JGI IMG/M metagenome (GOLD analysis project Ga0114918, IMG submission 87015) | Deep subsurface microbial communities from Baltic Sea to uncover new lineages of life (NeLLi) - Landsort_02402 metaG | ecosystem: Environmental > Aquatic > Marine > Oceanic > Sediment | place: Baltic...
GGGGTGGGTGTTTTTTTTTTTTGTTTTTTTGTGGTTGGGGGGGGGAGGGTAAGATTGGGGGGGGGGGGGGGGGGGGGGGTGGGGGGGGGGGGGGAGGGGGGGGTTTTGTGGGCCCGGCGGGGCCCCCCCCCCCCCCCCCCCCCCCCCCCCCCCATTCTTCGCACGCCGATAAAAACCCTTTCTGCTCCTGTCCGACGTCCCCTCGGACGGGTCCACGGCCGTCCAGGCGACCCGCCCTCTCCATACCGGTGGCGGGTGAGGGCAGGCGAGGGGTGCGTGCGGCCGGTGGAGCGCATTGGAAGAGGGGAGACGCCAGGCGGGCACGGGGGCCCTCAGCATTTCTTTGCCTCCGACACGCCCGCGCCCCCAGGCACACCCATCCTCTCCTCCTCACCTGGTCACTGGACGCCAGGGCCGGCGTGGCGGACGCCGGCCGGTCCCCGCCGCCCACGCCCCCGCCGGGCTGGGCGGCCGCGAGGACGGGGCGGACGACCGACGCCGGCGGCGCTGTCCGTCGGGGCGGGCGGGCGGGCGCGGCGGGGAGCGGCGCGCCGCCCCGCGCGGTGAGGGTGAGCATCAGGGCGTGGGGGTTGGTGGGCTGTGCGTGTGCATGTGAATGAAAGCAAGATTGCTGTCGCGGTCGCGGGGCTCCGCCCGGTGCTCGAGAACAAAGAGAGAGTGGGGGAGAAGCGAGAGAGCACCCGGCGTCGAGGGGCGCGCCGCTGCTCTCGCATTCTCAAGTCTTGCGGCGCGGCGGAAAGCGCGACAAGTCCGCCCCGGCCGGAGAGCGCTGGCAAGGGACGGGCGCTCATACGGCCCCTGCCTCTTGCTCCGCACACTCTCTCACACTAATCACCCGGAGCCATGGCGTCCCCCGCCGAGGCGGCGCCCCGTCCCGCGCCCGCCCTGTCCGTCTCCATGGGCGTCACTGCCGCCGTCTCTCCGCTCGCTCGCCCCGCCCACGCCGGCCCCTCCCTGTCCATGGGCGTCACCCGGGCGCCCCGGACCGGGCGCGTGCTGGGCGGAGGATGTGGCAGCAGCGCGCTGCGCACGCCGGCCGGCGGCCCCCGCCCCTCCTTTTCGGTCGACGCGTCCCGCCTGAGCGGCACGGACGACGACGACGGCAGCGACGGAGAGTCCTGGACCTGCTCCTCCTCGGCCGCCTCGGCCGCTGCGGACGGCGAGGCCCAGAGCCACCGTCCCGCTCGGCGGCGGGGCGGTGCCCGTAAGGGCGGCCCCGCGCCTGCCGCCTCGTCCGCCTGGGGCGTGCCGTCCCTGCTGGCCCTGCTGACGGGGGCGTGGGGTGGGGGCGGCGCAGGCGGGCGGCGGCGGGCGTCCAAAGGTGGTGCGACTCCACCGCCGCCCGCCGCCGCCGCCACTCCACAGACACCGCCCTTCACAACCCCGCCCCGGTCCGGCCTGCGGCGGACACACCCGGACGAGGACGCGGCGGCCGCGTCCGCGGCGGGGCGGATGGCGGCCGCTGCCTCGCGCGCGGCTGCTGCAGTCGCGCGGTTTGATGAGGGCCTGTCCGCCGCGGACGCGGACGCGGCCGCGGCGGCGGCGGCGACGTCTGGCCCGCCGGCACCACCTCCTGTTACTGCTGATGCTCCGCCCCCTGCCGTCTCGGGCGTCGTGCGCAGGCTGGCCGCCCAGATCGCGGCCGCCCGGGCGGCGGTGAGCGCGCGCGCAGCGGCGGCGACCGCGGCCGCGCGCGAGGCGGCGGCGGCCGAGGCGGCGGCCGAGGCGGCGGCCGAGGCGGCGGCCGAGAAGGCGGCGCAAGCCGCGTCGGCCGCGGCTGCGCAGGCCGCGACTGAGGCGGCCGCGGCGGCGGTGGCGGCGGAGGTGAGTGCGCGCGAGCAGGCCGCGGCGACGGCGGTGGCGGCTGAGGCGGTCGCGACGGCTAACGCGGCGGCTGCGGCCGCTGCCGCAGCGCCGCCCCCACCTCGGATCTCACCCTCCGCCGCCGCCGCCGCGGCCGAGGCGGCGTCCGCCCTGGAAACCGCCCGGTCCGCGGGCGAGGCCCTGGCGGCCGACCCGGCGTCCGCGGCGGACAGGCGGCGCCTGACCAAGTTCGTCACGCTGCAGGTGACGCAGGTCGCGGGCACGCGCGCGCAGGTGCGTGCCAAGGCGGGCGCCCTGACGGGCGCGTTCGCGTCCTTGCCCCCCGGCAGCCCGGCCCTCCTGTACGGCCTGCACACCCTGGCCGCCCGCCTGGCCGCCCAGTGCGAGGCCCAGGTGGCGCTGCACCCGGCGTCCGCGTTTCCCTTGGCGGACGTCGCGGCCGCGGTCGCGGCGTCCCACCCGGAGTTTGACCTCCTCCTCCGCGCCCGCCTGGCTGCGGCCTGCCCGCTCACCATCCCTCGCTACCAGCCCGCCGCGCCCGCCCGCCTGGACCCGGATGGCTCGCTGTTCTTCGCGGCCAACGGGTACGAGCAAGTCGGGGGGGGTGCCGGCGGCGGCGGCCAGGCCCCGCCGTCCTGGGAGAGCACGGACGCCTTCTGCGGCCGGCTGCGGGGGTACGCCCTCTTCCTGGGCGCCCTGCCCGCCGCGAGCGGCGCCCCCGCGTCCTGGCTGGCGGCAGGGTGGGCCTACGTCGCCCGCCTGCTCAACGCGCTGCCGCCCAACCGGGCGACCGCAACCGTGCTGGAGGGTTTTCTCTGGTCTGGCGGGGCCGCCCTGGCGGCCGCGCACGGCGCCCAGTTTTTGAAAGTCCTCGCCGTCGTTGATGGCACTTTTCTGCCGGCTCTCCTATCCGGCCCGGACGCCGACGACGCACGGGCGGTGGGCGTGCGGCTGAAGGCGTACGTCCACGGCGGCGGGTGGCGGGCGGCGCCGGAAGGGCGGGACCTGCCGGAGACGGACGCGAGCGGCAGCGAGCGGGCGTGACAAGGGGTGTGTGCGTTTGTAGTGTGTTAGCTGAAGCCGTGCACGGCGTTTGCTCTCTCTTGCTCTCTCTCCGGGGGGCGGGGGGTGGAATGAAAATGAGGGGAGGTCGAGGAAGGGGAGCGCGCTCTCGCGCCCTCCCCTCCAACACTCACTTTCGGCAATTCTCCACGCCCCGCTCTCCCCCCTCCCTCCTTCCCTCCCTCCGCCCTCCGTCACCTGAATGCAGCTGTCCCTGGCCCAGTGCCTGGCCGGCCGCGTCACGCCCCCGCTGTTCGCCCGCGCCCGGTCGCCCCTGGCGCCCGCCTCCGCCCGCACAGCCCGCACCGCCGCGCCGCGCGCCGTGGCCGCGATGGCGTCCACAGGGGATAAGAGTGAGTTCAAGCCTTGAGGCTTTAGGGCGCGGGCGCGCGTGTAGGGGAAGGACCGGACCTGCCTGTGGAGGCTGAAGGGCGGGCGCCACGTGGGCGCCAGGCGGGCGCATTGGGGTGAGGGGCGGGCTGTTCTACTACGAGCGTCCGGGGAAAGGGACGGGCGCTCCCTCCCCTCCCGACCCTCTCCTTTCCTCTGACCCTGCCTGCCTCTCACTCCCTCTCTCTCCCTTTCCCCCTCCCCAGTGCGCCGCGCGACCGTGGAGGACCGGGCCGCCCTGATTGCCAAGGTGGACACCTTCATCTTCGACTGCGACGGTAAGAAGAGATAGAGGGGGGGCAAAGGAGGAGGAGAGAGGGAGAGACCCTTGCCGAAAAGACGAGAGACCCTCTCTCTGTCTCTTTTTCTCTCTCTTCCCTCACCCTCATCCTCTCGTCCCTTCCTTTCTCCTCCCTTTCCCCTCTCCAAAGGCGTCATCTGGCGGGGCGACTCCGTCATCGAGGGCGTGCCCGCCACCCTGGACATGCTGCGCGCCGCGGGCAAGCGCCTCGTCTTCGTCACCAACAACTCGACCAAGTCGCGGGCTGGGTACCTAAAAAAGTTCACTGATCTGGGCTTGAACGTCCAGGCGGAAGAAATCTACTCCTCCTCCTACGCGGCGGCCGCCTACCTGCAGTCCATCGATTTCCCCGCCGACAAGAAGGTCTACATCATCGGCGAGCAGGGCATCGCGGACGAGCTGGACCTGGCGGGGATCAAGCACTGCGGCGGGCCCGAGGACGCGGGGAAGGAGGTCGCCCTGAAACCGGGCTACGCGATGCCCCATGACGCCGACATGGGCGCGGTCGTCGTGGGCTTCGACCGCCACCTGTCATACTACAAGATCCAGTACGCGACGCTGTGCATCTCCGAGAACCCGGGCTGCCACTTCATCGCGACCAACACGGACGCGCGGACGCACCTGACGGACGCCCAGGAGTGGGCGGGCAACGGCGCGATGGTGGGCGCGATCAAGGGTTCCACCCGCCAGGAGCCGACCGTGGTGGGCAAGCCCGCCGAGTTCATGCTGGCCGACATCGCGACCCGGTTCGGCCTGAAGCGGTCCCAGATCTGCATGGTGGGCGACCGCCTGGACACGGACATCCTGTTCGGCGCGCACGGCGGGCTGACGACGATGCTGGTGCTGTCCGGGGTGACGACCGAGGCGGCTCTGCTGGCTCCGGAAAACTCCATCCACCCCAACCTGTACACGGGCCAGCTGAGTGACCTGCTGGCGGCCAAGGACTTGCTGGTGGCGGCGTGAAAGAAGAGCAGAGGAGGTGACGGGAGAGAGAGATGGAGAGAGAGACTCTTTTTTGTGTGTGTGCGGGGTTGAGAGAGTGGGTGGAGGGTTGTTGCTGCTGCTTTTTGTGCGCGCGTTCCTCTTTCTCTGTCACGCACATGCCCAGGCCACCGCCGCGGCACCAGCGTGTGAGAGGAGCCGATGAACACAACGGGGACACACCGTCTCCCGCCCTACTCACACACACGAGAAAAAACACGCTCCCCACTCTCTCTCTCTCCATCCCCGCCACCCTCTCCCTCTCCTCCTCAAAACAAAAATACGACCCCGTCCGGCGCCCGCGCCTTTTGGTCTTGTGCCACGCACTCCGCCACCCACATCAGGTTGCGCACCTCCTGCTCCCGCAGGCGCAGGTACGCGTAAAAAGTGGCGTAGTGGAACTGACGCTCGAAGGTCAGGGCACACCGGCGGGCCTCCTCTTCGAACAACACCCGATCCAGGGCGGCCGCCTCACCGTAGCCCAGGCGCCCAAAGAGCGCCCGGTAGGGCGGGCACCGCTCCATGGCGGCCCTGATGGCCTCGAAATCGTCCGCGCCCGCCAGCTCGGCGTGGCCGTGCGGGTAGAGCGCGCCCAGGGAGGAGAACAGGCGGCGCCGGTCGTCCCGGGACAAGTCCGTGCCCAGCGAGTTGAGCGTGATGTTCAGGGCGCGCCGGTCGGCCTCGAAGGCGAGCAGGCCGCCCATCAGCTCCGCCGTCGCGCCGCCCAGCCCCGCACAAAAGGCCGAGAAGGCGTCCAAATAGGAGCGGTACAGGGTGTTGCGCAGGACCTCGACATGCATCTCATCCAGGTCGTCCGCCGACAGGGACGCCCCCGTGAAGTAGGGCGCCAGCGGGGTGTCGCACAGGACCAGGCTGTACAGGTCCCGCACGCTGGTCGCGACGGCCAAGGAAGCCAGGCCGTCAAAGGCGCCCAGGGGGTGGGCCTTGTCCAGCAGCTCCTGGACGTCCCGGTCGTGGAGGGTGCCGGACACGACCAGGACGACGTTGTCGATCATGTGGCCGTGCGTGCACAGGTCCATGAATGTCGCCAAGTGCCCGGTCGCGTCCGCCCGCATGGCGCGCCAGTCGGCGACGAGCTTGGACGTGGCCGCGTCGACGATGGTGGAGGGGGTCAGCCGGGAATCAGCCGCGGCCGCCAGGTGCGGGCCGTAGTCCGACCCGGCCAGGTTCAGCTTCACGTCCTCTAGCGTCTCCGCCGCGAACAGGGAGGCGTAGTCGGATGCGGTGAGCAGGCCGGCCTTGTGGCCCCGGACGATGCCCTCTGTTGGTGTGTCGAGAGGGAGAGAGGGATGGAGGGAGAAGGTCGAGGGGGAAGAGGTGGAGGGGGGGAGGTCCGATCGGAGGGGCGCGCCGCGCGCCGCGCGCACGTTCTCGTCTCTCTCTCTCCCTATCTCTCTCTCTCTCTCGGCCGCGCGCTCCAACACGCCCCAACTCTCGCTCCTGACTCACCCAGGTAGCCATCCTTCAGGTTGAAGGTCAGGGCTTCCAGGCCGGCCATGTTTTCTCTATCGTCGTGTGCGGGGGAAGGGAGAGAGAGAGGGGCGCAAAACCGGAATGGACCTCTCGTTCGCGTGCGCAGCCGCGCTCTCTCTCTGGCACGCCACGGCACGCACACACGCAAGGCGTGCGGCGAGGGTAGGCGGGAAGGAGAGGCTCGTGTGTGGAGAGGAGGGGATGGCGCGCGCGCACGAGAGGCACACACGCTCCGGGCGAATGAATGAAAGCAATGGGGCGCCCGCCCGGTCTCTCTCCCCGCTCTCCACTTTCTCGTCGGCGTGCTGTCGTCCTCTTTGCTCCGACACAAGCGTCCTCCACCCCACCCCGATGCTCCGCGCCACCCGCCACGCCGCCCGCCGCCTGGCGGCGGCCGCCGTCTCCTCCTCCTCGTCCGCCCCGCCCCGGTCTTCGCGCAGCGGCGGGCGGGGCGGCGGGCGGGGCGCCAGCGTGGGAGGCGGCCGCCCGCGCACGTCCTCCTCCACGCCCGTGCCCCCTCCCCACCCCACCACGCCGCGCGTACCCATGAAGACTCTGCAAACCTTTGAGGAGGCCTGGTCCGCCTCCGACGATGCGGCCATCGCGTCCGTCATCGCGGACAGCGGGCGCAGCGAGGCCAAGCGCGGCGGCGGCGGCGGCGGTGCGCCGGCGGCGGTGGCGGCTAGCTCCGCCACGCCTGCGCCCGCGCCCGCCGCCGCCCACCCGCGTCTGTCCGCGCCCCTACTGGGCTGGAGCATGGAGGACCTGACCGCCCTGGCGGTCGCGGACGGGCAGGTGAGGGGAAGAGAGAGAGAGAGAGTAGAGGCGACGACTCCCCGTTCTGCTCCCCGCATGCCGCCACCGCGCAAGGAAAAAACCAAAACCCGGCCCCTCGTGCCTTTTACCCCCTCTCCATCCCATCCTTCCCACAGCCCGCCTACCGGGGCAAGCAGCTGTATGACGCCCTGACCTCCGGCTGCACCTCCCTGGACAGCGCCACCTCCCTGCCTAAAGCCTGGCGGGAGAGCCTGGTCCAGCGGGGCGCGGTGACGGGGCGGTCGGCGGTGCACGCGGTCGCCCCCGCCGCCGATGGGACGACCAAGCTGCTGCTCCGCCTGGCGGACGGCCACGTCATCGAGGCGGTCGGCATCCCGGAGCTGCCCCGGCGGGAGGACCGGGAGAAGGCGGCGGCGGCGGCGCGGGCGTCCCGGCGGAGCGGCGGTGGCGCCTCGTCCTCCACCATCACCCCGCCCCCGCCCCGCCGCCTCACCATCTGCGTCTCCTCCCAGGTCGGGTGCCCCATGCGGTGCGCCTTCTGCGCGACGGGCAAGGGCGGGTACGCCCGCAACCTGGCCTCCCACGAGATCGTGGACCAGGTCCTGGCCGTGGTCGCCCACTTCGAGGGCGGCGGGAGCGGTGAGGGCGGCGGCGGCCCGGGCGGGCGGCCGGCCCCGGGCATTGGCGAGCGCGTGAATGTCGTCTTCATGGGCATGGGGGAGCCCTTGCTCAACCTCCGGGCCGTCCTGCCCGCGGTGCGCTCCCTGAACACCCGCCTCGGCATCGGCGCCCGCCGCATCACCGTCTCCACCGTCGGCGTCCCCCAGGCCATCCCCCGCCTGGCGGCCGGGCTGGACGCGCTGCAGGCCACCCTGGCCGTCTCCATCCATGCGCCGACCCAGGCGCTCCGGGAGGCCCTCGTCCCCTCCGCCAAGGCGTACCCTTTGGCCGCCCTGCTGGCGGACTGCGCGGCCTTCTTCGAGGCGACGGGCCGGCGGGTCACCTTCGAGTACGCCCTGCTGGCGGGCGTGAACGACGCGCCGGAGCACGCGGCGGGGCTGGCGCGCCTGCTGCGCAAAGGGTTGGGCCCGGGCGCGTCGCACGTGAATGTCATTCCCTGGAACTTCGTGGAGGGCACCCCCTTCGCCGCCCCCTCCCGCAACGCGGCCATGGCGTTCGCGGCGGCCGTGGAGGCGGCGGGCGTGCCGGCCAGCGTGCGGGCCTCGCGGGGGCAGGACGCGGCGGCCGCGTGCGGCCAGCTGAGGAATGAGAACCAAAAGGTGCCGCTGGAGGTGTGAACGGTGAATGGAGAGGGATGGGGGTTTGCGCTGCCGCCGCCTGTTCTCTCGCTCGCTGCCTTTTCCTGATCGATGAGAGATGTTTGTGTGCGCGTGCTTGGTGTGTATGCATGTGCACTGAAAGGCCCGGGACATTGAAAGACAAAGAAAAGAAAAGCAAACGATACAGGAAAAGAAAAAAGCAAACGATAACAGGTTCCTAAGGCACAGTGCAGTGACTTGTGTGTCTCTCTCTTCTCTACGCCCCGCCGCCGTTGCCGCCCCCACCCCCACCCCCGCCGCCCCCGCCCGTCAGCTCCGTGCCCGCAAAGCCACGCTCCCGGGCCGCCCGCTGGCGGGCGCGGGCGCCACCATTCGCGCCGCCACCACCGCCGTACGCGCCAATGAAAGACAGGTCGTCCGCCGGGACGCGCCCCGCGTCGACGACCGCGAGGGGGCCCTCCGCCGGCAGGGCCAGCCCCGCCTCCGCCAGGGTGACATCCGCATCCTCCAGGCCGGGCGGGGGGCCTGGAATGAGGACCCAGGAGCCAGGAGGGGGAGGCGGGGGCGGGCGGGCGCCACCGGCCCCTCCCTCGCCCTCCGCCTCTGCGTCGTGAGGAGGAGGTTGCGCGGCGGCCCCGCCGGTGGCCCCGCCGGCCGCCTGTTTGAAGACGTCCGCATTGGCCGGGTGCACATCCAGGGCCTCGTACACTTTCAGCTTCAGCTGGGCCAGCGTGTCGGTGGAGGACAGGGTCAGGGTGGGCCCCCGAGCGGCACGCCGCTTGGCCCGCCCGGGCCCGCCGCGCGGAGGGTGGAGCGCGCCGCCGCCGCCGCCGCCGCCCGCGGCCGCAGCTGCAGCAGCGTTGGCCTTGGCCACGACGGCCGCCTCCACCAGCTCCGCGCCCACCTCCTCGTCCACGTACGTCAGGGCGGCCGCCCGGGCGGCGGCGGCGGCGGTGGCGGCCGCTACGGGGCAGGGCGGGGGCGAAGGCACCAGGGCCGCGGACCCGCCATCTGGAGCGACCGCGACGACCGCGGTCGGCACGCTTTGCGCGAAACCCTCTGCTCCTCCTGCGCCCTCCTCTCCGCCGCCCATCATCGCCCACAGCGCGCCCGCCTCTCCCATATCCACCGCCTCCCACGCCTGGGACGCCACGCCCTCCTTCACGGCCGCCGGGCTGCCGCCCCACAGGCCGGAGCCGGGTTGGGCCCACGCCCGGCGGCGGGAGGCCAGGGGCGGCGGCGGGGCGGCCAGCAGGGGGCGCCGCCCGCCCGCGTGCGCGCCGGGAGGGCACCCGCATAGCCCGCCCGCCACCGCAGCGGCCAGCGGGCCCGGGCGGGGCGGGCGGTCGTCGCCCCGGCGTGCGCCCACCCAGGCCCGCCAGGCAGACACCCAGGGGCGGGGCAGCAGGGCGAAGCGCCCCCCCGGCGGCAGCGGGGCGGCGGGCCCCCGGGCCAGCCCGGGCGCGGCCGCGCGCGCATCCGCGGCAGCCGCGGCGGCCTCGCCCGCCTCGCCCGCCTCCTCCTCCGCCTCCGCTGCGCAGGCCGGGCAAGGCTCCACCCGGCCCACCACCAGGGCTGTCAGGACGGGGCGGGGCGGCAGGGCCTCCGTAGGCTGGTCCGCCGCCACCGCCGCGGCCGCACCAGCCTCCACCTTGTCCACCCCGCCCGCCCACTCCCGGGCCATCAGGCCCCACACGGCGGGGGTGACGGCCGCCCGGCGGGCGGCGCCCCGGGCGGCCTCCGGCAGCAGGCCGCCGTGCGGGCAGGCCACGCCGGCCGTCGGCTGGAGGGGCCAGGGCGAGTCCTCGGCCGTCTCCAGGCCGGGCGGGGGGCGTTTTGCGAAGGCCCCGCCGGGGCCGGCGCCGCCGGCGCCGTTGCCGCCGCCGCCGCCACCCCCGCCGGCCTGGCGGGCCTTGACCCGGCGCGTCCACCCGGCCAGCCAGTCCTTGGCCACCCAGTAGTCGCCGGCCTGGGCTTCCCGGGCGGCGGCCGCGGACACGACCGCAGCGGGCGGCGCGGCGAGAGGCGGCGGGAGCGCCGGCCCACCGCTGCCGCCAGAGGCAGGGGTGGAGGCCCGGGTGAGTGACGCCCGGCCGCGGTCGGGCAGGGCGCCCCCCACCTGGCCCTCCAGGGCCGCCGCCGCGGCGGCCGCGGCCTCCGCCTCGGCCGCCGCGGCCTCCAGGATGGGCCGGGCGCAGGCGGTGCAGAGGGCGGCCCCGTCCAGCAAGGGCCCGCCCCCGCCCGCGTCGGACCGCGCGACCTCCCACGCCTCGCCCACCGGCACCAGGGCCGCGTCCGCCAGGCGGGCCGGGTCCAGGCGGCTGTGCGGGGCGCAGAACAGCGGGGACGTGTCGATGGGGCCAGGCGGCGAAGTGGACGTCGTCCAGGCTGCCAGCCAGGCCCGCGGCAGCCAGGCAAAGGCGGACGGGTGCATGTTGAGCGCGGCGCGCGCGCCACCCGGCGCGCCCGCCGCGCCCTCCATCGCGCCTACCACGCCCCGCACGGCGGCGCGGCGGGTCTCCACGGCCGCCATGGCGCCCTCGCGCCGGGCCTTGGCAGCCTCTGCGTCCTGGGTGAAGGCGGCCGCGGCGGCAGCGGCCGCGGCGGCCAGGTCGGGGGGGAGGAGGGCGGAGAGCGTGCGCACGCCGGTCGGGGTGGCGGCGGCGCCGCCGTTTTCACCGCCGCCGCCGCCGCCGCCGCCGCCGCCGCCCGCCTCCACCCGGCGGTAGACGAGCATGTAGGCGTTGGCGGAGATGATGGTGCCCGGCTCGTCGGCGGTCGTCGCTGACGGCGTGCCCGTCTTTGTCTTTTTGGGCGGGGGCGGGCCCGGCTTTTTGTCCTTCTCTGCCTGCGCGTCCTCCTCCCCATCGGAGATGAGGGAGATGACGCCCCCCGGCGAGCCCGACCGGGAGGAGGGCGTGTCAGCCCGTCCCCATCCCCGGCCCCGGCCGCGGGCGCTCCGCCCCCGCCCCCGCCCCCGCCCGCGGCCGCGACCCCGCCCCTTCCCCGGTGGCGTGGCGTCGCGGTCGTCCTTGTCCTCCTCTTCCTCCTCCTCATCTGACGGCGGCGCCGCGGCCGCCTTTTTGCCGGACGCGCCCGCGCTGACGCCGTGGTCGCCCGCCCCGGTCGGCCCGCCGGGGCCGCCCTCCAGGACGGACACCTCGCCGTCGTCAAACCGCCACCAGGTGGAGGAGGGAGGAGAGGGAGGAGGAGAGGTGGAGGGAGGAGGCGGGGCGGCAGCGGCAGCGGCGTCCCTGTTGCTCGGCGCCACGGCCGCCGCCCCGCCGCCGCCCGCCAGGCGGGCGTGGGCGACGTAGTGCCCCTGCCGCGCGGACGCGCCCTTGTGCAGCATGAGTGCGACCAGCTCGTACTCGGACGCCGCAGCGGCCGCGTCCGCGGCGCCCTCCCCTCCACCACCCGCCGCCTCCAGCAGCATGCCCGCGGCCAGGCGGGCGGGGATGGCCAGACGGTCGGACACCTTCACCCGGTCCCCGCGGGCGGGGTCGTAGACGAAGCGCTGCAGGGCCAGGCACAGGGTGGGCGGCAGGGAGCGGAGGACGGTGCGGCGGGTGGCGGGCCCCCGGACGCCGCAGGCGGAGCAGTGCACGGCGTCGACCTCCTCCTCTCCCAAGGCCGCGGCCAGGGAGGCCGCCAGGGCCGTCGGGCGGCGGCGGGCGGCGGCGGCGGCGGCCGCGCCGGTGCCTCCACCACCTCCCAGCCGCACCGGCACCGCCAGCTCTGTGAAGCCCTCCACCCGGGAGGACGCGGCGGAGGCGACGCCGCAGGCCGCGCAGGTGGTGACGTGGGAGAGCGTGCCCCGGAAGGCCGACCGCAGAGCGGCGGCCGCCGCGGCCGCGGCCGCGGCCGCGGCCGGGTCCGGGGCGCCCTCGCCACCGCCACCCCCGCCCCCGCCCTCCAGCCGCTCCTCCAGCAGGGTCAGCAGCAGCTTCCAAAACTCCTGGCCGTCCTGCTGTTCCGAGACGTCCAGGCCGAGCGCGGTGGCCAGGGGCGCCGGGTCGGCCACAGCGGCCGGGCCCGCCGCCATTTCCCCCAGCAGCCGGCGCACCGCGGTCACCGCCGGCCCGCCCACGCCGGGGGGCGCGCCAAAGAGGGCGGCCGCCGCGGCCGGCTGGGCCGCCAGGACCTGGAGGGCGGACCCCATGTAGCAGGTGTTGCCCAGGTTGGCCAGGCCGGCGGGCGTGGAGGGCTGGAAAAGGGAGAGGGGTTCGGAGCGTGAGGTTCGGGGCGAGGGGGGGGGGAGAGAGAGCGCGCCGCGCCGCGCCGCCCCTCCCATCTTCTCACCTCCCGCCCCGCCTCGGGCGCCTCGCCCTCCACGCCCGCCGCGACCTCCAGCTTCTTGGCCCACAGCCCCGCCTTTTTGTGCGAGCCGGGCGGGGGGATGGCCAGGGCAGCCGGCGACAGAACGGCCAGGGGCCCCGCCGCGTGCGGGGTGTCGGCCCGGGCCTCGCCCGTCAGGGCGGCCAGCAGGTCACCCGGCCGGACGTTCTCCCCCGTCGACGTGCGCACGGTGATGGCGGTCACTTCTCCCGCGGCGGCCACGGCGGCGGCGGCGACCAGGTCGGCCGAGGGGATCGGTTTTTTGGGTGGCATTGAGAAGAGAGGAAGGAAAAGCGCGGGCGCTGGCCCCGCTTCGCTTCTGTCGGCCGACCTGCCCAACTTTCTTTCTCTCAACTCTCTCAACAAACAAAAAACGCCCGGGCGGCGGAGAGGAGACCCCCCCCCCACACACACACCCA
>Ga0114918_10004005_pt1 | contig 12887 bp, 12 predicted proteins | sample LantaG_FD_87015 | JGI IMG/M metagenome (GOLD analysis project Ga0114918, IMG submission 87015) | Deep subsurface microbial communities from Baltic Sea to uncover new lineages of life (NeLLi) - Landsort_02402 metaG | ecosystem: Environmental > Aquatic > Marine > Oceanic > Sediment | place...
CTACGAGGCTAGGTCTTACATGAAAGACTCAAAAATACCCTACATAAAACCATCTTCTAAAGAGGTTGCTAAAAACGACATCATCTTCAATGAATATTTCATTAACTGGGATTTGCCAATATTTTTGGTTGAGGGCGTGTTTGACATGTTCAGACTTCCAAATGCAATACCTATTCTTGGAAAAGAAATATCAGAACTATTAACTGACGAGTTAGTTAAACACAATAGCACTGTAATACTTTGCTTTGACCCAGACGCAATCGACAAAATGGTTGAGACATACACTAAACTTTCTTCTTTAGGTTTGAATGTTTTTTTTGTAGATTTAGGAGAATATAATAAAGAGTTTATTGCGCAGAATTGCCCAGAAATAAAAGGTGATAAGAGAAAAAAAATGTTGACACGAGACATCTCTTACATCTATGAACAGTTTGGAAAAACAGAAGTAATAAAAGCTGTAAGAAATATTAAAAGACTTGATTTAGCAATGCAGGTAAATAAAAAATTAGGAAACGAATGAAAATAGCTCACTTAGCCGATATACAAATTAGATTTGGAACGAGACATGATGAATACAGGCAAGTATTCGAAAGATTATATGAAGACCTAAGAGTAAAAAAGCCAGATAGGATTTATCTAGCTGGAGACTTGGTGCATCATAAAATAAATATGTCACCAGGTTCGTTTGGATTGTTGGCAGAACTTTTTATTAAGCTTGCAGAAATCGCCCCTACAGATGTCATTCTAGGTAATCACGATATAAACCTACAACAATTAGAGCAGGGAGACGCTATCTCTCCTATATTTAAACTAGCAAGCCTTCTTGGTAAGACGAGCGAGGAAATGGCTGTTGTTGTAACCAATGAAAACAAAGACAAAATAAACTTCAATAGAAACGCTGTGTATTATTATCCAGATTCTGGGTTCTATAATATAGGTGATGAACTTGTTTATGGGGTTTATTCTTGTAAGGATAATGAAATTCTAACTTTAGAAAAAAAGGAGCCAGGAAAAAAATACATAGGCATGTATCACGGTACTGTATACGGCTCAAGAAATGACAATGGTATGATGGCTCATGGAGATAATCTTATGAGACTAAGCACATTCAACAACTTTGATATGGTTATGCTTGGTGACATTCATGAATACCAAGTATTTAGAGACGATGAGACTGTGGCATATGCTGGTTCTTTAATACAACAAAACTTTGGTGAATCAATTGATAAGGGTTATTTATTATGGGATACGGATACATGTGAGCATGAGAGAAAATTTATCATGAACGACTACGGTTTTGCTAAGATAGATATTTCAAGAGGAGAGGATATAGAAGAGCGTGTTGAATTTGTTAAGTTTAGTAACAATAAGAGAAAAACAAAGGTTTACATTACCTGGGAAGATTATGAAGAAAATTACTCTATTGAAAAAGAGAATCAAATCAAAAGGCTTGTAAAAGATAAATATGGATGTGAAAGTGTAAGGGTAGAGTTCAAAGATATAAAAAGAGACATCACAGAAGTAAATGAAGAAGAAGGGGCCAAGCAACAAAGTTTTGAAGAACTCTTCAAAGAATACATAAAGGATGGTGAATTTAATATTGACGATGATTTACTTAAAGAGTTAATTGAATTCTCTGAACACGTAGATACAACTCTTGAAATTGATGATAACAATCTTAATTTAATAGACGACTGGGACCTTAACTCTGTTGAGATAAGCAATATACTTTCTTTCGGTACGAAGCCGTTGAAAATTGATATTGATGCCATTGGTGGGTTAACTGGTATATTTGGAAAGAATTTTAATGGAAAGTCAAATGTAATCAAAGCCATAGTTTGGGGTCTTTATAAAGAAATCATTGGAGGTTCTCAGGGAGCGTCTAAATATCTTGTAAACATTTATACGGATTCTAATACTGGGTATGTAAAACTATTCCTTACAATCAATGGAGAGAAATATAGAATTAATAGGCAAATTACCACAAATAATGGGAAAAATACTTTTAAAACAAAGTATGAAAGACTCGTTAAAGAATACGATGAAGATGGTGTTTTAGTTGGGGAAAAATGGGATGATAAAATTTCTGATAGAAAAACAGCAGAGCAAAAAGAAGTGCAAGCTCTTGTTAAAGATGCTATTGGGGTGTTTGATGATTTTACTAAAACGTCACTTCAGGCTCAAGGCGGTTCTGGTGATTACTTAAGTCAACAACAACAACCTAAGAATAATTTGATTAGCAGATTCCTTGGGTTAGAGCCTTATAAGGAAAGACATGATTATGCTAAATCTTTCTTTAACGATGTAAAGAGAAAGCAAAAAGACCTTGGTGATGCTATTGAGATTGAAAATCAAATAAAAGACATTGATTCTCAAATCTCAGATAAAACAAAAGACCTTGATTCTTTGAAAGAGGAAAAAGTTATTTCTGAAGCAAAGCAGAATGATACAAATGATGATATACTAGAGCTTACTAAGAAACTTGAGAAAGTTGAAGACTCAGGTATATCGAGCAAAGAGAGTGCGGATGCTGAAATTCTAAAATTAGAAACAAACGTAAAAACTATAAATGAGAATATATCGTCTTTAGAAGATTGGCTATCAAAGAACTTTAAAAAAGAACTCCCATTTAAAGAAGGAGAAACTGTTGACGTACTTCAGAGAAAGCTTAATGCAGAAAATACTACTTTAAAATCTACAGAATCAACTCTTGAGACTCTTAACGCTTGGATTAAAGCAAACCCACTAAAGGAGGAGATTGATGTTTCCGAATTTCCAAGCAAAATAGATGACATTAAGAAAAAAATCACAGAATTAGAAAGCAAGCTATTGACATATCAAGGTAAGTGCTGCCCAACTTGTGGTCACATAGAGCACCAGGCTGACCCAGAGAAAGAAGAAGGGTGTCTGGAAGATATTAGAATCAATAAAGAATTATCTACTCACAAAGAATGTGTGATTAGAGAAAGTGAAGGAATTATTGCTCACAACAAGAAAGTAAAAGACTCAAAAGAAAGAGTATCTTTACTTGAGCAGTCAATCTCTGTAAAAAAAGATGCAAATAAATTAATTCAAGATAAGATAGATTTGATTAATAATTCTAAGGATATTGTTGCTCATAACAATTCTGTTGAATCTAAAACAAGAGAATTAAAAACAAATAAAGATTTGCTAGAAGCAGATTCTAAAAAAATAGAGTCACTCAAAGTTTCTATTACAAAATTTGAATCTAACAAAGAAAAAGTAAAAAATAACACAGTAATTCAAGATAGTATTGATGAAAAGTCAAACCTACTAAAAACTTATAAATTATCCGTGTTTAACCTCGACAAGAATATTAATACTGTTTTTGGAGAAATCAAAGTTCTTGAGAATAACAAGGAGAATTATGGAGATAAACTTAAAAGCATTAAAAACGAGGAGAGACTTTTTAAAAAGTATTCAATTTACTTACAAGCTGTTCATAGAGATGGAATACCAGCTGCGATAATAAGAAATAAATTACCTATCATAAACTCTAAGATAAACGCAATATTATCAGAGGTTGTTGATTTTAAAATAGAGTTAGAAATACTTTCTAACGGAGATATAGTTGAGACTTTCTTCTTCAGTGAAGATAAAATAGATTCACTACCTCTTTCATCTGCGTCTGGCTCTCAAAAGTTTATAGCATCAATTGTTATAACTGAAGCTCTTAGGTATATGAGTAGGCTCACAAAGCCATCTATAAGAATTATTGATGAAGGTTTTGGTACGCTGGATGATGAGTTAACTATGGGTGTGGTAAATATTTTGAATTATTTACGTAACAAATATAAGAACGTATTTATTATTACACATAGAAACGAAATTAAAGACTTTGCTGACAATATAATAGAAGTTGTCAAGGTAACAGATGGATTAAGTCAAGAAGTTCTTGAAAACAACCCTAAAGCAGGTCTATCAAAGATTACTATAACATAATGAGCGACAGAGAAGAAAAAACCGTTGAGGAACTTGCTAGAGAGGCGATGAAAGCCATTAAAGAATCTCAAAGAGCAAAAGAACTTCAAGAAGAAGAAAACGAAAAGATACGTGAGAACAATCTTAAGCAAGAGGTAGAGGAAAGAATCCGAAAAAAACTTAAGAAGATTCAAAGGGAGATGGAAAAAGAAGAAAGTGAAAAACCACCAGAAGTAGACACTTCTTTTATGGTACACTGGAGTAATGCGGATAAGAAAGGTCTCAAATTCGAAGGTAATTACAACGATAAGTATACATTTAGAATCAATAGAGGTATAATGCTCTTTCACCTATACGTAGAAGACAAGAAATTAATAAACGAATCTTGGCACCATAAATCACATACTTCAATAAACCTTGACACATTAAAGGGTAAAGCGGATAAGTTGTTAAAAGAATTTCTTAAAAAAGCAGCTGATGCCAAGAAGAAAGAAGATGAGCAGAAGAAGAATTTTCCGAATTAGACTCTAATTATTTGAAAAAGTTTCTAACGTTTTTCTTTTTTTCTTGTATTGGCTGGTCTTCATACCCCATTTGTTCAATGTCCTTATCGGCTGTTGGCGCTGGGTTTGGTGTTTGAATCGGTTCTGGTTTAACTTGTGGTGTAGGAATAACTGGATTAGCTGACGCTTTTCTTGCGGCAACTATTTCATCTTGATATTTTTTAGCTGTAGTAGGGTTGTATGAAACCTGAACCGACATACCCTTATCATTCGGGTTGTAGCCTGGAATGTCGTCACTAAAAAACCTGTCTGTAAACCACATAGATTTTATATTTTCTGTCTTAAACATTCTCCATGCTGATACTCCAGCGCTTTCAGCGTCTACTTCTGCGCTTCTTGAACCTGTTCTTATAGCTTCTTTTTCAGACTGACCCGTTATATGTAATCCACGCACCACCTGCTTTCCAGATTTATTAACACCAAAAGCAACTGGGTGTATAATCCTAGTTTTTATTACTGGCATTGTATATTTATCATTATTGGATTTAAAATTCATACCAACTTCACGACCTTGCATAATTGCCTGCTTCATCAAACTTGCGTTAAACGGCACTCTCTCGTTACTTTTTGCGTAAGCTTTAGATTTTTCTTGAGGAGAAATCTCCAAAAGTAAAGATTCAGCCAACACCTTTCTGACGATTTTTCGAATATATGTTTCTGTTAATTTTGCCATTTAATAATAAATATCTTCTAAATTTTTGATTTTTAGATGTTTTTTTCACATATTTAGTAAAACCCATCAAAAAGTGGAGAAGGATTTAAACTACATAACGCTCAAAGATAAATATGCTGATAAAATACATATTAGCTTCAGTGAGTTCAATCTTTTCAATCAATGTGGTCACAGACATTTGGTAGAGAAGCATTTAAAGCTTTCTGAGTCATCAATGACCGTTCACCTTTTCTTTGGTAACGCAATGCATGCTGCTCTTGAGAAATCTTTAAAAGACTCAATAGGATTAAACAGAAGGGTTGATTTCTTTAAAAGAACTTTTACTAAAGATATGCTTGACTATATGAGTGATGAGCCAGGGTTTAGACAAGAGTTAAAGGAGTTTTTAGAGCAGGGTGAAAATCTTTTAAATGCATTGTCTGTAGAAGATTTGTTTAAAAAATATAAAATCGTATCTGTTGAGGAGCCGATATTTGAACATGTGTATGGGGAGTTTTACTTTAAGGGTTTTATAGACTTAGTGGTTCAAAACAGGGAGACTGGTAGATATGTTATCATAGATTGGAAGACTTCTGGGCAAAAGTGGAATATTAAAAAGAAAATGAGCGATTCTAGTTTTTTGTGCCAGATGAGGTTTTATAAATACTTCTGGGCAAGAAAGAATAAAATAGCTCTTGATGATATAGATTGTGAGTACATTGTTCTTAACAGGCTTAAAAATAAAAAGAAACCAGATTCTGGTTGCGGAGGAATTCAAAATGTAGAAGTTAATTCTACAAAGGAAGAGATTTTTGAATCACTTGAAAGCCTAGCAAGAACTGTTGAAAGTATTCATATTAACAAACATTTTCCAAAGGTAAAAAACACTGGTAATGAATTTTTAGGATGTATGTTCTGCCAGTTCAAAGGAGGAAAGCATCCTATGTGTAATAATAACAAAAATCAAGATAGACAACTTCTTCTTGAACATAAAAAGTAAGTCATGAAAAACAACAAAATGATTAAGAACATCAAGAAAGATGTAAAAAAACAAATTGAGGCAGATATTAGAAAATCTGTCACCAAACAAATTAGTAAAGAATCTAAAGGAGACATCAAAAAACTTAGAAAGCAAATTTTAAGAGAAATCCAAGAAGATATGTTTGGTGTATCAGTTGAGCAAGTTGCAAAAGAAGTTGCTAGAGAAATTTCTGGAGATAAAAAACCAAGCAACGAAGGGACACTTGATTACAAAGGTTTTAAGTTTGATAGAAGTAGAATGAGCTCTCTTGTAACTGGAGCTCCAGGAGCAAGCGCTGAGACAAAAAAATCTTACAATTCTACTCCTATAGATATTAGAATGATTAAGAACAAAAACAAAAGAGGCGGTTCTGGATTAAAAACTCAAGACGATATGTATATGGCAATGCTTCCAACTCAAGGTGGTAATTTCACAAACTCAAATGGCAAAGAAACATTTCCAATGGGCACTCCAACAGTGCCTTCTTTTAATGTGAATGACTTTCTTGGTAAATTCGCTAAAAGCCAAAAGCCAATAATCTCATCAAAAAAAGAAGCCGAAGAACCATTGAGCGAAGAGAGAAAAGAAGAGATTAACTTTTTCATAGGAAAACTTAAAGAGGGTGTTTCTGGGTTAAAAGAAAACGAAAGAAACATAGACTATAGAAAAGAGGGAGATGATTCTTATACGTTTGAGTTTGAGAGAAAAGCTGATTTTGATTTAAAATTCAGATTAACTCTTAATATGAAAACCTACAGAGCAAATATTGGTATCTTCGAATTTAATGTTGATGGATTTAATTTTGACAAGAAGTTTATAGACATACTTGACATGGTTCAAGTTTTAGACCTTGTAGGATTTAACTTGAACAGCCACATAGATGAGATTAACGGAATCAACACAATTGATATAGAAAAAGTTAAAACTCCTACTATGATTAAAAAGAAAACAATTAGGTCAAATACTAAAATTAAAGACATTATTGATGACGAAAAAATTGTTAAAGTTCTTTTAAATAATGACATCGCTAATTATGGTCAACTAAATAGAGTTGAGGATTTAACTGCCCTCAAAGGAATTGGAGCTAAAACTGCGGATAAAATAAATGAATACTTAAAAAAATAAACCATGGCATACTACAATAAGCAAGAAGTCAAAGATTATGTTAACAGCAGCGCAAAGGGAATGGAAGCAAAAGGAATCAAGCCCCTTAATCCTGTTGTGGAAGTGCTAAAGAGGCTTGATGATGAAGAAGATATGGTTGGGTTCTTTTGGGTTGACTACAGCGGCACAAGCGAAAGTGGCGATAAAATAAAGATGGAAGGCAAATCTTGGTATAGAATCAATCATGATATATACACCGATGATAGATTTGCCATTGACCTTTATCAAGCTATGAAGGCTGATTTAACCGTTACAGACATAATCAAAAAAAGAGAGCTAGATAAGGAGCTTGCTAAACAAGGTATTGTTGACATAGAAAACCTTGAGGATACATTTGATAAAAATATTAGCAAAGATGGAGATTAATGAACTAGAACAATTCAGAGAATACAGTGAATTAGATTTATTGTATAAAATCATTGAGGTCGCAGAGAGTAAGAAAAAAAGAGCTGAACAATTTTTGAGAGGAAATGGAACGGCTGGTACTGACTTAAGGCATTCTATGCAGGACATTCGTCTTCTGGCGGAGCTTATTCGAGAATCTGTCCAAATAAAAAAAGGGACTAAGAAAATAATACTGGGAGACTACAAAGGAGAAGTTATTGAATTAACCAAACTTGAAAAGGCTATTATTGACAAAAAACTTAGCAACGAGAAAGAGGAGGCCTATATCAAAAGGGTTGAAAACTTTCGAAAAAACAAAGCGAAAGAAAAGATTAAATAAGGATGTTTTTTCTTTATTAAAAGACTTCTAATTATTATATTTATTAATGGCAAAGAAAAAAGTAATAGCTCCAATAAAAATAAGAAAGCTCAAAACCAATTATGAGCTAAGGTATGATTTTATACCTATGTTGAATGCGTATATCAAAACACTCCCAAAAGAACACACAAGTTACAGAGTCGATAATGTACTCGATGTAAACGGTGGAACTAGGGATGAGTGGGTTAGGATAATAAGAGCAGTTCAGATGGGGAATATAATCTCCTTTCTAGTTGATAATTCTCTTCCTTTTGTGTTTGAAAATTTACTACCAGAAGAGCTTAACAATCTTAGAAGAGAATATGTTGAAAGACAAAAAAGAATATCTCAAGCATTGAAGCTAAAAGAAGCAGACCTTAATTTTGATGGTATGGATTTTAGTTATATGAAAATACCTCCTTACGACTATCAAAAGCAAGCTGTAAAGTTTTTTGAAATCAATGAAGGTAGAGCTATTCTTGGGGACCAACCTGGTGTTGGTAAAACATTGCCTCCAATTACATATGCTGCAAAGCATAAGTTAAAAACTTTGGTTATATGCCCTGCTTCTCTGAAATTGAACTGGAGAAAAGAGGTTATTAATTTTAGCAACGAGAAAGCTCATGTATATAAATACAAGCCTAGTAAGAAGAGTGACAGAGTTAATTACAATAAGGATGAATCTCTATTTCACGTAATAAACTATGAGTCAATACAAACTTATATTAAACTTGAGTATAATCACAAGTGTCAAGGTAATATTATCGTACCTGGAAAAGGTAGCCAAAGATGTGGTTGTGAAATAACAGACCTTACAAAGAAACATAAAAAATGCCCAGACTGTAAAAATACAAACTCATTCAAAAGTAGAGTTAAAGGTTTGGTATATCTTCAAGACAAAGGAGGGGCATATCTTGACCCAACGGAATATGACATGGTTGTTATTGATGAATTCCATAGAATCAAATCTGTAAAGACTGATTGGACCAAGATAATCAAGAGAGCATTTAGAGACACGGTTGATAAGAAAATACTTATTTCTGGTACAGCGATTAAATCAAGGCCGATGGAGTTTTTCTCTGGACTTAATTTTATGGACCCAGAAATGTGGAACTCATCTCATGACTATGGTATAAGGTATTGTGCTGCGTATGAGACTAATTTTGGATGGGACTATAGTGGCGCATCTAATCTTGAAGAGCTTTTTACCAGAATCTCACCATACTTCCTTAGAAGGCTTAAAAAAGATGTTCTTTCGCAGCTTCCTCCAAAGACTTATACTGAAATAGAAATCGAGCTAACACCTGCTCAAAGAACTGAGTACAATAGGCTTCTAAAAGAGATGAAGTTGGTTATTAATGAAGATGGTACTGAAGAAGAAAAAGAAGAGGGTTATCTTGAAAAGATTCATAAACTTAAACAGTTTACTGGTAGAGTTAAGATGGAGAGGATGATTAAAGATGGTGTGATTGATGATATTACAAGTAATGGAGAAAAGTTAGTTGTGATGTCTGATTACCAATTCCTAGCAGAGGAGCTTCATAAAGAATACAAAGACAAAGCGGTTCTTCACACTGGAAGTATGGGTCAAGAGGATAAACAATTGTCTGTTGATAGTTTTCAGGAAAATAAAAATATAGGACTTTTCTCTGGTATGATTGGAGCCTCTGGTGTTGGTATTACACTAACAGAGGCTTCTAAGTTGATATTTCTTGGATTTGCATGGACACCAGCTGACATGGAGCAGGCTGAAGATAGGATTCACAGAGCAACAACAACACACGATAATATTCAGATAATTCAATACATATGTGCTGACACAATGGATGTTGATATTAATGAGTTGCTTAAGGAAAAATCTCAAGTGGTTAGTAAAGTGCTTGATAATAAAGATTACAAAAAAGAAGTAACAGTATCAAACAATAGTATTTTTAAAAGTTTAATAGAAAGATTGAGATAGTCTGTTTTAATTTTGTTTTTTTTGCTCTATTTATTGTAAACAACACAATACGTAACGTTAACAAAAAAAATATTGTCATGGCAAAAAAAGAATTAACAATCTCTGAATTTAGAGAAATCATCAAAGAAGAAGCTCTTAAACTTAAAAAGAGAATGGTTCTTGAAAATGAAAAGAAAGCTCTTATGAACGAGCTTAAGACTATCAATGAATCTTATGCTGAAGGTGTAGCAGAAGAAGGAATAGACGAAGGTCTTTTTGATATGTTTAAGAAAAAACCAGAACTTTCTCCAGAAGAAGCTATTAAAGCAGGTGAGGAAGTTGTAAAGAAAGATGCTGGAAAATTCGCAATGTATAAGCACATTGCTAAGAAAAAGCCAGAAGCTCTTCAAAAGTTTCTTATGTTTGTTGGAAACAATCCAAACATTAAGTATCCAAGTTGGGAAGCTAAAGCAATGGCTCCAGATGGAACTCAAGGTTTCTTCGTTGATAAGACTGTTTACAGCTATGGAGATACTGCAGTTGGAGATGTTTCTTCGGCAGAGTAATTAAAATAAACTTTATAAAAAGCCTTTCTAATTTTAGAAAGGCTTTTTTATTGTATAAACTTTTTTTAGTCAACTAGACTTTTACAGAAATCTCTCAAATCTTCATTTGGCATCTGAATTCCACAAAGTATATGGCTATAGAAGATTACTTTTCTTCTAGCTTTTAAAGAAATAAGAATAAGAGTCACAGATAATACACCAGAAATGATAGCAGCTGTAGCTGGAACAATGAAAACTGCGATTAACAAAATTAATGAAGATAAAAAAGTGTGGGTTCTTAATTTATTAAAGAAATCAACTTTTTTCTCATATTCGATAATACCATTATCTAATGTCTCTTGTTGCTCTGCAGTTAATTCGATATTAATTGCTTCTAATTCTGTGTTAAAATCTTCATTGCTCATAATTCTTAATTTTTATTGGTTCTGTCTTGTTATACGCAACTTGTTTAAAAAATGTTACAAACACACTAGAACTTTTTATAAATAGACCATTATTTCTAAGGTTAGAAACACTTTTTATTCACTATTTATAATAAAAATTTGTTATGATTACATTGGGGGATAAGGGTTTTGAGGTTTCTAAGTTACAAAAGTATCTATCTATGATAGGATACGACCTTGTGATTGATGGAACTTTCGGAAACAAAACACTCAGGTCTCTTAAAGCGTTTCAAAAAAAATATTCACTTGTCGTGGATGGAATGGCTGGGTCAAGAACGTTTTCTGCACTTAAAGCGGCTCAAAAAAGAACCGCCAAAGAAGAGAAGAACAATAAATATGAAAAGAACTATGGAGATTTGGTTGTAGATACAAACCATCACATAGCTTCTGAACAATATATCAAACAAGCATTTGATAAAGATAAGATATTTATTCACTACACAGTAAGTGGGCCAGACGCTAGAAGTGTTATAAAATACTGGGATGGTAATTCGCCTAGAATTGCAACAGCTTTTGTTGTTAGCGGTAGAGGTGTTGATGATGGAAAGGTTTATGAGGCATTTAACCCAGACTACTGGAGCTACCACCTGGGCGTTAAAGGTACTAAAGGTAAATTAGACAAGCATTCTATAGGTGTTGAGATTTGCTCATGGGGAAGGCTTGATAAAAAAGGTGAGAAATATTATAATACCTATGGCTCTGAAGTTTCTTCAGATGAGGTATATGAGTTAGAAGATGAATGGAGAGGTAAGAAATATTATCACGCATATAGCGATAAACAGATAGAGTCTCTTGAAAAATTGTTAACCTGGATTATTAAAACATATAAGATACCCGTTCAAAATATTGAGTTCGATAAAAACTGGATGGAGTACAACAACGATGTTGTTAAAGGTAAAGTGCAGGGTATATGGACTCACACAAACGTTCGTAAAGACAAACAAGACAGCTATCCAGATAAGAGGTTGTTTGATGTTTTAAATAGAATTAAAGAAAACGCATAATGACCGAAAGAGAGATAAGAAATATTGTAAAGGATGTTTTGAGGGTTGATTTAAAAAACACTCCAAACAAAGCTGAGGTTAAAAAAATAGCCAAAGAAGAAACTAAAGATTTCGTGACCGAAAAGGAAGTGAAAGAAATGATTAAGAAAACAATGCTTTCTTACCACAGATGGATGTGGGAGAAAAAAGGTATGTGGATGAACCAAATTTAAAGATATGACCAGAGACGAATTAACAGAAATGATTAGAAAAGAGATTAGCGAACTAGCTTTCGAAACTCTTAGAACAGGCTCTAATGAGAAAAGAGAAAAGAAACCTGTAAAGCAAAGAGGCCTCACTGAGGACGAGCTTGAATACGCTATGTTCTATGGTGGTCAAAAGCCAAATAAAGACGGCTCGCTTGGTAGAGTTACTTCTATTAGAGAGAATTATAATAGTGGGATTCCTCAAATTAACTCTTCTGATATTACTCAGTTTGAAGATAGTTTTGACCAAATGTTGCAAGAAATTGATGGCGCATCAGTTGTTTTTGACCAGCAATCAAATGGATATTCTCTTAAGATGTGGATTGGGCCTAACGGCATAGAAGCAGGAGCGTCTGGTACTATAGAAATGGGGAACAAAGGAAAGGTTAAGTGGGCTTACTCACTTCAAAATGGACTTACGGTATCTACCGAGGATTTGGTTGTAGAAAAAGGAAACAGAAATGTTCTTGATAAACTATACCACAACTATGATGCTTGGCAAAAAGATTGGAGAGAAAAACTGACAATAACTCCTGGTGAAGGTGGTATGGAAGAAGCTCCAGTAGAAGATGCTGCAGCAGCACCAGAAGCAGAAGCTCCAGCGAA
>Ga0114918_10004006_pt1 | contig 12885 bp, 13 predicted proteins | sample LantaG_FD_87015 | JGI IMG/M metagenome (GOLD analysis project Ga0114918, IMG submission 87015) | Deep subsurface microbial communities from Baltic Sea to uncover new lineages of life (NeLLi) - Landsort_02402 metaG | ecosystem: Environmental > Aquatic > Marine > Oceanic > Sediment | place...
AATCTTCATCTATATTTTTATATTGTCTACCAGAAGATTTTCCATTTTTCACACCCTGAAATGTTCCTGTTTGATTTAAAATTTGAGGTGTACTTCCTACTCCCCATTGAACAATTTTAACTTTATCTCCTTTCTGCAATTCCGAAAATGGTGTGTAATCTATTTCCTCTTTTGGGTTATATTTTCCACCAAGTAATCTTATTTGTTGATCATCATTGTTACCAAAATTAGTTATTATAAGTTGATCACTTGGTATATTATTATTCAGTTTCATAGGTTCATTTAATTTTAATTTTAACACTGTACCATTGATATTTTGCAATGTAGCAACTTTTCCTATTAATTTAAGAAAAGGTTTCCATTTAGTAATTTTAACCATATCACCTATTTGAATATGATTTCCATAATTATCTATTAATATTTTTTTATTATCTTTTAATGGATATACCATATTAGCAAAAATTGTTTTAATCCAACCACCTGTCACGTAATGTTTACCCTTATAATCAAATTCTACTTTATCAATACCTCCATGTCCTTGCTCATAATTATGAGTTTTTAAAATTTTTACAGGAATACCTTTAAGATCTTTATATTGTATTTTACGATCATCATCACTCTCTTCAGGATATATTATCGTTATAATATCTTTATTTTTTTTACCTGATTCGTTTAAACCATTAAATACAAATGTTTTACCTTCTCTCATTTCATCTGGTTGAACTTTATCTTTTTCTCTTTTAGAATCTTCAATATTCTGAGCAGGATAAGATAAAAAATTATATAATGATGTTGAAGTCCATCCGATAGAAATATATGATTTACCTGCGAATTTAAAAGATATTCGAGAATAATCTTGATGTATTTTATCTATTGAAACTGGAATACCTGATAATTCTTTAAATGTAAATTTTTTCTCTCTGTGATTGGATTTCTCTGAAGCAAGTAATTTCATTGCTGTATCATCTTCATAATCAATCAATCCAGAAGCATTTCTTCCATTAAAAACATATTGTTGGGTAGTGTTTAAATCTCCCTTAGAAATATCAAATCCAATTTCTACTCTTTTTTCTTTATCTTTTGATAACTCATTATCATCTTGTCTATCATTAGATAGGTTTGGAAGATTTACTTTGGCTTTATCCTTTGGTTTTAATATATATACCATATTACTAAAACTTTTTGCTATCCAACCACCTGTGGAATATGGTTTTCCATGATATAGAAATTGAATTTCTGGTATAAAATCCTTGATAGGATCAAATTTTACTAATTTACAAGGAATACCTCGAAGTTCTTTAAAAGGAATTGAATATAAATCACCACCCGATACAGACATATTTCCTTCATTCTCGAAACCTAAAGAATTAAAACCACTAAACACATATGTTTCACCTTCTTTAATTTCATCTGCTTCGGGTTGATAAAGTTCTTTATTATAATTACTAACATCAATAATAATATCTTTAGAATCATTTTTAGTATCTAAATGAGAAATACATTGAGCAAAACAGTTTGTTGACCAACCACCAGTAACATAATGTTTGCCTTTATAATCAAATTCTACTTTTTGTATATAATTCTTATTTTGTAAAACTTTTACAGGAACACCTTCAAGGTCTGTATATAAAATAGGAAGAAACGAATCAGATTCTTTAGGAAAAGTTATGTTGACTTTACTATTAGGGTTGGGGACTTTCAAATCAGAGTTACCATTAAACACATATGTCTCACCTGCTTTAATTTCATCTGGTTTAACTGTGTAGCTTTTTTTTAAAGATGTTGCTTGTTGTGTTTCTTCTACATAAGAAATAACTTTTTGGAAAGCATCTAAAGACCAACCACCTGTTACATAATGATCACCTTTATAATCAAATTCTATTTTTGATATATACCCATGGGCTTTTAAAATTGTTAATTGAATTCCTTTAAGTTCTTGATAGGTAAAATTTGAAACCGCGCCAGATGTAGAAGGATATATTATTGATAATATTTTATCACTTATTTCTCCCTGATTATCTAAACCATTAAATACAAATGTTGCACCGTCTTTAATATCTTCACGTTTAACTTGAGGTGTTTGAGATGGTTTATTATCTTTTTTACCAACTGAAATAAGATGATCAACAATATTCGCAAATTTGTTTATATTAAATCCAGAAGCAGTATAAACACTTTTATTATATTTAAATTTTATTAAGGTTACATGGTTATCAGATATGGAGTGAACAAAACATCGTACTCCTTTTAAATTACCATATAGTATATACTCCACTTGACCATCGATTTTAATATTTTTTGCTGACATTTGCGTGCTTACACCATACGAATTTCCATTGAACTTATATAATGAATCTTGTTTTATATCAGATGGTTTTAAAGAATTCTCACGATTTTTCTTTCCTTTAATTTTGGAAGCTACTATAATTAATTCTTCAGGTTCTAAATGTGATTCATATGTTTTATTATCAAGTGTATAAATGAATTTCAGTAATAGATCTTTGGATGTAAAATCTTTTATAAGTAAATGTACACCTTGTAAATCACTATATAAAAGAGAAACTCGATTATGAGTACCGATACGTGTGGCGCGTATTTCATCTTTATTTGGTTTTAACTTTATACCATTAAATATATACCATTCATCATTTTTTATATCCTTTATTGAAAGATCATCTCCAATTTCTTCTGTTTTATCAACACTGGATTTTGCATTTGCCTTTTGAATCTTTTCAATATCATCATCTGACAACACTTCTAATTTATCTTCAAATGATTTAAACATCTTTCCAGTTTCAGGATTTTTTAATTGATATAATTGTCCACGTTTAGGATCAGATGTTTTAAGAATTTTAATTACATCTATACCACCTAAATATCCTAAATCTTCATGTCGAACTTTATCTCCAACTTTAGGAACTTCTTTGAGTTCATCTTTTTCAGTTTCTGTTTTAGATTTTCCTTCGATAGCTTTTGCTGTGGCTGCAACAATTTGAGACAATCCCGAACTTACTTGATCTTTATATTCCCAAAAATCTCGCACATTAAATTTAAAATCTAATGCTTTAGAAATCCAATCAAATCCACCATTTTTAGAATATTCTTGAACTTTATTTAATACAGTTCCAGTATTATGTTGTAATGAAAATAATTTATCAATGTTTGCAATTTTCTCTTTCAATGTTTTAGATTTGGCTACCTCAATATAAAAATGTGCAATCCCCGCCCATGCGTCTCCACCATATGCTGAACTCCATTGGGCTTTTAAATAAAACATTTTCGCCAATTCAGCAAAATCTACATTATCACCTTTAGATGCGTTTTTAGCAGATTTCCAAGATTGAATAAAATTAGTAGATGATCCTTTTTTTATTCCTACATCTCCATATTGCATTAGACGTTCACGAGATGGACCAGCATCATAATCTTTTAATCCAGCATATGTGGTAGTATATTTTTTAAACATTTCTTGATAATGTTTAGTATTTTCAACATTCCATGGAATAGTTAAGTTAAAATCATCTGCATCAGTCTTTACGGTACGAACTCTAATTTGTTGTGTACCTGAAGGATTCTTTTCAATTATTGTATTCAAAGTATCATATCTATTAGAATCAAAGACATGTCGAATTTCCGCACATATAGAAAAGAATGTTGCAGCACCTAAATCTTTTTGTACAAAATTAACAATTTTTTCTAAAGCAAAATCAATCGCACTTTGTAATTCTGTACTATCTACACCTTTCATAACTTCAGGAATAGATAGATAAACACCTGTAAGAAAGTAAAAATCCATCATCATTTTTTGTCGATCTTGATGTGGAACTTTATACTTATCAATTCCAAAAGATGCTTCTTGGATTATTTCTTCTGTTACAATTGATTTAACTTTTTCAAGATCATCCATAGTATCAATATCACCTGTTACATCAACTAATTTTTTCAATTGATGCATGAAGTCAAGATAATGATAACGTTCTAATAGTTTATATCTAATATTGGCAGGAAGAAGATTGGGAGATGGAAGACCTTTTTTATCCCCACCTTCATAATTTAAAAATGATTCAATACGAGATTTATGTACATCATCATATTTGGTGGCAAGATCACGAACACTATAATCTAAAGAACGAAATCTTTGTTGAATTTTATCAAAAATTATTTTAGCATCCCCACCTGTTTGGAGAGCACTAATTAAAATTTCAATATCAATTAAACTTCGTAATGCTTCATCTTTATCCATATCAATGTTTTTAATGTATTGACGAAATTCATCATACACATTAAATAAATCAACTCCATGATCTTTAGGTAATTTAATCCATTTATCTTGTTGAAAATCATACACCGAATCAAAACGATCTGTACCAACATCTTGATTCATCACAAAATAATTAATTGGATGTTCAGTACCAGGAGCAAATTTACCATTGATTTCAACAGCACGTTTACCAAGATGACTTTTTGTTTCATCATCCGCATCCACAAGTACCGAAACATCTAAATCTGCATCTGTATTATAACGTGTACCAGTTAAACTACCCACAATATAAACTTGTTTGATAGGAACATCACCCACAAGTTGAATTAAACCATCCACAACTGCATCATGAACATTTGATTTTAATACTAGATCATCAGATTGTAAATCCCAAATGGCCGAATCCATAGTTTTTCGTGGTTCATCTAAAATAGATTCTTCTAATTCTTCTTTTACCAAACGAGTTTTAATTCCTGGAACTTCTAAAGCAAGTTCAATATTTTTTTGATCATCATCAAAAAAGACAATATCACCTGAATGCTTTCTTCTCAATTGTGATAATACTTCTTTTTTACGCTCAGCAATTGAACGTAAATCTTTATCTTTTGATGATATCTCTTTATTATCTCCAACAGTAAATATTTCATCAATACCAATACTTTTTATACCATTAGATATTAAAAATTCATGAATAGCATCTTTAATATTTTCACTTCGCGCCGTTAAGATATACATTTGAGAATCAGTTTGTCCAGAGCTTAACGTATTTTCAACATTTTGTAGAACTTTCCAAATTTTTAATTTTTTGGCTTGACGTAAAGTAGTTGGATTATCAAAGTCAGAGAAATCAAATGTTTCTCCATCTTTAAGTTTATAAGTATTAAAAATCTGTGGAGCTAGTTTTTGAGTAACTTCTCCATCTTTTACAACTAATATTCGCGCATTAGTTTTAGCTAATGTATCATCAAAGTCAAAAACATATCCTTTATTCTCACCTACACTTTCAAGCATAGTACAAAAAGATTCAATAGTAGTTTTAACATCGCTCACGTTATTATTCTCCCTGTAGAATATCTAAAATCATATCCATTGCTTCTGATTGGTCGATACAATATTCTTCTTTTATATTTTTTATAATATTTTGTTCGATAGAAAAATTATCAATATTAAAATATTCTTCATTAGTTTTCATTTTTTCAATTAAAGAATCTATAATTTGATCTTTGATGTCTTCATCACCTTGTGCCATTACATCTTTAGCATTTTCAATATCATTTTTTGCTACCATATCACGAATCATTCTAGCACCAATTTTTAAACCTCCATCATCCCGAATGATTGGAATACCGTATAGACCATAAGGTTTTTCTGTTGAAGGTTCTTCTCCATCATTGACTACAAATAAAGTATCACTATTTTTAATTGAATTAAATCTATTATCTTCACCCACTTTTCCAGCCTCTTCATCACCTAAAGCTAGAACAAATGGTTTCTTTGTATCATTTTCATCTACTTCAAAAAACTTTATGATATCATTTATAGATTCAGTAGCAACATCTGCTTTCTTAGAGGAAATCCCAAATGTAGATTTGAGAGGATCTAAACTCCCTTGTTTACGTCCTAATTTAATTTCTACGTTTCGATAACCTGCTTTCTGTACTGCATCTTTAATTAAGGCTACAGAAAGTTCAGCATCTACATATTTACTCACATCAGTCACCAGTAAAAAAACTTTATTAAACATTTTACTTAATTGACCTAATACATTCAAATGTGCCTTTGTTGGAGGTTGCATTTTTCCCACCCAAAGAACATTGTAATTTTTAGTTTTAGATGCTTGATCAATTGCATCTACTTCATTAAATCCAGTCACTTCACAAGTAGCACTAACAGAGTTTAAGACATCTTCTAATATTTCATCTGCTAACGTTTTTACTTTGAATGGTTTTTTATCTCCTATACTTTCAGGATCTCCTGTTGTACCAATAACATTTTTCTCTTCATTAAATGGACTATAGAGAAGATTATTTTTACTAAATTCGGCTCTGTCAACAATTTTAACCATGTTAGGACCATTCAACAATACATAACCTTCTGGTTTAGTAGCAATAAGGTTATAATCATTTTTCTTATCTATAACAAATGTTTGACCTAACTTTTTTTCTACCTGATCAAATATTTTCAAAATCAAAATTTTCAGAGAAAACAAACGGAAAAATGCTCTCAACATTGGTTCGAATGTAGTATCAATAGAATCCATCCATTTTTGAAATTCTTTAAATTCGTTTGCTTTTCTTTCTTGCCCTTGTGAAGATTTAAGTTTAGATTGTTCTTGAGCACTTCGTGCCACTAAAAACTCTTTCATCTTCTTTTTAAATGTCTTTAAAAATGCATCCTCATTTTTAGCTGTAATAATAGATTCGGCATTTCCAACACTTCGAACTTGTTGATTCACAAATAAAGGAATTAATTTTTTCGCTTTTCGAATCATAGCATTATCTGCATTATTCCATTCTTCATCAAACATAGGATCAATATCATCTACAACACTTTCAGTACCTTTAATTACATCTTGTATTTCATTGATCAAATCTTCATTATTTTCAAACACTTGAAGTTTATCTACAAACGGATCAATAACAAAAACACTTTTATTCTGATCTAATTCTAAACATGCCGGACGTATTAATTTATCCGACATACGATTAATATCTACCCTCTCGTTTGAGTTAACAGATTTATATATTCCATGAACAACAATTCCTAATTGAGCACCTTTAACATCTTTATAAATATCAGATTTATTATCTACAGGAACAGCATACATAATTGTATTTGGTTGAAATGTAATAAACTTTTGATTATCATGTTCAATGGTTTTTTTACCACTATAATTAGACCAAAGTAAATCACCTTGTAAAACAACACCATTAGTTTTATATATGGGTTTTAATATTTTCCAGGCATCCATCAATACATCACGCACACCAGTTGTCCAAAGTTTTTGAATTTCAGCAAGATTATATCCTATCTTTTGATTTTTAGATAAAATAGATTTCGTGGATACAAAAAAGTTACCTTGCCCATCTCTACCAAAATACAAACTAGGTGCTCCATCAATTTTTTCAGACACCACAATGGATTCACGTTCATCTTCTAAGTCATCAGTTTGATTTTCAAGTCGTGTAGTAAATCTTTTTAAAGTATCTAACGCTGTATTAATACCAGCAATACCATGCGATATAACCAAATCTTCAGGATGGTTAAGGTGAGAAACACCTTTAGAGACATTTATTGCATCGGACATTATTGATTCTCCTGACTTAGTTGATATATTTCATATATTATCCACCCAAAACGATTAAGAAAATCTTTTATACCATCTGGATAATTATCAATATTATTTAACCATTTATGAACTGTGATATCGTGTTTTAATATTCGTAACTTCATTTTAATAATATCTTGATTTGTATCTTCATAATTGTTTTGAATATATTTTTCAATTTCACCATCTGATATATCAGGTAAAGATACTTTTTTAAATTCATCTGAAGCAGAACATGTATGGCGATATTTACACATATAAGTACAAAATACTTCACGCATCAACCAAGCATATTTGTGGATGAAATCCACAATAGTTTCTTGATCGTTGTTGAACTGATTATACCATCTGTGATTTGCAACATGTTTTAAGATTAATGATCGTTCAACTTTCAAGATATCTTTGAGATGACAACAATTTTCAAATTTATCCAACTGGCTTTCCTGGACTTGTAGGTGTTGCACCAACTCCACCCGTAATGGCTGTTGGGGTAGGTCTTTCGAAAAATCCAATACGTAGATCGTAATATTTTAAAAATCGAAGAGAATTGGCTCTTGCTGCCGCTTGAATAAATGTAGGACTCATTCTTGCTTGTCTGTACATATTATAAAGTAATGCAGTACGACCACCCATTGCTTGTCGCATGAATAAAGCAAGTTGATCGACAAAACTTAATGCTCTACGTTCTTCTTTAGTTTTTGGTTTGACAATGACTTTACCTTGAGCATCAATTAATCCTAATTGAAATGCTGGCAAATTTCTTATAGGAATAGAAATTCGTTGCGTCAATACGGTGAAAAATGCAGCATCTAATGCTTCACCCCACATAAAATCTGTATCAGGAAGTTTAGTACCTTCTTGGAACATTTCTTCGTTATTAGACATAAAAATTCCTTCACGTTAAATGTGGTTTATAATCTCTATATTATTTATTAATTTAAATGAATATTCTATTAATTATGTTAAAATTATTACTTATAAAATCTTCCTCAAGAATCACTTCTATATAGTATTTAGTTCCTAAAAATCTATAAAAAATCATAAAAATAATTTGCTTTAGATATAATTATAAGGTATAATCTAGATAGAAAGAGGAAAGATGATGATTAATAAACTTCTTAAAACTCCCAAAGGCCGTCTTTTAGTACATACAATTGTATTGTGTAATAATGTTATACATTTACGTAAATCTAATATAAAATTCTATTTGGCCGAAGTTCAAAGATTTATTTTAAATATTGGATAATATATAAATTCTTCTTGACTTAACAATTTGATATGATATAATATAAGTATTGATGAAAGGGAAACACATTGACGAAAATTAAACTTATACCACTTTGTGAAAGAATACAAAAAATTGTAGATGAATTTGGTGAAATCTTTTTTATTCATCAAATGGATTCTATTCCATCAACTACTTCGGTATATTTAGATTCTAAACCTTTGTATACATTGGATATTGATAAACGTAGAATCAGCACCTATTGGCATGGATGGATATCCGATAATGAAGCTAATTGGGAATATGTTTGAAAGGAATAATGATAATGAGTAATAATAATGAAAATTATGAAACTCAAAATGTTTCTCTTTGGATTCTAAACGATGAAGGTCTTTATTTGGCTGCTGCAGACGCAGTTAAAAGAAATGGAACATGTTCTGGTGTTTATAAAACGTTTATTTATGAAATGTGTTTAGAAAATAAAAAGACTCCTGATGGTGTTAATTGGTTAAGTAATCAATTGGATTATTCTAATTTAGATGATATGATGTGTGAAATAATAAATTAAAATATTTTTCTTGACAATTAATACTAATGTGATATAATATCTCAGGTAAGTATGGTTGCAGCGTGGATCAAGACATGCGGTTGGGCGGGTTAGGACGTATAGCATACGAGAACACTAACTACCAGAAACACCCGATGCCATAGATGCATATGTGATCTGATTGAACTTCAGACAACCATACTTACCTATTTTTTTTATTTGAATAATTTTAACTTTCTTAGGGAGATGAAAATGGGACGTAAACGACTTTTGAAAATGAGTGATCTTAAACGAAGAACTTTATGGTGTGAATGTGGTACACCCGTTGAAGTCATGGAAAATGATACCGATAAAGTTATTTGTCCATATTGTGCCATTGGGATGCGACCAATTCCTAATGGTTATATAAAAGATCTAGATGAAATTGAAAAAATGATTGCTGAAGAGAAAGCCAATAAGAAAAATAAAGAAAGAGGTCGGCCTGTCGGTTCAACCAATCAAAAAACTATTGAGAAAAAATCAAAAGATTCTAAAGCTGTAATAAAGAAACCTAAAGAGAAACCTAAAAAAATTAAGGAAAAAAGAATGACAAATGTGAATGGAAAACGTGGACGTAAGTCTACTGTGGGTGGTAAAGTTTTAGAATTTATTAATAGTCAAAAAGGTGATGTTCTTTTTGAAGATATTTTGAAAATTTATTCCAATGAACGAGAACGGCTAGGTAAGAAAAGTGATCCGGCAACAGAAAAAAGAAATTGTTTTTCAACTCTTTTTATTATGAAACGAGATGGAAAGATTAAAGAAGTTAAACGTAAAGAACTCTATGCATCAATGTAGAAAGAATTATCATGTCTAAAAAAAATCGGAAAGAACGTAAATCGAAATTTGAATATGACAGTGAAAAAGAATATCAATTAAATAAAGATTATAAACGTAAAAAGAAAAAATTACGTGAAAATGGAGAACAGTATGAATGATGTGTTATGGAATAAAGAACGTAATGTTCTGTGGCAAACTCACATTATAGGATTAACAGGCAAAGCAGGTTCGGGTAAAGATACTGTATGTGAGATTATTCAACAACAGTTTCCATCAGTTGGAATATTTGCTCTTGCATCAGAACTTAAACGAATTGCCACAGATGAATTTGGTTGGAATGGAGAAAAAGATCCTAATGGACGAAAACTTCTTCAACTCCTTGGAACTGAATGTGGTCGTATGTACGGGGGTGAAAATTTCTGGATTAATAAATGGAAATCCAAAGTCAAAAAATGGAGAAGTAACGTTAGTTGGAATGATGATCACTATCCAATTGTTTTATGTAGTGATGTGCGCTTTGATAATGAAGCGCAAGCAATTAAAGACATGGGTGGAAAAATCATTAAAGTTGAAGGTCGAGCATATGATATGGGTAACAATCAATCACATGCGAGTGAAAATGGAATTAATCCTGATCTAGTAAATTTTGTCATTCCAAATACTATGTCTACATCTTTAGAAGATTTGAAAATTTCTGTTGTTACCACATTAATAAATCTCGGTATTAAGTTTAAATAGAAAATATAAAGAATGAAGCTTGCTATTGTAGGTAGTTTTAATTTTTGTGATTATAATTTATTAAAAACATCTTTACAATCATATCATTTTAATTATATAATTTCTGGCGGGAAAGAAGGTGCGGACCATCTGGCCGAAAAATACGCTTGGCAAAATAATAAAATATTATATATATTTCTACCAGATTGGAAAAAATATGGAGCATCAGCAACATCTATTAATGATCAAGAAATTGTAAATGCTTGTAATGGAGTTCTAGCTTTTTGGGATGGTAAATCTGCCGAAACAATTTCAGTTTTAAATTATTGTCAAGAGTTACATAAACCTTATAAAATAATTAATTTTTAGGAGTAATCATGGGTCGAGTTGTTTGTATACATCATAATGATTTAGATGGTAGATGTGCCGCTGCTATTGTAATTAAAAAGTTTCCTGAAGCACTTTGTCTTGAAACTAATTATGATCAAGTTTTTCCTGTCAATCTCTGTCAAAAAAACGATACAGTTTATATGGTAGACTTTACACCTGACAAACTAGCAGACTTTCAAAGACTTTTAGAAATTACAGATGATGTACATTGGATTGATCATCACGGTAAAAATATTGCTGAATATCCTTTTTATAATAAAGCTCTTAAAGGAACTCGTGTAGAATCCAAACCATCAGGTGCTATGCTTACATGGGAATATCTTTTTCCTCATATTGATGCACCGAAAGCTGTAGCACATACCAGTGATTATGATTGTTGGATTTGGGCGTTTGGAAAACTTACCAAACTATTTGAAGCAGGTATTAATACCATTCCACATTATCCTCACGATAAACTATGGATTGATCTCCTATCTACTGATCTCGTCACAGAAGGAAAAATTTTCAATGAGATTATTCAACGTGGTGAGATTGTAATTGAATATCGAAATCAACTTTATTCTGATATTGTTCAAACTATTGCGTTCGAATGTGAATTAGACGAATATACTGTTATCGCTTGTAATTGTCCGAATGTTGGATCATCTCTTTTTGATTCTATCAATTCATCTAATTATGATATCATGTCCACATTTCGCAGCAATGGAGAAAGTGTTGTTATATCGTTATACAGTGAACATCCACATATTGATTGTGGAGATTTAGCTAAAAAATATGGAGGTGGTGGTCACAAGGGAGCGGCAGGATTTGAATGTAAAGATGTACCTTATACCAATATTAAACCTATTAATGATAACAATTAAATTAAGGGATTAGTAATGCAACAAAAACGATACCTTCAAATAAATATGCAAAAATGTTCTGAATGTGGTATTTATTATTATAATAAATTAAAACCGAAAAATTCAATATGTGAATTATGTGAACTTAAAAAGAAAATGGAATCTATTGAAGAAAAGGAGATTTAAATGCCACTATTTCTAATAGTAATAATGATTTTAGTTTGTCTATTTGCATGTGTGATGATAGGTGATGAATTAATTAAACATGGTCCAATTGCTCTACTTCTAATATTCATAGGAATTGTACTAGGATTAAGTATATGGTTAATTATTGCAGCGTGTCAAGGAACTCAAATTGAATCTACAACATTATATCCCATACATAATTCTCCAGACAATTACCAATATATTACAATAGATAATAAACCAATTAATATTACCGCCAAATTAGGTCGCTCTGCTCCTGAAGATTATGTTGTTAAATATACTAAAGAAAAAACTACATACTGTGGAATAACAGAATTCAAACAAATCACACATATGGAATTGGTTAAACCTTCTCCAACCCAATAAGGATGATATTATGAATCTTCAAAAACGAATTGTTAGAGCAAAATTTTTAACACAATCTATATTAACAAGACTCGAAGATCCTGAACATGAAACTTCAAAACAATTAATGTTGCAACTTCTTAATGAACTTTTAAATACATTGGACGGTGATTTTGTAAACATAGTTGATGTTGATGTTAATAT
>Ga0114918_10004007_pt1 | contig 12879 bp, 12 predicted proteins | sample LantaG_FD_87015 | JGI IMG/M metagenome (GOLD analysis project Ga0114918, IMG submission 87015) | Deep subsurface microbial communities from Baltic Sea to uncover new lineages of life (NeLLi) - Landsort_02402 metaG | ecosystem: Environmental > Aquatic > Marine > Oceanic > Sediment | place...
ATCTTCTTTGTTCATTTCGCCACTAAAAAACCTATCCATAGCACCCTTAGAGCCACTAGTTTGCAGATGCTCTACATATGAATTAAATAAAGAGGCACCCAGTCCATGCTCATCATTTTCTACGAATATCTTAGGCATCTTACTTAAGAAATCTTTATGCATCGGATCCTCAAGAGACCGAAGATCCATAGCATCAATAATGCTACTCTTTAAATCATCGGGATTATCCACTTGCTTAATCGCGTCTTCCTTAAGTTCAATTTTAGTATTGACGCCCATCTCTTCTTTTATTTCTTCCATGCGACCATTGATACGCTCAATAGCCTCATGCTCTTCCTTATCTAATTGATCATAGGGAGTGTCCGAGTTTAGTCTTGCATTTGCATAATGATCCTCGATCATTGCTTCCATCTGAGCAAGAGAAGTTTTCCGAATTGGTCTCTGAATATGCAACCCAAAGTTCTGCATGGCACCTTTAGCAAACTCTTTAGCCTCCTGGATATTCGTAACTTTATCCATCTGCGCCTTCGCATTCGCCATAATAGCACCATGCTGATCTTGATCAACCCCTGATGAACTTGCCATACCATCGATATATCCCAAGTTCGCTTTCTTCCACAAGGGGAGCACATACTTCTCCTGATCTTCAACATAGACAGGAATCATTATATTCTTTTTGACTAAAGAGGAAGAAGCCACGCCATTGTCATCATGATGTAATTCTTCTACGAATGGATTTTTATCCGATATGATAGATTTATAAATATCACTACCACGCTTTGCATTTCCTTGCTTATCCACCCATTGCGATTTAATGAATCCAAATAAGTTATTCCTGTACTTATGATCTCGATCATCCTTAAAGGATTGAGACCCCTTTCCAAACGGCATGAATCCACCACCCCTACCACCACCCATTCGGACAGTTAAGTGCTTTACAGCCTCATTTACCATAAACGGGAGATAGTAAGCAAACTCATCGACGACACCATCCTTCTCTGCATCTGAACGATTTCTTAGTTTGTCCTTCTCAGGAAGCGTCCTATTAATCCTCTTAAGTGCATTCAATGCTATTGGAGTAAGTTCCGTATGGAGTTGAAGTTGTTCCCGAGCGCTTAAATCAGGGAGGAGCGACATCTGACGTCCAATAATCCCAAGTTCCTTCCTGATTTCTGAACCTTTTTTATCATCGATACCCGCCTCTTCAAGCCTCTGCCTATTCTGCTCGGCCTCTATCGATGATGGTGTTTTGAATACCAGATTCAACTTCCCATCAACCGTCTTCAAGCCACTTATTCCAAGACTGCTCTCAAGATGAGAAAATAGATCCTTCGAATCCTTTTCCTTGTCGGTCAAACCATTCCATTGGGCAACAAGTCCAGATATGACTTCCCCACTCACACCAATTAAATTCGATAAATAAGTAACCCCTACAGGATCATTGAGGTTTAATTCTCCATTTTTATTATTCAGATATGAAAAATCAGGATTAATAAACTTAGAAACTTCCAGTTTATATGGGATTTGCCCTGTCTCAATCTTGTTCGTCATGGGAAACGCTTTTGCGAATTCTTCTGGATTAAATTTGGGATCCTTATACCTTAACTCAGGCAATTCTGCCTCAACTCTGGAAAACACCTTTGAAGACTTACCATCAACCAAGTCGCCAAACGAATGAGCAACGTTCAAGAATCTCAGCAATGCTTCATCTGTTTCAAATTGGATCTTAGCAATCCCCTTTGAATCCACTTTAGAATCACCCGTCCTTGCAAAGGGAACTAAATCTGCAAGAAATCTGTTTGCTGCATAATCATTGACATCTGAGCACTTCACAGTGTATGGGACCTGCTTAATCCCCACCCCTGTACCTGGATTATACCTCACCGACAGCGAGTGTCCGCCAATTGTGTACTCCACCCGAGCCTCAAGATCCTCATCTCTCTTTTTAAAGTAGTCCTTGAAATGAACCTTTGAAAACTCGCCGTTGGGGTCGTCCTCAAGTCGTTTAAACTCCCTTTTCTCTTTGTGGCCCTTCGCAAGATCTGCAGTAATCTTCTCTTGAGCCCATCCCAAGATGTCGCCTTTGGTTTCTTTTACTAATTCATCAAGATCTTCCACTCTAATTCGATATAGATCTTCATTCTCGAAGGTGCCATTCTTCCTTGCTCCCATCCCTTGAACAAAAATAAAATCACCTCCACCAGCAACATCGGGCTCTGTCCACATTAACTTGTTTAAATCTGGAACACCCTCCTTCTCAGCGTCTGCGAGAAGACGGTGATCTTTCCCGTTCTTTAAAATGTGATCCATGGAGAGTCTATATAACCCCAGCAGAATGTCACCACTCCCCTTCTTATCTCTAGGTCTCCTCCCTGCAATTTCTGCTTTTTCCATAAGATCTGGATCATTCCAGAGTTCATCCGGGATTTCAACGCTATTGATATGCGAAGAGATATTCTCGGATTCCTTAAAGACTCCCTTGCGATGCTTGACATATAAGTTACTCATAAGATCTTTTCCGCTTAAGAAAAGATCTTTGTCCCCAGTTGCCTCTGGCTTCTCATCTGAGAGAGAATACTTCCATTCACCATCTATATATTGCTTAGTTAAGAACCTGCCGTGCTCATCTAAAGATCCAATGTCGTCCGAAGTCCCAGATTCTTCCTCATAATGATCTAGAATTGCATCATACAACTTATCTAAATCAAACCCAGTCCCTTCTTCATTTTTAATCTTATCAAGCATTCCCTCTTTCGCAAGGGCATTCTTATGGAACTCAACCGATCCCTTGTCGCCATGGACAGCCAGTCGGTCGTCTCCCTTCTCCTCTATTCCGTGTCCTGGGGGCTTATGGTCTTTAACTTCCTCCCATTCTCCTGGGCCAACCTTCTTAAATGGAACTTTTTCCCCTTTAATATTCCAAAAATGGATCGTCCCAATAGGCAATCCCCGAGCAGTCCCGCCTTGCTGCTTATTTACCTCTGGATTAACATGAGCACGCTGTACGCCAACATCCGGTCGCCCGACTCCCGCCTGAGGTCTCCCTATATGAGCAGGTCCACTATAACTAGCTTTAAAGAGATCTCCAAGTTCGCCCAAACTCTTCCCCATCTCGGGCGGGACTTCCTCAGGAGGGGACCCCTCAGGTCCGCCTTCTTCAGGGGAAGGTTCTTCAGGAGGTGGCTCCGGCAGGGGAACATTCAATGCATCTGTCACCTTCCGCATCTTCCCCTGTAGAGAGTTAACTCTACCCACAACCTTCGTCAATTTTACAAAATTATGAGAATCAATAGCAGTATGCATCTGCCCCAGCAACCCGTGGTACTCCACTTGCTCCTCATGGGATAAGGAATTCCACCCGGCTTCATCTAAGCCTGCTGGCACAGGGAGGCTACTATCAGGACTTACATTGCCCGATACATAGTCTTCAGGATCACCAAGATCATCCCCTTCGTCATCATCTTTGACTTCAGGCTCATCAAGAGAAAGATCGGCTTCTTCTTCTTCCTCAGTTTTTTCCTTCTTCTTCTTTTCTTTCTCCTTCTCTCTCATCTCTTCAATAAGAGTGTCCATCATTGGCTTGGCCTCCCCCGGTGGAAGAACATGCTTCCCTCTCTGGTCATGGTTGTTCCCATGTGAAGGCCCATACATATCAGGAGTCGCCCCTGCAAGTCTCTCAACAGGCATATTCTCGCGTTCATCCAACTCTTTGTCTGTAAATGGAAGTTGCTCTCCACCCCCTGCGTCCTGTCGCAAGTGAGTAGGATACTTTACCTCTCCCTTCCCTGGGTCTGCCCCTTGTCTTGATAAACCCTCCTCTGGAGGATAATCCTGGCTCCCCAACGCAGAGCCTTCGTTATCTTCCTTCGCTGATCTATCTTCACTCTCGGATCTCTTTTTCTTTTTATATTGCTTGAGTTTATACTCAGCCTCTTCTTCTTTCTCTTTCCTGTCCTCTTCTTCTAATTCTTTATAATCGTCTTCACTGAGACTACCCATGATATCAAAGATAGATTTTGGCTTTTCATCCTTCTCTTCCTTGACAACTCGATCCCCTGAAGAGTCCAGTTTAATGAGATCTTCATCTTCTTTGGATTTCTTGAGCCTGAACATAAAATTACTTCCATCTTTCATTGAAGACATTATAAAAACTCCAGTCAGGACTTCTTTTTCTTTTTTCGAAGTTCTTCGGTTTTATTTTTCATTCGCTCAATACGCTCTCTAGCTTCGTCAACGTCGAATTCTTCACCCTCTTCGAGTGTCTCTCGATCTCCAAATATTTCCAAAAATGGATTCTTGCTATTATGCTCATCCATTAGTTCTCTCATATTGTACTGCCCTGCATCTGAATCAAAGTCCTCTGGAAAAACCTCAGAGACCTCCTGGGTGTATCTACGATCATCCTCTGCTGAGAAAAAATCAGGCAAATGACTATAGACATCGACTTTCTTATTCTCTTCCATTGCTATCTCCATGACTCATATTATTAAAATAATCCAAAAACCACAACAGGAAAAACTTTAGAGTCTAAAGTTTTCTACTTCACTGCCATGACTACCGCGACAGCAACACCACCTACTATCACAATTCCTGCACCTATTACACATCCCATTAATAAATACTGATACCGTTGCCCTTTGTATTTAGCAACATCTAAAATCAATTTATCGTTTTTTTTCTTTAAATCGCCATTTTCCAGCTTTAAGTTCACAATAACCTTACTCTGTTTATCTGCGATCTTATTAGCCTCAACCCTCTCTTTATCATACCACTCTTTTATTCTATTGTTTAATAATTCTTTCTCTCCAGTCAACCGAAGTCTCTCTTTGTCTATCGCTCTATACGTCTTCAATTCTTTCAATATTTTCTTGCCATGCTCTATCTTGAACGCAATATGACTCGATCGATCCTCTTTGCCTCTTTTGGGGTATTTACAACCCATTGAACTACATACGAGCAAGAAGGCACTCTCATCTGCTGCCATGGCGCTCAAGGGACTCAATGTAAATAAAAGTGAAATCATAAAAACCACTGCTTTATATTTATAAATCTTCATCTTTAAACGCCTTCAATAATTGGCTTGGTGTCATCTTGTCAACGGATTTCCCAATCTTAATCTTCTTTTTCTCTAGTTCTTTTAATTTTTTGTCGATCTCTATAATTTTCTTTTTATCAGGCTCTACCGCCTTCTCTGTCAGTTTTCTGATGGTTTTCAATCTAATCATGCCATTCTCTGTATCCAACTCAAGAATCTTATTCTTTGCGGACTTCATGATCTTCTGCCATCGCCATATCCTCGCCTGTTGAACAGCCCCAAAAACTAAAACAGCCACCAATAGCCCCCCCGCGACATACAACATCCAATTGCGGACATTGAAACTTCGAGCAGACGATGCATGCTCTTTTACTTTATTCGCAAGTTCTGCAATTTTATCTTTTTTTGCTTCCATCTTGTTATCTTTCATCTTTAAAATTCATGCCCACAGTTAGGACAACAAGTCCTTCTCGCGGATGCATCTTTCTTCGCTGGAACATTATTATCATGCATAGGGACTTCAAACGAAGTATCCTTGGCGCTATCACCACCATTAGAGACTCCACTGCTATTCGCTGACTCAGAAGGAAAGGAGGGATCATCCGCGCCATTGAATTTATCCCAATCAAAGTTCCCAAGCCCAATAAGTTCATTCAGTTCTTTTTCTTTATAGGGGAGCCCTATCTGTAACTCCTCAATAGACAAACTTGCCTCTTTTAAAATATCGCCCAAAAGTACCGCTTTATCCACAACGTCGGCACGCCCTCTTGTCTCGTTTAATATAAGGGTCAACTTTTTTGCCTGCGTATTTGAGACGACTCCCAGATTAATCACTGGAAGCAACTCATCTTCCAATAGTTCACTTAAAGGTGGAATAAACTCAGTGCGCGATAGGGCTTTGCCTTCTGCCGTTCTCCATCCCAAAATATCATCATAAATAGCCCCTGACGCCTCTTTGATCTTCCCTGAGGTCATAGACTCCTTTAAGAACTGTAACGCCCTCCAGCGATGTTCTCCGTCGATAATTTCATGCCCCTCATTTGCCGCATTCTCTCTCACGGTCACTGGATCAATAAAACCATTATGCATAATCGACTCTAATTCAGCATCGAACTGTCTCTCGTTCATTTTGTTCGGGTTCCATGGATTAGGAACAACATCCCTCCATTTTACCAATAAAATTTTCTGATCTCTTCCCAGGTTCCCGTTAAACTGACTCATTCTTCCTCCCAGCGAACTCCTCTGAGTTCCCAAATTTTAGTGGACTTCTCTTCAACCTCTCTATATTTTCGAATCTCTTGCCTCAATATATATTCATTCGACACCTTGCTCTCACTTACCCTTGGAGACTTGGTGATCCCGAATTCATTTTTAACTCCCCAGCGCAATGCCTTTACCCAACTTGTCGTATCTGCTGAGTACGCAGGGTATTCAGAGAGTATCCAGGGTCTTCCCATCCCCAGCAAATGGACCTTAGGCATCCTGCCTGTGGCTTTGAATTTTTGAATAATCTTAGAAAAGCAAAAATTTAGCCAATTTTTAACCTTATCTGTCGCATTGCGCCCTCGCGCATGCGGAACGATCCCCCCTAAGGAGAAATAGTCATAGTCTGCCAAAGCACGATCAATGTGCTTCTCTTCAGCCCCAAATGTGATCACCGGAAGAGGAGACACTCCCAGCGCTTCTAGTTTCTTCTGGTTTTCCCATGTTTTCTCTTGATCTCCAATCACATCCAGATTAAAGAAATGAAGAGAACGAGAAAGACCTCCCCATTCCCTCTCGAATTCTATGGCCCATTCAGCGTACTCCTCTGGATAGAAATCTCGACCCAATGTATGCGCAGTGAATGCTCCCGAGTCTATCAATATCCTCAGCCCAACGCTTGACCTGAACACATCTCTATATGGAGATAACTCATCCAAGTTTGCATAACTCAGTAAATGCTTATTCGCCCCCTCACAAAGTAATGCATTCTTTTGAATGTCCTGAGATGGGCTGCTCACTAAATAAAGATGCACGAGATATCCCCAAAAGTTTAGAGTCTAAAGTTTTTCATCGAAAGACATCAATTCATCATAGGGTTTCCCACCGTTCCATGTGAACTCAATAAAGGTCTTCCACCCCACACGCCTCTTTTCACAAGAGGGACACGTATTGCACCCATAGCCCCATTCATGCCGACTTGAAGGGCTCCTATCTCCATTATAGCAAGTATGCGTATGCTCAATAATAAATCCCAGTTTATTATGCAACTGAGCTAATTCAAAGATGTCATCTTTATAATAATCAAGCAAAGGAGATTCAATAGAGAATTCTGGGAAGTCATATCCAAGTCTTACTGTATTTTCAATAGACACCAGCGTCTCCTGACGGCAATCAGGAAATCCGTCTTCGTCGTCCCCGCAAAACCCACCATACACTTGAGTTGCTCCAAGGCGCTGAGCAATCATTGCTGCAGACAATACAAAGAAAATATTACGCCCTGGAGTGAACACCGAAGGAAGACCAGAGTCCAATGTTTTATCCATCGCAACGCCACTCAGCAATGCTGAATCTGTTAACTTAAAAACATCCTCGAGTCTCACCTTCTGCCATGGCACATTAAACACACCTGCAATCTTTCTAGCCTGAGCCAACTCTTCTTCTGCATGGAATTGTCCGTATTCAAAAGAGACCGCGCTCACTACCTCTGATTGCTCCATTGCCAATAAGAGCGCGACAGTTGAATCCATGCCTCCCGAAAGCATCACCACAGATTTACTCTTCATCAGACTCCTCCTTAGAGAAAGATGAGAATGCTCTCGCCCCCAAAGGAACTTCCGCACTAGATTCGATCTGCTCTTTCATCCACTTCATCTGCATTCCCATCGTCCCGCGTCCCTCTTGCAGTGGCGTCCTGCAGAATTTCCACAGTTTGCGACATGGGCCTGTATAAAGAACACCCCCAATCGCAATCACCTTTTTCTCGTCAATAATCCCAAGTTCTCGAGCCTGCCTCTTCATATCTCGAACTTCAACTGCTCTTTTGGACCCCATTTTCATATTATATGGCGCAATCACATCATCCAAGCTAACAAACCCATACTTCGCTGAAAGAATCATAATCCTTTCAGGGACCGTTAATGTCTTCGCGTAATTCAAACAGACCCTGAAAAAGGCCCCTTTATATAAATCTTCAGCTCTTGATGGGACCGCATGCTTATCTGACCCACAAGAAATAATAACAAGAGGAAATTCTTCTGTTCTCATTATGCAACACCCCAATATTTATGGGCTTGAATGCCCATTCTCCAACCACTTAAGTTTTTAATCTCAGCCACACAATTTTCCATCGTCAAATTATCCAATAACTCTCCAGAGGTCTCCCAAGAAGATTCTCGGGGAGTCGTCTCCGGCTGTAGCCATTTCGCCTGGATGACATCCTTAGATCTCTCCAGCAGCCCATCATAGTCATGAGGAGAATACGAAGGATACAATATCTTAATTTCATGACACACTTCAAGCCTGAGGTCCCTATCTGCCACCTTAGGAGAGCATGCAATCCAATCTAACTCGACACCTTCTCCCAACTTCTCTTCAATCGACAAGGTCCCATTCGTTTCAATCGCAACCATGAAGCCCTCTTCTTGCAGGCCCAATACCAACTCTTTATCCAACTGAAGCAATGGTTCTCCTCCTGTGAAAACAACCCATGAACAGTTTCCTCCCGCTTCCTCTGAAATTCTATCGATAAAATCGCTTTTATTTAAATTAAATGAATTATGTTTAGTGAAATCTGTATCGCATACAAAGGGACAATTCGCGCTATTATTTATAGCATCTCTCTCTCTGTCCTTTTTATAACCAGACCACAAATTACATCCCACAAACCTCACGAAAACAGAAGGCTCTCCCAGGTTGCAACCTTCTCCCTGGATCGTTAGGAAAATTTCTTTGATTGCGTATTGCTTCATCCGCAGCAACCTCCGCAGCCTTGCTCCTCTGCATCTCGCGTGACTTCTGCATAAGTGTCAGGTGTCTCAAATACCCTCACTAGACAAATCTTATACATATACTTATCAGTGGGAAGAGAATTCACATGTGCGGTGAGTTTATCAAAAATATGGCGGGATATATTTTCTACTGTGGTCGGAGCACCTATGTAATACAATTTATTGTCATTCTTCTTTAGCCAAGTTGAAATCTTTTCAGAGCCCGATGTTAAGAATGAGTGATCCATTGGATCGTAAATCTGATCCATGAGCATCTTATCAAAGTCATAAAAGTCAATAATCATCCCACTTTTGGCCCCCTTAGATTGAATAACTCCATCGACTCCAACCTCAACCATATACTGATGACCATGCATATTTGAACATTTACCATCATGGGAATCTAGTTGGTGACCTGCATGGAAACGAATTCTTTTAACAATTTTCAATGAACTACTCATTCTCTTAACCCTTCCTGTTATTGCGCATTCTTGATGCGGCTTCAATACCCTTGCCAATTTCTTCAGACACTCGCAAAGCCAATACCTGTCTTGCAGATGGACTAATTAACCCATTTGGATAAATTAACCTTAACATCTTTGCTCGATTAAAGTGATGACTCACCTCGTTTGGAGTCAATCCCGACGCAAACTCTAGATCAGATACATTATAATCACAAAAGGACCAAACGTATCCCCATCGCTGCAACTCGTTGTCAGGAATCCTTTCACTTAATTCATCAAAATAATCTGGAATATTCCAGTTAACATGAATCATGGACCACGCATGCACTAGATCAGCAAGTGCTGCGTTTTCCAGTAAGGGATACGCCGTGTCCAGAGAGTCCTTTGATATAAACTCCCGCAAAAGAACCATTAAGTCACTTGCTGTATGCATAAGTCCTCACCATGAAGAAAAAATAACGTCACTTCATTATCTTAACCACGAATACGCAAAGTATACATGGTTTTTAAAATTTTAAAAGGATTTTTTAATGAGGGAGGCTATTTAAAAGTCCTTGGCACCCATAGAAAACAAGGTGTCAACTGTCTCAGAGGATAATGTTTTTTGGATTCTCAAAACTTCTTGTTCAGTCAGCGCGGCTTTAGATTTCACAATGCTTTTAGGAAGTCCATGGAACTCGATCTCAGGAAAAACAGCCGAAGTGGCCAAAGCCTCATTCTCCGTCAATGGAATCCCTTTGCCAAACTTCCGCACAGCTTCTTCCACCTGCCCCGTTGCCCACATATAGTCCAAGGTGCCATTAGGATATCTTCGAAAAATTCCCTTATATGTACGGGACTCTGGATATACATGGAGATTATTCGGGCGATTCTCCACAGGCCACTGAGTGCCCCTTGCTGCAGGCATTCGATTGATTGGAACCCTGGATTGATTAAATGGACCACTTGGAAGATTTCCACTCTTGTCTGAAATCTCCTTCATCCTTGTTCTGAATAGCATATCACTTCCCTTTGGCAAATTATTTCGCCTTAAAAGTTTAGAGTCTAAAGTTTTTTATTCGAATTCAACGTACAAGTCCAACTCTAGATCCAACTCCATAGACTTCATTACCGAAATAGTATCATCAATTCTCGAGAATGGATGATCAGAAAAAGAATCTGATTTCGGGGCTAATCGATTTCTCGAGCGATAAGCATCGACCTCAAGTTTCATGGCACCCGCATATACAGATTTACTATTCACATTTGGCTCCCCCTTTAATAAAAGGATCGCCTTATCTAATTCATCGACTAAATCATTACCCTTGCCAATCTTATACTCCGATTTGATTTTTCGAGCCTGCTCCCTTAAATAATCCGACTTCACTTTATAAATATCAGCGACCACCTTGGCTTTTTCATTCTCCAATTTATCCATAGGGCTATCAGCAGATAGTGTTAATTTTCCTCCACTCATTCTCTCTATCTTGGAGCAAATCGAATTATATTTAGATAACAATAGAACCATCTTTGAATGATACTTGGTTCCGTGTAATTCATAAGATCTATGCTCGATATCTTCTATACGCTCTCTCTCTGGATAATACGCCTTAGAAAGATTGGACTCATTTAAAGATTTCTGCATTTTATCATCAGTCCGAATCTTCTTCGCTCTCCAACGAAGGACATCCGACTCGAGTCGAAGCCAGTCTGCGCAGCATGATCTCAGTTTAGTCCGTAGACTCTCTCGCCTCTTCTTCTCGCCATCATTGTCATTCGCTGAGAATACAGGAAGATCCTGCATTTCCGCTCGACAATTATGTTCCTCTGCCATTAACTCTAAAGCCTTGGCATGATACGGTGTTCCTGAAAAATTCTCCATCTTCGAACCACCAATTTGATTATAGGAACCCATGTGCGGAGATGATCCCGTTAAAAAAGATACAATAGACATAATAGACTCCATCTTATTTCATGTAAAAAACTTTAATTGATCCCATTGGTTCGACATCAACAATCATAGACTTTTTCGTGTCAGAATCCAATCTTTTTCGATTGACAATCTTCTTAAGGACATCCGGACTAATCGCTCTGTTATTATACATCTTCAAAACTTTCTCGAAGACCTCTGGAGAATGGTCTGTCCCATGATACTCATTGTATTCCTCTAAAGCCTCCTGTCCAGTATAGAATGTCTTCCTTGGATTAGTCGGTCTATAACCACTCACCTTAGAAGCCGTCGTGTCAACAGGCTCACTCAATCCAAATGGAACTCCCTTTTTCTTCTCTTTTTTTTCCGGGACGTCCTTCTTTTCCGGAGAAATCTTCGTAGAAGCATTCTCAGTTGAGACCAAGGCGTCCTTTGATGGAGGATTCTTAGTTGAGGTCTCCTTTAATGGAGGCTTCTTAGTTGAGGTCTCCTTTGATGGAGGCTTCTTAGTTGAGGTCTCCTTTAATGGAGGCTTCTTAGTTGAGGTCTCCTTTGATGGAGGCTTCTTAATTGAGGTCTCCTTCGTTACAACATCCTTCTTCGCATCGGACCCCAATCCTCCTTCATTTATCCAATCCTTTAATTTCTTTTTAGAGATCCTGGCCCTCCGACCAATCACAGGATCATCTCCAATCGCTTCTATTTTATGATTTGTCCCATGATATTCATTGTATTCCTCTAAAGCCTTCTTTTTGCCATACGTTGATTGAGATGACTTAAATTCATAAGGAGCACGCTCTCGAGAATGAGAGTCAGGAGTCTTCTTCGCAGCAATTACTTTATTAGATTGTTCCTTCTCTGGAGAGATATTTGACTCTTTCTTCTCTTTAGTCTCTTTAGTCTCTTTAGTCTCTTTCTTCTCTTTAGTCTCTTTCTTCTCTTTAGTCTCTTTCTTCTCTTTAGTCTCTTTCTTCTCTTTAGTCTCTTTCTTCGCAGGGACTGCATCTCCCGTCACGGACGCGATCTGTTTCTTCTTAGACGCCTCAACCTTTTTGGGAACTTGTTGCTGCTCTATTGGCGTGGTTGTTTTCTCTTTCAAGACATCTCTCTTCGGCGCTATGTTAAGTTGATTAAGAAGAGCATTCGCAACATCATTTGCCTTGGCTTCTACTTTTTCTTTCTTTGCTGGAACGACATCCTTATTCCTATAAACTCCAGTCTCCGCAATTCTTGCTTCCTCTTTGCGATACGCTTCATCCTTCTCTGCTTTCTGCCGCTTCGCCTCGTTTACAAGTTCTTCAGGCGTCAAATTAGGCAATGAACCCGATCTTTCTCTGGGTTCTGCCTTGGGCGCTTCTGGTGCTGCTTTAGGCGCTTCTGGCTCTACCTTGGGCGCTTCTGGTGCTGCTTTGGGCGCTTCTGGCTCTACCTTGGGCGCTTCTGGTTCTGCCTTAGGCGCTTCTGGCTCTACCTTAGGCGCTTCTGGCTCTGCCTTGGGCG
>Ga0114918_10004008_pt1 | contig 12878 bp, 13 predicted proteins | sample LantaG_FD_87015 | JGI IMG/M metagenome (GOLD analysis project Ga0114918, IMG submission 87015) | Deep subsurface microbial communities from Baltic Sea to uncover new lineages of life (NeLLi) - Landsort_02402 metaG | ecosystem: Environmental > Aquatic > Marine > Oceanic > Sediment | place...
AAGCTTGACTCATAAGCCTTAAGGAAGCGGTCAATGTGATGGAAAAGCTAAACATGTTTCTGTATGCGCCGGATTCTGGTCTGATTATTGAATCAACATCCCTGTTATGGCCGGAGTATATCGTCAGCAGCCTGCCTGTGCCTGTCTGCGTGCGGTTACGCACAGGCCCAGGCGGAGCCGCACGCAGACCACCCAGGCATCCGGAACGGAACCAGCGCAATGAGACTGGCAATGGTTGTCGATATATAAAAAATGTTCATCATGAGGAAGGTTTCCGCCAAAGACAAAGCCAGGATCAACAAATAAACGATCGGACAGCCCCATTTGCACACGATGGTTAAATGCTTCGATTTCTGCTCCAATGTCACTATTTATTCAATTTTGTGGACAATAGGTCTGCTCCCCAATATCAATCCCCCAACCAGCATCTCATCGGTAAATTCTCCCCTAATCCCTTGAAATACAAATTGCTCATATGCCTTCATCGCCCTCTTTAAGTTTTCTCTAAATCATAGTTTCAATAAAAACCCATCATTGCTGTAAAATCTCCGGGGGGAGATAGTACAAAAACGACCGATAAGAAATGTTTGGAATACAAGCATTTCATTATTTTGTAAACCTTTCGGATAAGGGGCTCGTCTAAAATGAATAGACATCGAATATCCAATCAATAAAGGAGGTTATCTTAATGCGAAAACGAAAGCCTATAGAAAACAGTCCTTTGAGGATGTCGGGATTGGAGTATTATCATGTTTAAATTCTATTTAAAAACTGCTGTGCGTAATCTTTTTAAATTCAAATCAATTTCGTCTATTAATATTATTGGTTTGTCTGTTGGGATGGCAGTATGCATTTTACTCATGCTTTATGTTCAGGATGAACTGAGTTTTGATCGCTATCACCAGCATTCAGACCGAATTTTTCGTATCCTTGAAAATGATGAAACATATACTTCACCCCAAGTTTCTGAAATGGTCAGTGTTAATTTTCCGGAAATTGAAAGATCAGCCAGAATACTGCTAAGAGACCAATGTATGGTTCAATATAAAGAGAAACAATTTATTGAAAAACAGTTTTCCTATGCTGATCCCAACCTTTTTTCAATATTTTCATTCAAGTTGAAAAAGGGAAATCCGGCAACAGTTTTAAAACGCCCATTTTCCATTGTGATTTCTGAAGCGATTGCCTATAAGTATTTTGGCGAGGAAGATCCCATTGGGAAAGTCTTGAGACTTGAAAATAAACATGATTATATAATTACCGGATTGATGGAAGAAATTCCTCATAACTCTCACTTTCGTTATAATATCCTGGCCACTCTGGCTGGCTCCGACCTGGTTTTCGGATCAGATTGGATGTCAAATTGGGGATGGCGGAATTTTATTACATATCTTCTGGTTCAGGAGAATTTTTCCCAAACCTTGTTTGAAAAGAAATTATCACCATTTATTGCAGAAAATCGAGACTTTGATGAGGGTGAGAGTCCCTCAACCTACACACTACAAGCCTTAAAAGATATCCATCTCTATTCAGGTTTTATTGACAATGACATTCAGGTTCAAGGAAATATTAGTTACGTGTTGATATTCTCTGGTATTGGGGTCCTCATCCTACTAATTGCTTGTTTCAATTATGTCAGTCTTCTTACTGCCAATGCTACCACGCGTGCAAAAGAAGTCGGAATCAAGAAAGTCGTGGGTTCTACACGAAATCAGCTTGTCAGGCAATTCATAGGTGAATCGATTGTTGTTTTGATGATAGCGCTGTGTTTTGCGATTGCCTTGTCATATCTCTGTCTGCCGATTTTCAATACACTGACCAGTAAGTCTCTTTCTCTGACCATCCTTTTCAGCAGTCGGATGGTTTTAAGCATCCTTGGTATTTTGGTTTTTACCGGTTTGCTCTCGGGATTTTATCCCGCGTTTGTCCTCTCCTCTTTTCAACCCGTAAAAACGCTCAAAGGCATCAAAAGTAGCGGTCATACAAAATTGAACCTCGGAAGAGTGATCGTAGGCGGACAGTTTACCATTTCAATCATTCTTATTATCTGCGCTCTGCTCATGGCCCGGCAATTACGTTTTTTGCAGACTGAAAAACTGGGTTATAATAAAGAACACATTATTGTCACTGAAATTCATGATACAGAAGAGTCGCATAAGTATGAACCATTGAAAAACGAGCTCTTGCAAAATAGTAATGTGACATCCGTAACTGCGGCGAGCCGTATCCCTTCGGATGATTTAAACAATTGGGCGAGCTTTCAGCTTCCCGGGCAAAGTGAATGGATTAATATGCCCATTGCGCATGTCAACTTTGACTATTTTAGGACTTTTGGGATTTCTGCCATTCAGGGACGCTTGTTCTCAAGTCAAATGGAGACGGATGGGGACCAGGCGCTCATTCTTAATGAAATGGCATTGAAGAGGCTGGGCTTAGACCAGAATGTAATCGGGAAACCTATTCACATATCGTGGCCTTCCTCCAACCGCAGCGTTATCGGTATCGTCAAGGATTTCCATTTTGAGTCTCTCTATAATCCCATTCTTCCCGTAGCGTTTGTTATCTCACCGGCACAATGCTGGAAGATGGCTATTAAGGTTCGTACTGCACATTTGAATGAAACTTTGTCTTTCATCGAAAAAACATGGAAGGATTTCTATCCTGAATGGGTTTTTGAACATCAATTTGTTGATGATCAGGTGAGGCAGTATTATGAGGCTGAAGAGAGGACTTTTCAAATGATGAGCTATTTTACCTTTCTGGCCATCTTTGTGGCCTGTCTCGGACTATTTGGTTTGGTCTCTTTTATAATAAAAAGGCGATTCAAGGAAATAACCATTCGTAAAGTTTTAGGCGCACCGGTTGTCAGTATATTCGCTTTGTTGTCCGGTGAACTGTTGTGGGGGATATTACTGGCCAATTTGGCTGCCTGGCCTATCGCCTGGTATGCCCTGAATCACTGGCTTCAGAACTTTGCTTATCGTACATCCCTCTCCTGGTGGATATTCATTGTCGCAGGTATGAGCGTAATGGCAGTTGCATTATTAACCATGAGTTGGCAAACTCTTCGGGCTGCACGGACTAATCCCATAGATTCACTGAAATATGAGTAATACATATCAATGAAGAAACAAATAAAAAATGACCCATCACCAGGTAGTCTTCACCATACCCAAGATGCTGAGGATATTCTTCAAGTACAAAAAACACCTCCTCTCTGATCTCTGTCTCTGCGACAAGGAGGTGATTGTGAAATATCTGAAAGCTGTAACCGGCAGAGAACTTAATCCAGGCATTATTGCTGTTATTCAGTCGTTTGGAAGCCGGATAAACTTCACCCGCACCTGCATTTTTTGGTTACAGAGGGAGGGGCAGATAAAGAAGACTGGTTCCATTAGTTAACAAGCTTCAATGATGTTCTGCTCACCCGGTTTTTCACACGCGTTGTGAATTATCTTTGTTTAATAGAGAACTTTTCAATAATACTTTTTTCGCAATTCTGAACACTGTAATCCACAGAATCCTTCTTGCTCATCCTTTATGGTATTTTCCTCTAAAACTAGGGGTTTAATCCAATCATGAAACTCTTCAAGTGTATTGCAATCCGGAAGATAATTATCATTCCAAGGTTGATTTTGCATTGTTGCCATAAATAATCCTTCACAAGACCTTCGTGGATATAGAGATAGATAGCAATGTTTGAAATCATTCACAGCAAAATAATGACTTCTGACAATAAAATCATCCCAATTCCTATGTAATTCATCTTTTGACTTTATATCAATAATACCAATCTCAGCAATATCACGCCTTTCATTTTTCAACCACACTTTTTTCATAAGATCAATTGCCTCAATATCAATTTTAAGAGCACTGTAGCTATATATTGTCAAAAAGTATGCATTTTTTAAGAAAATTTCTAATTCATACCATTCGTTTTTTATAAAGGGGTCTATTGTATAGCCTTTTTGTTTGATGGGATACAATAATTTAGTATGCTTAAACAACTCACCACAAAGCGTAGAGACAAAAAGAAGTAAGACAGATTACCAGAGATTCTATTACCTTGCTAGCCAGGTTCTAAAAGGAATCAGGTCTCAAATCTTCTTTCCAAGGCAAAGCTTTTGGTGTAAAGGATGTGAATATGCGGAATTATGTAAAAATTGGAAGGGAAATTGAATGGAGGCAGGAAAATGAAGAAATACACGGTAGTTTATGAGGTCGAGATCAAAGCAAAAAATATTGAGAAAGCCGACCTTGAAGAGACGAAGAACAATGCCAGGCTGAAGAGGATTGAAGATGAGAATGAATCTTGGGAAAGGTTTTACCACACTGATGACTGACCTCAGAGTTCCAGTTCTTTCAAAACAAAAAGGAAGTAGAAAATCTACTTCCTTTTTATCTTTATGAATATTTTAAAAGAGAAAAATTTAGAATTCTAATTGTTTGACAAAAAAATTAGGAGAAGGTAATTTAAATTAAAGATGAAAAGTGAAAACTCATTACAAATAATCTTCCAAGGATTGAGCCAAAAACTCCAAGCTGATTTCGAATTGTTAAGTAGTCAGTTTTCTCATTCGCTTTCTACTGGTGAAGCCAGAGAATTTGTATTAAAGGAGCTTCTAAGACAATATTTGCCAGCTAAGCTTGGTGCTGAAAAAGGAATCATTATTTCTTCTGTAGAAAATGAATTACCAAGCAAACAAATAGATATAATAATTTATGATAAATTAAATACGCCCGTACTTTATAATGTTGAAAATTTGCGGATTTTTCCTATCGAGGGTGTTTATGCAGTTATTGAGGTAAAAAGTAATCTTGATTCAAAAACTTTTAAGAATGCCATTGAGAATGTTAGGTCTGTTAAAAAAATGACAAAAAAAGCCTTTATTGAACAAAAAGGAGCAATAGTTAGTACGGTAAACTTATATGGGAAAGAATGGAAATATTTTCCAGTAATGGGGTTTATTTTTTCTTATGCTGGCATAAAAGATATCAAACTTTTGAAAGATAAATTAAGACAAGATGACGATTTAAAAAACTTAGAGAATAATATCGATACAGTTTGTATTCTTAACAATGTTATAATAACTAATCAAAATACAGATGGCAAAATAGTTGTTACAAAAGAACCTGACACAAGGAGAGGTTTTATTAAAACCTCAAATTCATTGCTTCTTTTTTATCTTCTGATGATGCATGTATTAACGCAAACTTGGATGCGACCAATTAAAATGACTGAATATGCTTTTAAGACAACATTTGGGGATTTTGAAATATAATTATGACCTGGCCAACGAAAAATTAGGCGAAACAAAAACCTCAAGAACTTTTCGAATCCGTTCTAAACAAATCAATGACTCCAGCAGTAGAATGAAATTCGCTATGGGGCAAGAAGGAGAATTAGTAAAATAAATAAATGTATAAAGAAACTTTGAGAAATAAAGTAAAACGTACTTAAATTTTAAAACATGCAAAATCCTCTCGAAAATTTAGTAAAAATTATCTAAATCCCTCATAATCCAGGTTCGAACTTTGTCCATTGCGGACAGGTGCTGAGAGGTATTCATTAGTGCATCTATTTCCTGAGAACGGCATTCTGGTGAAGGGCTTGTGAGTATAGGGAACACTGCAAAGCGTGGAAGGGGAATTAGCTCTTTGTCCAAATTCAAAAGGAAGGAGATACCTGCTTCCTTTAATTTCTAATATAATTCGCAAAAAATTTGAATCTTTAAATTAATCGTATTATCATCTAATCAGAGTTATTTGAAGATGAGATACAAGGTAAATGCACCGGTTGAGGGTAATATTTATCTGGATTGTCCTTACTCTTTTAAAAAAGAAGGTTATGCAATTGAATTTCATCTAGATAGTGACAAGAAACTGGCAGAGATTGCTATTTGGATAGATGTTTCTAGTAGGGACATCGAAAAATTTAAGAGCGAGATATCAAAAAAAAATGGGATAATCCATTTAAAAGTGGGTGGTGATGCTGAGGTTAAAAACAAGATAAAAAATGAATATCAGCTTCTTGAATCGAATTTGTCGTTTATCAGCCAGGGCATATTAAGAAAAATACATTGGGATAAAGTAAAAGAAGAATTTATTCCTCAAAATGAAGAAGAAAAGAAATATATAAAAGTTTTTTCTTTTAAAACTACCGAAGAATATTCCGATCCAAAAGCTACAATCAAAGAAACAATTTTAAAACACTATGTGATAAATGGGGCGAAATATGAACAATTGGCTATACCAAAAGCTTTTTGGCGAGAAGGGATCAATTACTTCAAAAAATTCCAGTATATACAAGCATTTTATAATTATTACTTCATAATCGAAGGTCTTTATGCTAATGGGAAAAGTGGCGAAAAAGAGGTTTTAAAAGAGTTTGCCAAATCATCAGAATTATCTGAGATATGTGAAAAAACTTTGAATCAATTTAAGAAAGATAAAAGACATGGTAAGAAATTAATTGAAATGATGAATGAAGAAAATTGTCCAAATGATAAATTTGGTCTTCAAAGACTGTTATTTAAAATTAGAGGTAGATTACATCATTATTCTAAAAAGAGTTCGAAATCAGTTAGTACACCATTTAGTCAGAGGGAATTTGAGACTGTAGCTTTAATTTGCGGATATGTTGCCTGTCTAGCCATAGGATATCGTGAGGTAAAAATAAATACAGAAAATCGTAACATCTAGCGTGTACTATTTACGAATGGATTTTAATTTGTTAATCTCAAATTAACGCTGTGATTTATCAATCAATACATAATCAATTCTTAAAAACTAATAAAAATCTATTTTATGAACTGTCTTCTCTATGCCCGTGTCTCCACGGACAAACAAGCTCAAAAAGACCTGTCTATCCCGGCCCAGATTGAGGCCATGAGGGAATATGCCAAGAGAAACAACTGGAAAGTTGCAGGTCATTTTGTTGACGAAGGAGAATCAGCTAGAACAGCCAATCGCCCAGAACTCAAAAAGCTCATTCAGCATTGCAAAGAAAATAAGGGAACAGATATTGTCCTTGTTCATAAGATTGACCGGCTTGCCAGAAATCTAATCGATTACGCGACAATTAAAGCAATACTGAAGCAGAAAGGAATTAAGCTTGTTTCTGTTTCTGAACCTTTTGACGATAATCCTGTAGGACATCTCCTTGAAAATATCATTGCTAGTATATCCGAATGGTATAGTGCTAATTTGGGAGAGGAAATTAAAAAGTCTAACTCTGCTAAGCTCAAAAGAGGAGAGTGGCCTACTAAACCTCCTCTCGGATATAGAAGCATCACGGGAGAAAATGATAGGACTAAACATGTTCCTGATTTAAAAAGCTCGCCATTGGTCAGGCAGGCATTTGAGCTTTTCTCAACAGGGAATTATTCGCTTAAAACTCTTTCAGAGGAATTGGCTCTTAGGGGGTTGAAAACAAGATATGGTAAGATATACAGCAGCAAATCCATAAAAACCGTCCTTACAAGAAGGTTTTATATAGGCAGACTTGAATGGAAAGGCCAAGAATACAAGGGGAAGCATGAGCCAATCATATCCAAAGAGCTTTTTTATCGAGTTCAAGAAGTTCTAAAGAGAAGAAGCGTTGATACAGGAGTAAAAGGAAAATTAAATTTTCTCCTACGAGGAATCGCCTTTTGCCAGGCCTGTGGACAGAGGCTGACAGGGGAAGTTCATCCTAGAGGAACATATTACAGATGTCTTCCGAATATCCATAAAGAGAAATGTAATCAGCCTTATATTCCAGTAAAGCTCCTCGATGGACAGTTAGAAGCCCTTTATGAGCGATTACAGCCGCCTAAGAGGCTGTTAGAGCTTCTAAAAGGTCGAAATGCATGAAATAGCTAAAAGAAGAAAGCAGATAGCAGAAAAGGAGCTGAAAATGCTTAAAAGAACTATTGAAGACTTGGAAAATAAAGAAATGAAGCTATTGGATGAGATGTTGGGAGGAAAATTGTCTAGGGAAATCTATGAAAAGATGGAGAAAAAATACAATGAAAAAAGACGAGCAGCCGAAGCCCGTCTCAGCCAGCTTGAAGTAGATTATGAAGATCCCCTGGATTTCTTCGATAAATGTATTGTAGTAGGAAGTATGCTTTCCTTTCTGCATCAAAAACTAAAATACGAACATAGAAAGAATCTATTGAAGGCGGTCTTTGAGAAAATCTATGTCAAAGATAGGTCAATTGTTGACGTGAAACTTAACCCTCCATTCTCGATTCTCCTCCAAAAGGACATCGAAAAGCTGTTCAAAGATCATCCTTCTCTGCCCACTAAAGAGGACGTTTTCGAACAGATTATTGATTTTACTCTTTCAGAGCAATATAGGACAGCAAAGGATTTAATTGATTGTTTAACAGAGAAATCAAGGCGTTTCTAAAAAAGTTAGGTTATAGAATCACAAGATTTCTAGGTCTACTATGGTTTAGATCTTATATGATGTGACTTGATGGATTGCAATATAGCATGGATATTGATATGATATCGTTGTATTTCCATCAGCATTAGGGATGGAAATTTTAATTTATGATGCTGTTTTTTTATTAAATTTTCGCACTCTATTGTACTTATATAGCAATTGTTAGCTAGATATCCGGGTGAATCAAAGCATGTCAATATTTACTAAAGTATTTGAAGTCTTTTCGAGACGGCCTGAATCATCTGTCAGGACTACACATGATATCCCTGAGAGTACACGTAATAGGATCTTCCTATGGTGTAATGAAGTATTCAGCAATAGCCGCTCAGAGTATGGCACCGGTGATTACCGGTCTAAGTTCTGGCAGCAGGTACATCGGTTTCTTCAGTATCGACACGGAAAAATTCAGGTTTCTCGCGGCCAAAATTCCACAGCCTCTCCTGTGGAGGATGCAATCGCCTTCCTAGCCACCTGTCCTGGCGATGAATTTCTCGATTTCATTGAGTACATATTTCGTGTTGAGTGCTTCTTTCATGTTGCGCTACCAGAGAATCAACTCATTAAAGAGCTTAATGATCTTTTGCAACAGGATAACCTGCCCTATCATGTAACCGATTTCGTTAAAGAGACAGTACGAGAGAATGTCACCGAGCCCCCATTCGTTGGTCGTGGGGCTACCGTTGTCAAGACTGTGGCATATCCGAAGGTTATCATGCGAGAAAACGAGGTGACACATAGGACAATGACCGTTCCAGCATTGACGCTACTTCAGCGGCCTGAATTCAAGGCTGCCAATTCTGAATACCTTGAAGCCTTGGAAGATTATCGTAAAAATGATTTGGGAGATTGCCTGACAAAGTGCGGTAGTGCATTTGAGAGTGTTCTGAAGATCCTTTGCGACCGTAAGGGTTGGTCATATAGTATGACTGACACAGCAAGCAGTCTGGTCAAGATTGTGTTAGATAAAATGAGCCTAGATAGTTATTTCGAGCCTGTTTTAATGATCGTCGCAACCCTCCGAAATAGGCTCAGCACATCACACGGTGGTGGTGTTAATCCGAGACAAGTGCCGAGACACCTTGCAAGATATGCTCTCAATGTAACAGCAGCAGCAATCTTACTTTTAATAGAAGAGGCCGGAGAGCAATAGATATCCAGCATAGCTTGTATAACCGGCTGATTTACGGCTGTAGTCGAATGTCGACTCCGCCAAACGTTAGTTAGAATAGAAAAAGGCAAATGAGCTCAGTAGTCCTTGAGTTGCAGCAAGAAGCTTTGAACCGAAATGTACGCGTTTCAGATCTCCTTCGTAAGGCTCTTGTTGTGGCAAAGAAGCTTAATCTGCAGGAATTCCAAGACTGGATAGAGAAAGAACTCAATGGATATGGTAACACTGAAGATATTCCTGATTACCGAAGGATATCGGGCCAAATTCGTGCCTGGAATCCTTATCACGGGTGGATTCCTCTAATTTTTGAGGACGCAAAGGAAGGCGAATTACTTTCACATCGGAAATCTAGGCAAGCGATTGCCGAGTTAGAGAACCTAGTTGATCGAAGTGAAAAAGGTTCATCTCTTCATGTGCCATTTCCGCAAGAACTTCAAAGACGCCTTAGTGAAGTAATCGAATTTGAAACCGAGATTAGTCTGTTCGCTGATTGCTCTGGCATTGCCCGAATAATTGACAGCGTCCGCACAATTATATTGAATTGGGCATTAAAACTCGAAGAGGACGGAATTCTTGGTGAAGGACTTTCTTTCTCCTCTCAGGAACAAAATGCTGCTAGGAGGAGTCCTCAGAATATCACAAATTTTTACGGCCCTGTTCAAAGCCCACAAATCCAACAAGGATCTCCTCAGGCAATTCAAATTACAGCATCAATCAGCTTTCAGCCAGAGGCAATTAAGGCTTTTTTAGAAAATCTTCGTGATGCCCTGAAATCTCTGCAGATATCTCCGGAGCAGAAGTTAGAGGTAGATGCGGAGTTACAAACATTGGAGGCCCAAGTCAAATCTCCAAAGCCAAAATCTTCCATACTTCGTGAGAGTCTCTCCTCAATTCGCCGAATTCTAGAAAGCGCGGGTGGCGGTGCCGCTGCTCATCTATTGGTTGAACTTGGAAAACTTTTGACCTAAGATCTTTTATATAGTAATTGTTCGGAACATCTTTAAATGAGGAACAAGGTTGACTTCAGAAAGGCAACTCATCGCGATGTTGATGGGATTTGTGCTCTCTTTTATGAAGGAATGGTATTTCACGAGAAACGTGACGAATACTTCAGATCCTCGGCGGATGCTGTGGATAGGTTCCGAGAGTTCGTTTCTCAACAGGTAGGCAATTCACGATCGAGACTGGTTGTGGCTACAACTGACGAAGGAATTGTAGGATACTGCCTTGCATTCCTGCATCAGCGACCACGTATCTTTGCCCTAAAAGATAATGCCGTGATCACCGACCTGGTTGTTTCGGAGGAATACCGGAGAAGAGGCATAGGATCTCTCCTTGTAAGAGAGTAAGAGCGCTGGTTGCACCAACACGGAATCTGCTGGCTCGAGGCCCAGGTCGCAATGAAAAACGAGGTGGCAATCGAGAGGCTACGCCAGACTGGAAATCCCAAGGCCCTGCAGCACCATTTAGGCCACTCATCGATTTCCATGGTAATGAGGTATCTTTCTACTTTAACCCTGGAAGACTCTTTAAGAATCCAGCAGCAATTGGAATTCAAAGAGAAGGATGAATATTAACTTTGTGATGAAATTAAGTACCATTAGCAAGTTCGCCATAAGTCACTTCTAATGCTATTTTATACTTTTTTAAAGATATTCCATATATTTGATTTTTATCAATATCACCTTTACAGACAAGTGCAACAGTTTTACCTCGGGTATCAATTATAGGTGCACCACTGCACCCTTGAAAATGCTCATGACCAGGATATCTCATTGGGAGTTTAAAAATATAATAATCATCTTCAATTCCTATATATTTCAAATCTAAGTAAATTTTGTGGACCATAATTAGGGCGTTGCTAATTCTTGCTGGCATTACGTAACCCGAAAAGCCATAACTTTCTGTTCTTTTAGGTTCCTCATCAAACTCTGCTAAACATACTTTTCTTTTCTCCTCAAGAACTATTTGTCCATTTGGTTTTATAACTTGAAAATAAGAAACAAAATTTTTTGGAACAGATACATATGAAAAATCAATATCTTGAAATTTAGGATTATTGATCGAGGTTGAAGCTAGAAAAGTCATTGCATTTAATGGGAAAAGTCTTGTGCCTTTGCTAGGCTTATACCTTACTTCAACCGCCCAATTTCCCATATCTCCTGTTGCATGCTGCACCGTGAGCAACAGTCTTTTCTTTTTAAAATCAATCAGACAACCAGCAGCAAACCTTATTGGCATTCTGTTTCTATCAAGCTTTCTAAGAGGAATACTTGATAATTTGATGTAATGAGTCAACTCATTTCTATCCATAATCTCTACTCAATGAAGCCACACCCCGGGCTAAAGCCCGGGGTTTCGGCTCTCTAGCATAATCTGGCTATGAGTTCTTGTGCTGTTGTCGGATGTACTTTTTAACAACTTCTTCATTAACCTGCCCTACCGTCTCGGCAAAATAGCCATCCGCCCAAAAACTATCTCCCCACAGAAATTCCTCCAACTACGGAAATTCCATCCGTAACATCCGACTCGTTCCCCCCTTGAATATCTGTACTACCTCTACCACACTGTACTGCGGTTGTATCTGGACCACAATATGAATGTGATCATCCTGAATACTCATCTTGCTAATCCACCACCCATTCACCTTGCACGCCTCATACAGAAAATTCTTGAGGCGGATGGCTATTTTGCCTCTTAAAACCCTTTTCCGGTATTTGGGTATCCATACCAGATGATATTGAAGCCGATGTTTTGTATGTGCTCCTGTGGCATATCTGGCCATAGCCAGATTATGCCTGATTTTCCTCCACTTCGCCAGCTTTAGCTGGCTTCGTTCCGAGTGCCATTCATCCCCAGGCTTAAAAGCCTGGGGTTTTCTGGCATTTTACATAAAATGAGCGAACATTACCGAAAGAATCTTATCCATTACCCTTTCCACCCTCACAAAAAACTATAGCTGAGCTCATTAATGTTAGTAGAAAAACGGTCATTAAGAATATAAGGTTACTAAAGAAGCTAGGTCTAATATCTGTAGAAAAGAAAAAAGGGAGCTTTTACTCATTACTTTTTAAGCCTTATGTAACAAGTAAGATACAGGGATGTGTAAAAAAGGATGTTTCAGAGGAGAAAGACGGTTACAGTATTAATAAAGGGATAAGGTGGAGCCAGCAGAGGGAGTCGAACCCTCGACCTACTGATTACGAATCAGTTGCTCTACCTCTGAGCTACACTGGCTCTTTGTCAGTTCTTACTTCAGAACACATAGAAAATAAT
>Ga0114918_10004010_pt1 | contig 12871 bp, 13 predicted proteins | sample LantaG_FD_87015 | JGI IMG/M metagenome (GOLD analysis project Ga0114918, IMG submission 87015) | Deep subsurface microbial communities from Baltic Sea to uncover new lineages of life (NeLLi) - Landsort_02402 metaG | ecosystem: Environmental > Aquatic > Marine > Oceanic > Sediment | place...
ATTTTCTCGTCTTCGGGTTTTTTCTCTTTTTCTCTTTCCACGCCCGCTTTCCGCATTGTGTAATCCAGCCTCTCTCTCTTTCTTCCCGATATCAAGTTCGGTTGTTTGTTCTGCAGTTTTTTTATTTCAATTTTACAAGTAAAAAAATAGGGGGGAGAGGGGGGAGGGGGTTGAAGAGAAAGCAGCGCAAAAGGAAGAGAAAGAAGAGAAAGAGACAAGGAAAGGAAACGAAAGACCACACTCAAAGAGGCCTCCTCCCGGGCAAGTTGTTCCCCCGCGGGTACTTGGCGGGGGTGCCCTTCACCTTCCTCACCACCACCACGCTCCTCCCGGGGGCACCAGAGATTAAAGGAGGCAGAGTCTCGATCAATTCAATCTCCCCGCCGAGGAGACTGATCGCCTTTCTTGCGGCCTCGACCTCGAGCTCCAGCTGCGAGTTGTCCCCCGGAGGCCCCTTGGGGGAGATCCACGCCCCTCCGACCTCGACCAGCGGCAGGCAGAGCTCCGCCAGCGTGCGCATCTCCGCGACGGCGCGGGCGACGACCACGGGAGAGCTCTCCCGCAGCGAAGAAGAAGACGAGGAAGAGGAAGAGTTTCCTTCTTTCCCGTCGTCGTCGTCGTCGGAAGGAGGAGGAGGAGGAGAAGCAACAACGGCTGCGGCTTCCTCGGCCCTGCTCCAGAGCACTTCCGCGTTCCTTATCCCTGCCTTTTTGACAGCGTCGGCAACGGCGTCGCAGCGCTTCCTCAGGGCGTCAATCAGAACAAAATGCCACTCGGGGCGGGCCGCGGCGAGCGCGGCGCCCGGGAAGCCCCCGCCGCTCCCGACGTCGACGACCCTGAAACCGACTTTCGAGCCCTTTTCGGGGCCGTCGTTTCCGTCGTTTTTTGCTCTGTTCCGCGCCTCCTCTCGCCACCGTTCTTCCTCCCTGTCCAAAAGGGGCAGCAGGTCGAGCGAATCGGCGCAGTGGCGGAGCAGAGCCGGGCCGCGGGACCTCACGGCGGTCATGTTCAGCCCCTCGCTGTTCGCCTTCAAGACCAAATCGAGGTAGCGCGTCGTTCTCTCCAGCGCTTTTTGGTCGAGGGAGGCTAGCGTGGGGTGGGCGAGGGCCTGGTCCGAGGAGACGGCGTCGAGGGGTGAGGAGGGCGCGGGAGGGGACGTGGAAGAGGTTGAAGACGAAGAGGAAGCGGCGGCGAGCATTGGCATCGGTCTCATCGGAATCGCTCTCCGCCTCGGAATCGCCGCGCCCCTGCACCTCAACGCACCTCCGCCGCGCCCTGTTATCCTCACGGCATCTGCAGCCGTCGCACGGAGGCAGAGAAGGGCCGCAACGCGCCCTCCCGAGGCCGCCAGGAGGAGCATTCGCACGAGTTTTTTTCACCGAGAAAAAACGAAAATGTGGATTTTTTAAAAAAAAACGAGCGAATTTCTATCTCTTCACACTTTTCCCACTTTCTTTTTCTCTCTTTATCGCGCTCGTTTCTCTTTCCGTTCACCAGAGATCGGCAGAGAGAAGATCAAAAACAACATGCATCGCGCGATAACGCCGTCGCTGGCGGGATGGTAAGAAAGGAAGAGCGGAGGAGGAGGATGAGGAAAGAAAGAAAGGAAGGAAGAAGCAAAGACTTTCTAGCCGTCGGAGGTCGCATCTGCTTTTCCATCGTCTTCCTAGCCCTTCCCGCGCCTGTTATCTCACTCTCTATCGCTTCCGATGTCGCCTCTCGAACATATTTAACACCCTCACAAACAGCAGCAGGACCGCCGCGGCTCTCCCTCCCAGGCAGCAGCTCCGAACGATGCCATGCCGCGGCCGCTCGTCTTCTGTCACCGTCTTCGCATCGTCGTCGTCGTCGCCGCCGCTCCTCGAGATTAAAGGCCTCGAGGCCGTCATCACCGCGACGGGGCAGAAGATCTTGAAGGGTGTCGACCTGACGCTCAGGGCGGGCGAGGTAAGGCGTGAGAATGGAAGAGAAGTTGAAAAAGAGATGATGATGGAAAGAGAACTCAAATTCGTTTTATTTTTTTCTTCGTCGTCGACCTTTCTTCTTCTTCGACCTTATCTCTCACCTTTCTTCCCCGCCGCCCTTCTCAACCAATTTCTCTCAACAAAAATCAGACGCACGCCATCATGGGCACCAACGGCTCGGGAAAGTCCACGCTCTCCAAGGTGCTGGTGGGCCATCCGGACTACGAGGTGACAGCAGGTACGGTCCTCTTCAAGGGCGAAGACCTGCTCGCCCTGGAGCCCGAGGAGAGGGCCCGCAGGGGCGTGTTCCTGTCGTTCCAGTCGCCCGTCGAGGTGCCTGGGGTCTCCAACACCGACTTCCTCCGCCTGTCGTGCAACGCGCGGCGCAAGCAGAGGGGGGAACCGGAGCTCGACCCCCTGGAGTTTTTCGGTCACCTGACTCCGAAACTGGAGAAACTCGGAATGGATCCCAGCTTCCTTTCCCGCGACGTCAATGCCGGCTTTTCGGGGGGCGAGAAGAAGCGCAACGAGATCCTGCAGATGGCCGTGATGGAGCCCGAGGTCGGGATCCTGGACGAGGTGGACTCGGGCCTGGACATCGACGCGCTGCGCGACGTCGCGGCCGCAGTGTCGGGCCTCAGGAGCGCCGACAACGTCACTCTGATGGTCACCCACTACAAGCGCCTTTTGGATCTGGTCGTTCCCTCGCAGGTGCACGTCATGCAGGGCGGGAGGATCATCCACAGTGGGGGGATGGAGGTGGCGGACACGCTGGAGGCGAGCGGGTACGAGGGGGTCAAGGCGCTGATGGCTAGCTCCGCCGCGGCCTAGTCCTAGTAAAAAACTGAGAGAAAATTCTTAACCTTTTTTCTCTTCTTCTTCTTCTTCTTCTTTCTTTCTTTCTCTCTCTCTCTTTTTTGTTTCTTTGTTTTATTTCTTTGTTGGAGAACAGGGCGAGGAGTAGAGAGAGAGAGAGTGACGGATGAATGAGAAGTGCCGCAGGAAAGTGTGATCGAAAAAAAATGAAAGAAAGAAAAACGCAAAAAAGGCAATACTTCTTCTTTTCTCTCCCGCGCCCCACCTCCCATCCTCTCTTCTAATTGGATTCCCGAAGGCACTCTCTCTTTCTCTTTCTTTCTTTGTTTCTTTTTGCACGGGAAGAAAAACAAAAACACACCACACACGCTCTCTCACACACACACTCACTCACTCTCCCTCTCTTTTAAGTCTCTCACCTCTGTCTCTGTCTCTGTCTCTGTCTCTGTCTCTCTCCAAAATAAAACAAAAAGTAAAAAGACCATCTTTTTTATTCTCTGGTTTCTGAGCGAGGAGGGGAGGGAAGGAAAGAAGGAAGGAGAGGGAAGAAAAGAAAAGGTAGAGATGGGAAGGCTTCGCGGAAGGGGGGGACTCGAAGGAAAAAGAATGCAACAACTTTTTCGTCGCCTCCGCCGCCGCTTCCGCTTCCGCCGCCACCACCTCTCTCTCTTCAGCTCTCTCTCCCCTCGCCTCCCCTGCTCCTCTCCCCCCTCGGGGACGACGAGGCAGCGCAGCGGCATCCTAGTTGCCGTCGCTGTCGTCGTCGTCGTCGTCGTCGTCGTCACCCTCTCCAGTCGACTCTCTCTCTCTCTCTCCTCAAAAAATCAAGGGAAGGGGGAAAAAACAAGCACGCGTTTTCTTTTCTTCAAAGTTCAGACTCGGGTTTTTTTTTTCTTCGAAAGGAAAAAAAATTTAGAGCAGGTCCGCCACGTTCGACGGCAGCTCCTCGATCTGCGTATTGTAGAACCTCTGGACGTCCTGCAGCAGGCGCTCGTCGTCCTTGGTGACGAAGTTGATGGCCACGCCCTTGCGACCGAAGCGGCCCGAGCGGCCAATGCGGTGCAGGTAGTTCTCGGGCTGCGTCGGGAGGTCGTAGTTGATCACGAGCGAGACCTGCTGCACGTCGATGCCGCGGGCGAGCAGGTCGGTGGTGATCAGAACACGAGAGGAGCCGGAGCGGAACTCGCGCATGATGACGTCGCGGGTGTTCTGGTCCATGTCGCCGTGCGTGGCCGAGACGGTGTGGTCGCGCTCGCGCATCTTGTCGGTGAGCCAGTCGACCTAAGAGTTTGAAGAGGAAAGTTTTTTGGAAGTTTTTTTTTTGAGTTTTTTTCGGCTTTTTTTTGTTCTTCTTCGTCGTCGTCGTCGCCGTCGCCGTCGCTCTTCTTCTTCTCTTTCTCCTCTCTCTCTCCCCCTTACCTTGCGGCGCGTGTTGGCGAAGATGACCGACTGCGTGATCGCGAGCGTCTCGTAGAGGTCGCAGAGCGTGTCGAGCTTCCACTCCTCGCGCTGTTGTTTGGAAATGAAATTTCATTTTTTTTTCTTTCGTGAGCGCGTTTTTTTTCTTTCTTTCTTTCTTTCTTTCTTTCTTCTTCTCTCTCCCCCCCTCCCCCTCCTCCTCCTCCCTCCTCTATCTCACCTCGACGTTGACGTAAAACTGCTTGATACCCTCGAGCGTCAGCTCGTCGCGCTTCACCAGAATGCGCACGGGCTTGTTCATGAACTTGCGCGTGATCTCCAGCGCTTCCGGAGGGAGCGTCGCCGAAAAGACGCCGACCTGCAGCTTCGGGGGGAGCAGCTGGAAGATGTCGTAGATCTGGTCCTTGAACCCGCGGGACAGCATCTCGTCGGCCTCGTCGAGCACGAACATCTTGATGGAGTCGGCGCGGAGGGCGCGGCGGCGGAGCATGTCGTAGACGCGGCCCGGGGTGCCGACGACGACGTGGACGCCGCCTGTGAGGAAGGGACGAGGGGGAGAGTTTTGAAGAAGAAGAAGAAGAAGAAGAAGAAGATGAGAACGAGTCAGGTTTTTTTTTTCTCGCTCGATTTTTTTTCCTTTTCCTCCTTTTCTTGGCAAAAACAGAGGAAAACGGGAAGAACAACAAAACATCAACTACTCACCCTGCAGCACGCGCGTGTCCTCGCGGACAGAGGTCCCGCCGACGCACGCGTGGCACTTGACCTGCAGGTAGTCGCCGAGCGCGCGCATGACCTTCTAGATCTGCTGGGCCAGCTCGCGCGTCGGGGCGAGGACGAGGGCCTGGCACTCGAGCAGGGCGTAGTCGAGGTTCTGGAGGATGCCTGTGGGAAGAGGAGGAGGAGGAGAGAGAGGGGGGGTGCAAAGGGAAGAGAGAGAAAGAGAGAGAGAGAGAGAGAGAGAGAGAGAGAGAGAGAGAGAGAGAGAGAGAGAGGGAGAGGAAAAAGGTGAGTCTTTTTTTTTTTCGCTTTCGGGGTTTTTTTTCTTCTTCTTTTCTGGAAAAAAAACTCTTTCTTCTTCTTCTTTTCTCCTTACCGGCGCAGAAGGTCGCGGTCTTGCCGGTACCCGACTGGGCCTGCTGGATGACGTCGAGCCCCTTGGCGAACGGGACGATCCCCTTCTGCTGGATGGCAGAGGGCTTCTCGAAACCGTACTAGAGAGAGGGGGAAGAGAAGAGAGGTTTTTTACGCGAAGAAGAAGAAGGTGAGTTATGGGTTTTCGGTTTCGCTTTTTGCGGTCTCTTCCCGTGGGGAGCTAGTGCAAAAGCTCGAGCTGCTGACTCCGATTCCGATACGAGCCTCTTCCGTGCGGCGGTGGATAGAGCGAGAGAGGGAGAGAGGTCGCGGAACGAGGAGCAGGCGAAGAAGGGAGCAGAGAAGAGGTCGCGTTCTTTCTTTCTTTCTTCCTTTCGATGAGACCAATGCTCTCTCTTCTCCCCCCATCTTCCTTCCGAGCGCGCCGCTCCTGCTCCCTCCGCGCCGCTCGAGAGAGCCCGACCTCTCGCAGGGGATCAGCGATGGTCGAGATCTACCCAGAGAGCGGAAAGGGGACGCGAAAAGAGGCATTGGACAGGCCGGCGCGGGGGGCGGTGGCAGATCGAGAGAGCCGCCACTCTCTTGCCTTTTTTGCTCAGCAGGTGCAAAGGGAAAGAAGAGACTGAGAAAGAAGAAAAAGAAAAAAGAGGGAGGGAGCAGCAGGCAATCAATCATCTCATCTTGATGCTCTCATGCCCTCTCCTCTTCGTCTCTCCTCTTTCTCAATCGCTCAGGGTGTAGAACACGTCGAGATCAAGACATCGGCAGCAGAGGCAAGAAGGAAAGAGCACGTAAAAGCTGAGAAAACGCGACGCGAAACAAGGCCAAAGCGGCAGCGCCTGGGCGCGCTCGACGCTCTCTCCCTGCCGCCGAAACGATGTTTTCGGCGTCAACTTTTTTTCCTTCCTTTCGACGTTGGTCATCAAAATCTCCTTCTGCCCCGACTCACCGCGTAGATGCCGCGGAGCAGGTTCTCGTGGAGGCCCATCTGGTCGAAGGACTCGGCTGTCTCCTCCCACTCGGAGTAGAACTCGCCGCCGCCCTCGGCGTTCTGTTGAAAAAGAGAGAGGGAGAGAGAAAGGAGAGATGGATTGATTAGAAGGATTTTCGGCGTGAGCGTCGGTTCGACGTCGAATGAAAAGAAAGAAAGAAAAAAAGCTCGCCGCCGCCGGCTCAGGTTTGGCGCGATAACGAGCTTCATTCGTCCTGATACCGCACCCACGCGAAAGAGCGTGGCCTTAATGGCAGTCTCTTGGGCGTTGGAGAGGGCGGAGAGGGGGAGATGGAGGAGCAGGCGCCGCGAGAAATGACAAAGAGAGCCGCCGCCGCTGCCGCCGCCGCCGCCTCTGTTGCGATTCTCTCTTTTCCTTCGCTCGTCTTCTTCTTACCAGCTCGGCGATTTTCTGGTCATAGGCAGCTGCGTCAAAGGCCGCAGCCCCGGCGTCTCCAGCCATGGTTTAGAAGAAGGAAGTGGTTTTTTCTTGGAAGAGAAGCGCGACCGTTTGGCGGGCGCGCGACTTTCCAAGAAAAGGGAGCGTAGGGAAGAGCGGAAGAGAGAGCTTGAAAGAGAGCTTGAAAATTTCGCAAGAGTGATGAGAGAGGGAGAGCTCCATCGACGACGGGAGAAAAAAAAAATCACTTTTCTTTTTTCCCTTCTCCCGAAGCAGAAAGGAGGCCCAAAGCGCGCGCGCTCTCTGTGTCCTCTCGCAGCCTGGCCTGTCTTCTGAACAGCACTCACACACCCGCCGGTCAACAACGAAAAAACAAATGGCCTCCGCCGTCCGCTCCAAGGCCACGGCGCTGGCGTCGGCGGCGACAAAGGCGGCGAGCCCGGCGATCGAGTCGGCCTCCAAGCACTTCAACAAGCTGATTGCCGACAACGCGCAGTACGTCGTCAAGGACAAGGACGCCGCGGACAAGCTCGCGAAGCAGCTGGTGTTCACGAAGCTGGCGAGGTAAGTGGAGAGGTGGTGGGGAGGGAAGAGAGAGGGAGAGAGAGAAGGATGGAAAGAGAGAGCGGCGCCCTCGAACATCACCGAATGGTCGATTTGGAACTCTTGATGCTGTTTTGCGTTTAAGCATCGAATCGAAGCTCTCTCGAGCTCTGATTCTGACGTGCTGGGCTAGAGCGCGTCTGAAACGAGCGCCTCTGAGGAGGGCGAGCGGTTTCATCGCGGACGAGCGATCGAAAAACGCAAAGAGAAGAGACGCGAATTCAAGAAAGAGAGAAATCGAAGAGGAAGAAAAAAAGAAAAACTCCGCGCTCCTTTCTCTCAACCTCCTTCAAAAAAAAAACCTCCTTCAAAAAAAAAAACTTCGAACCCCTTTTTCAACAGCCTCCCCGACACCGCCGCGGCCTGCTCCTCCGAGTGGAAGATTGTCAAGCAGACCTGGGCCCGGAGGCAGGACCTGCCCCTGAGCGAGGCCGGGCTCTACGCGGCCTTCGTCGCGGAGACGTTCGCGTGGTTTTGCGTCGGCGAGGTCGTCGGCCGGGGCGGGTCGGTCTCTGGTTACGTCGTTTGAAAGGGAAAGCGTTTTCGAGAGCTCCATTTTCCCGCTGTTTTTTTCTTTGTTAGATTTAGAAGGAGAGAGAGAAGAGCAAGAGAGAGAGCGCCGTTTTCTGAGTGTAGCCGTTTTCTGAGTGTAAGGCTTTCCTTTCTTTGGTTGGAAAATGGAGGGGGAGAAAGAAAGGTTGTTTTTCTTTTTCGGGTTTTTTGTTTTTTCGAAAAGAAACTCTCTCCCCGCTCTCTCACAAAAAACTCCTCCCAGGACAGCCTTTAATAAAGAAGCGAAAATTCAGGAATTGCATCGATTTTTCTCCCTTGGTTGCTGCAAGGCGTCAGGGGGGAAAGAGGCGGGGGGGAGAAAGTCGAGGCGTTAGTTTAACGCTTCGACTTTCTCCCCTCTTCTCTTCTTCTGCGAGTTTGGCCGAGGTTCGTAAACTAAACAAAAGTTTCGGGGTTTTTTCCTGCCTTATGTTTCAAAAAGACACTCTCTTTTCGAAGACACCAGGCCAAAAAATCTCACTCTAACTCTTTCCATATTCATCTAAACAACTCACTCTCCTCTCCTCTAGTGGTCCAAGGCGTTCGATTCAAGTGGAAAAAGGCAAGAACTTCTTCCTTTCTGCTTCCCCTCTCCGGAGGCGGAAACCTCGAATCTCGAGAGAGGCGTGGGTTCGAAACCCACAGCTCGCATTCCATTAGGACTTTATTTTTTATTTTTTGCATTTCTGAGCTCATTTTTGTCGTTTCTTGCGATTGGGCGAGGGGTCTGGGGTCTCGGAGGGCGAGGAGGCGAGGCGGCGGGCATGGCGGTGGGAGCGGAGTTTTTCGGCAGGTTTTTTTTTTCGTTTTTCGAGGTCGAGGGTCAAGACCGAGTTTCACTTTTTCGATTTTCTTTTTCTCTCTTTTTTCCGAGAGAGCTCGCCCTTTCTTTTCTCTCTGCCCGCGCCCCGTCTCACCCCCTCTTTCTTCGCGCGAGCTTCGCACACGAGATTCTCTCTCAGCAGTAGAAGCAGAGCCCGCATCTCCTCCTCGCCACTCTTGCAGACGCGTGCTCTTTCTCCGTCGTCATCGTCGCCGTCGTCGTCGTCGAAGAATCATGCCCCCTCCCGCGCTCCCTTACAAGCGCCCGTTCTTCGTCATCCCGCTGCCCTCGCAGGACATCGAGGTAAGCGACTGATAGATTCTCGCTACTGATGCGATACCCGGCGCCTTTTTCGCGCTGCAAAGAGAGAGAGAGGGAAGAGAAGAGAGAAGGAGAAGCCGAAAATCGCGAGGGCGATGGCCGCCGTCGAATCATCCAAAGATTTTCGGAAGCTCGCGCCGCGTCTCGCGCACACCTCGCGAGGCTTTCTTTTCTTGGACGACGAGGGCAAAAAGAGGAGACCATTCTCGCATCGGTCATCCAAAAAGCTCGAGAAGAGAGGGCGCGGCGAGAGCAGCGAGGGAGGACGGTGACGATCGAAGAAAGCAAAAGGGGACGAAGAAGAAAAAAAAACTCTCGACCTCAACCTTAACCTCGAAACTCTTCAACAACAACAAAAAAACAGGAGGACCTCGCGCTGATCATCTCGCACACGAAGCGCAGCAGACGGCGCTCGCCCGCGCCCGGGGCCACCTCCGCCGCGGCCAACAGAGGACCCGAGATCGCCTCTGGTGGCGCCGGGGGCAGCGCGCCGTGAAAAGAGGAAGAGAGAAATAGAGAAAGAGAAGAGAATTTGATTTCGAGAAAAGGGCTCTTTTTTTTCGGTCTTTCTTCTTCCTTCCTTCTTGTCTCTTTTCGTCGCCCGCTCCTTCTCCTGTCCGCCTCCGCTTTTGCCCCCTGCAGCAGCTTGTCCCACTAGCAGTTATCATTATCAATTTGCACTTGCCTTTTTAAAAAACGCAGGGAAAAAAACGGAAACGAAAACAAAACTAAAAAAACGTACTTTTGACCTTTCTTTCAGCGTCGTTCTCCTCCGCCTTCATTTGTTCTCTTTCCTCGCTTGCGTTTGGTGAGAAAGAAAGAGAGAGAGAGAGAGAGCACACAAAATGTATAAAGATCTAGGCTTTTCGAATTCAAGCACAAAAAAAACGGGAACGGAAGACTAACAGAGCTTTTTTTCTTTCTTTCTCTTTCTCTCTCTTTCGTCGTTTTCTCTCTCTCCCTTTCTCGAGTCTTTCTCTTTCTCTTTCTCTCTCCGATTCTCTCACTCCCCGATTCTACCTCTCTCAAGCTCTCTTGTCACTAGTAGAAAAAGAAAAGAGAAGAAAAGCGAGGCCTTCCGCTCTCGTTTCTCTCTCTGTCCTTTCTCCCTCTCTCCCTCTCTCTCCCTCTCTTCACCTCACCCCCCTCCTCTTCTCCCCTCTTTTCTCTTCAGAAAAACCTCCACGGCTGCGAGTCAGGGCTCACGAACCCCTTCCCTGGCTCTGCCTCCAGCTCGAATGACTCCACCGCGGCCCTGAAGGCGTCTCCCAGGAGAGGCCAAAGGTCCTGCGGGCACGACAGGTTCAGGGTGTAAAGGTACGGGTCGCTTCCGTCCCCCTTTTTGCCGTTGCGGACCCCCGTGGAGGCCCAGGCGTGCCTGTAGGTCTCCTTAGCGCCCGTCTTGGAGACCACCGAGCGCTCGGAGGGGGAGCCCTGCGCGAGGTGCTCGTAGAGGAAATAACGGCTTTTTTGGTTTTTTCCGCTGTTTTTTCCTTCTTTCTCGAAGGCCTCGGCGCTCTCGACGGAGTTTAAAGCCAGGCGCTGGCCCGAGGTCGTCCGCGCCGTGGAGCGGTCGACCAGCACGGCCTCCGCGACGGCGCGCGGGCTCCAGTACTGAGGGTCAAGGGAAGAATTCGAAATCGAAGAAGAGGTCGAGGCTTCGCCCCCATTGCTGGCTCGCAGCAGCCGCTGCCTCTCCTCTGCCGGGAGCAGCATCGTGGTCGTCGCGGGAGGCCCCACGGTCACCGAGACCGTCACTGACTGCTGCAGGTCGACCAGCTCGCAGACGATGCGCTGCCTGGCGTCGGGCGACAGCGGCGCCGCCGAGGAGTAGCGCTCGGGCTTGCGCGAAGGGACGAGCGACAGGCGCAGGACAGAGGGGGTCGGAACTCCCGAGGCAGAAGTTCCCAAGTTTGTTCCGCTTTTCGCGACCGAGACGGGGTAGCGGAAGGAGTAGGCGAGCGTAGGGTCGGAGAGCGTGGCGAACTGTGTGTTATGGTGGTGGGTTTTTTAGAGGAGGTCTCGAGAAAGAAAGAAAGGATAAGAGAGGAGGGGGATAGTTTCGTTTGCGACGGCTAGCTCGATCGATCCATCCATCATCGACTTTATCCCCCCATTTCCCTCTCTCGTTTTCTGCTCCCATACAAATTCGAATCGCCTCGATTCCAATGCAGGAGCCAATGTTCTTTCTTTTATTAACTCACCTCGACGTCGAGCGCTGCTGCGGGAGCCGGAGGAGCGACAGACGGAGCAGCATCAACGACGGCGACAATTCCGTCGTCAGCGAATGCCGCGAGCGGAGAAGCAAGCGCCATCGTCGCTGCCGCCAAGCTGGCCCCCTGCGCCAGCAACGCGCGGCGGTTGCGCAAGGCAGCAGAGTCGTCGTCGCGCTCCTCGGGAATGGCAGTCGGGCGAGGCGGAGGTGTGGAGGCGGCGCGGCAGGCGGTCGAAGAGCGGCGACGATGGTTGAAGAGCAATGGCGACGAAGCCGACGACGACGACGACGACGACGCCAAGGACTTGGCGGCCGTCGCCGGCGCCTGGGCAGCGCAGGCCGAGCGGCAGCTTCGGATCATCTTCTTCCGCGGGTCGGAGAGAGTCTCAAAGTCGGAGAGAGTAGCTGGAAAGCGACTGGAAGCAGGAGCGGAGGAGGTTTTGCTTGTTCTTCTTTTTTTTCAGAAGTTCTGAGCGAGCTTTCGATACACTTTTTGGTTTTTTGGGTTTTTTTTTCGTCACTCCCTTCTCTTGGGGTCACAGGCCAGCGGAGCCCTCTGCTGATCGCGCCGCGGCGCCCTCCCCCAGAGGCTCGTCTCGATCTTCTTTCCCTGTTCCGCGCGATGACGACCCCAGAAGAGGGAGCCGGCGGCCCAGCGACGACGAATCGTCATCAACATCAACGACCACCGTCCTTCGTCGTCGCCCTCGGCACCTCCGGGACGAAGCGCCACCGCGCCTTCGACGGCGCCACGGGCAAGCCCATCGCCGCTCCGAGCGCCGCGAGGATCAATTTTTTGCTGGCCGCCGAGGCGGCGAGGCTCGAGGTGAGGTGGTTGGAGGGGGAAAGAAGGAGAAAAAGAGACAAAAGAGAGGGAGCATCGGTCGTTCGATTGATCGATCTCAGCCATCGATCTCTCTCTCAACCTCGACCTCTCTCTCAACCTCGATCTCTCTTCTTCAAAACCCCAAAACAAACCACACCGCCAGGACGAGGCCGCCGGCGCGCCCCCGGACCCCTTCCTGGGCATCGACGACGACGACGTCGACGAAGATGACGAAATTGAAGCGAAAGAAAAGAAAGAGGAGAAAGCCAAAGGTAAAGACGAAAAAGGAGAAGGAGATGACCTCTCCAGCGCCCCCTGGGCGGCGCTCGAGCTCTTGACCGCCGCGCGCGGGGAGGTCGACGTCTTCGTCGACGCGATCGACGAGGCCGAGACGGCGCAGCACGTGGCGCTGGCGCCGATAAGCTCGTCAAAGGCAGCCGCTTTCGGAGGTGGAGGAGTTGGAGGCACCGGAAAAGAACAAGGAGGCAGAGAGACCAAGACTTCGACTCTCGCGGCGTCGCTGGGCCTCTCTGCTTCGGAAATGCGCGACGCCTCCCGCAGGCTGCGCAGGGCCGCCGCGCTGATGCGGGCCCGGGCCAGGGCCGCCGCCGCGGCGACCAGGGACGCCGGGGTTTTGGTGGAAACCGGCGGCTGGCCGCTCGACGCCGCGCCGACCTCGAGCCTCTTCGCGTCGGCGGTCGCTGCCGCGGCGAGCGCGATGGCGGGGGCCCCTCCCGCGTTCTCGGCGAGGGTGGGGCTTCCCGGAGGGCCGTTCGAGCCTCCTGTGGTGAGTTGGAAGATGGTTGGTTGAGAGAGAGAGAGAAGGAAAGAGAGAGAGAGAGAGAGAGA
>Ga0114918_10004011_pt1 | contig 12869 bp, 11 predicted proteins | sample LantaG_FD_87015 | JGI IMG/M metagenome (GOLD analysis project Ga0114918, IMG submission 87015) | Deep subsurface microbial communities from Baltic Sea to uncover new lineages of life (NeLLi) - Landsort_02402 metaG | ecosystem: Environmental > Aquatic > Marine > Oceanic > Sediment | place...
TATTCGGGTTGCGCCATGAATGTGCCCGTAAAGCGCAGTGCCCACCCGAGCGGTACATAAGGATTTGCCATTTTTTTTTGAGACTCGCGATACGGAGGAACGTACAAGCAATGATAATGCGTCGAAAACCATTTCGCTAAAATATCACATTCCTCTTCCGTTTTATTTATTTCATTCAATCTATTATTTTCTAGAAATTCATTTGCTAATTTTACATAACTCAACATTGATTTTATCAGGTCATTCTTTTGTTCCAATTGAAGCCACCGTTTTTCCTTTTCATCCATTTCATTTAGTGTAAGCAACGAGAGAGCGCTCATAATTCTTAACAAGTCAAGTAACTACTTACCTTTATGGAACTATCTTTATTATTTTTTCAATTATATATTTATTTAGAACAGTTTAGCAAATATTTCGTCAACTCTTCAACAATAAATATAATTATTTTTTAAATAATTATTATATTTACACATTATATAAAAGAAAAAATGGCAAAAAGATGTTCCCACAAATGTAAAAAGCACTGCGGTATGAGCAGCAAACGTCGTCGCACTCGTCGTGGTCGCGGTCGCGGTCGCGGTCGTGGTCGAACTCATCGTCACCGCGGAGGCGCAATGTGCTCGTTGACTCCTAGTTCCGTTTAGGGACCTGGAACCACCTAATAAATTATGCAAACTTCACATTCATTTGTTCTCTCAGCATAGTAGAACTAATGTTTGGCGTTCTCGGCAAGTATATAACACAGCAATCTACCCAGTCAAATTTATCTTGCCAATCATCCCCCATTATAAGTATGTTTGCGCTGTAAAGTTTAATGTACTCATTCTTCAATTCCATTGAAGTTTCTTCAAATACTTTTTTTACAAATTTGCATTTGCTTATTTTTTCGGAGCGCTTTTTGAAGTTGTCTGTCGGGCATATTTGTTTTTTCTCGAATGTGAACTGGTCGCTTGATACGCCCGCGCAAATATTTTCCGAATACTTGCAACACCTCGATAATAAATTCGAATGACCTGCATGCCACATGTCAAATGTTCCAAACGTGATTACTTTGATAATGTCAATCTGTGGTTTATTCAAATAAATGATGTCGGGGTCATCATAAAATCGCTGAATTAGCGAATTGTACACGTGAAGCTTGTCCACATAATTTAAATATAAAACTATTTCGACTTCTCGTGCGTATGAAAAATATTCGATTACAACATTTGGAAAATAAAATTTTATGCATGCCGCATGTTTTATAATAAAATCAACTGAAAAAACATAAATTCTTCCTATTTCTTTTTTTCCTATTTCTGATAAAATTTCAATCTGATTATTGCTGAATTTATCATCCATTATTTTCATGACATTGCCTTTATTGCTTTTATTTGATTTAACCACTACCATGTCGTCGTTTATTGTAATATTTTTATGCTTGTATATTTTATGTATTGTATTTTGTATTGCTTTCGATTTTCTATTTTCAAATTCTTCGTATGCGGTGCCCCACGACGCGTATTTAGATGAACAAGTTTGTGAATGTGTTTTTATGACGCCGTTGTCTGTGTTTCCATACGTTTTATAAACCTCTGAATTAACATTATTAAAAAACGGCAACGGAATCCCGTCAAACATGCGCCTTCGAAATGGCATCACGTCGCGTATGTGCAGATTTTTTGAGTGGTACAGACCCCAGAAACCGCTGTTTTTCAAACAGCTATTTTTATCAAAATACGAATAAAACACGTCGCACGCAAACAAGGAGCGTTTATTTTGCTGTTGTTGGTCTTGCGATGATTGGTCTTCTTGGTATTGGTCTTCTTGGTATTGGTCTTCTTGGTATTGGTCTTCTTGGTATTGGTCTTGCGATGGTTGGTCTTGTTTCACATTTTTGGTAAACGTGTACGTGTGAATTTGAGAAATAATGCTGCATCCTCCATTTGTATACTCTTTTGTATTCATATTTTTATTTTTTATAATTTTAAATCCATTTTTTCGCAAAATTGGAAAAATATCAAATAGTAAATGAAGATTATTATTTAAAATAACAACATCATAATCATCCGACCACGGAATCGTTTTACCATTTCTTAAAAGGCCAATCGAACTTCCTGCAAAAATTGCGTACGGCACATTATGTATGTCAAGAATTCTGAAAAAAATAATTGATTGGTCGCGTTTCAATTCATTGTGTTCATTTATTTTGCAATTTGTCATTCCTACAGTTGGTAAATAATAATCGTCGCAAAAATCGTAATTGTTATTATCGTTATCCTTGTCGGTTACATTTTCATAAAAAAAACAATTCATATTATTTTCAAACTGTTGTTGTTGTTGTTGTTGTTTTTCCGATTTTGGATGAATTGGATGCATTATTTTTAAATTTTGAGTATTATAAAAAACTTTCTTCATTCTTTTTCTTTATTTTTATTTATTATTAATTAATTACCTTTTTACTTTTATTTATTATAAAGTTTTTATTAATTGTTTTTTACCTTATAACTTAAGGAAACCGATTGGTCCGGTCCCCTAGACCACCTCGTCGCCCCTACATTCTACATTATGCCGGGGGTGGATGGGGCTCGTCGCCCCCTTACTCTTAACAAAAGACTCTTCAAACAACCTTTGAAATCATACAGAGAGCCGATTCGACTTGGTAGTTCGCAAATTCCTTTAGCTCTTTTACTATGCATTTGACCATAAAACAGTGACAGTTCAAGCATTCTTATAACAATCCGCTCTTCTTCGGTGAAATCAGCAGGTGCTTCGTTGTTGTTGTTGTGAATGTTGGACAAATCTATTCTGACGTCTCCTTCATAAGTATAACGGTTGTAATTTCCACAACTATATATATTTTTATTTTTAAAAGGAGAATTTCTAATCAACCCCAAACCAATAATTCTATTAATGTCATTGTGCATTTCCAATACAATTACCCATTCATTTTTTCTTATGGATGGTTTGAGTTCACACGGAGAACCGTAAACACAATGTGTCGATTTATTTGTTCTTTCTCTCCATTGTAAGTTTTCATTTAGCGTAATTTTGTTGAACCTTGTAGTGCATATTTTTACCATTGATGTTGTTGTTGTTGTTGTTGATTTTATTGGTTACAAAATGAAGTTACATCATTATCAATTTTTTACATATTATATATGAAAAAAATTAGGAAAACCAAAAATAATATAATATCGTTCAAATTTATTATTATGATTTTTTCGTTTAATCCTCCAAATTTACAAACTTATCGAACAGTTAAGTCTGAATCAGTAAAAAAATCAAAAAATTATGACAATGGTTTATACAACCTTAATAAGTTAACAAAAAAAATATACAATAATGATTCTGCTGCTCTTGCCACTTCTCCTTCCATTAACAACATGAATTTTAATATGACAAAAAACACAAATGTTAAACCGACTCCTCCAACTCCAACTCTGAGACCGGTTACCAAAACAAATCCAAGCCCGGTTACCAAAACAAATCCAAGCCCGGTTACCAAAACAAATCCAAGCCCGGTTACCAAAACAAATCCAAGCCCGGTTACCAAAACAAATCCAAACACCTTTTTTCCCATTTTGAACATAGTGCATAATATGGGAGGTGGAACACAAGTTTATGCAGACAATCTTGCAAATCTATTCAACATTGGCCATCAATTGAATATTGTAAATGAAAATTTATTTGAATTAAAAATAAGAAAAAATAAGAAAAAGTATAATTGTAATACAAATAAACTGTTACAAAACATTACAAATAATACCATTGTTGTATTTCATCATTTACTTACAATGGATTTCAAGTTGAATAAAACATTATTTTACAATATTCAGAATGGTTGTTATAAAAAATTAATATTCATAATTCATGACTATCATTTACTATTTCCAAGTATTCCGAATCCTATTAAAAATAAAATAAAAGATGAACCCACAAATGATAATTTATTATTTACAAATTACTTGTTTAAAAAATGCGACTTGATAGTTTTCAACTCACACAACTGCTTGAATAATTATAAAAAATATATAAATATCGATAGTTATAGTAATTACATAGTAACAAATACAGTACCGGATATTTTAATAAATAATAATAGCACTTTTCCACCTATGAAAAGAATTTATAATATTGGAATTCTTGGACATATTCACGCAAAGCATAAAGGTCAACAATTATTAATAAAAATAAATAACACTTTATCATACAAAAAATACTGTTTTAAAGTGTTTGGATATTCAAATTTCAAAGACAACATTTATAAAAATAATGTTCAACTATATGGAGAATACAATAATAATGATATATTCAACTTGATAAAAAAACATGATATCGATTTTTTCATGTTCATCTCAACGTTTGAAGAGACTTATTCGTACACGTTGAGTATCGCCATGCAAACAGGACTGCCTATATTTTATAACAATATCGGCTGCTATCATGAAAGACTGCTCGGAAGACAAAACGTGTATGCATTTGACGAAGATAATTTAATAATGATAGAAGAGTTGGTACAAAAAATGGAAATCGACGCATGCAATAATAAAGATTCAATAGAAAAAATGAAAATCGATGCACCAATATGCAAACATGAACTTTTCAATCAAAATGCTGATTACAACTGGATTATAAACAATAATGAAAATATTAAATTTGACATGAAAAATCTTGAAAAACATTTAATTTATAATAATGTTTGTTTTTTTCATTTTACCAACATTGGAAAAGGATATGAAATATTTTTAGAGCAAATTACTAACATAAAAACAAGCGGACTATATGATAAATTAGATTTTATTTTTGTAACAATATTGGGACCTCACATTAAATTATGCGAAGACTATAAAATAAAAATAGTATACTATTCTCCAAACGAGTTGGAATGGGAATTCCCAACCATCAAATTAATAAAAAGTTTTTCAGATAATGTAAATAACAAAAAGATTAATTTGCTATACATGCACAACAAGGGAGTTTTAAATAAAAAATATGCAAAAGAGTGGCGGGACTATTTAAATCATTTCTTAATTTTTAGTCATGACACATGTTTGCATTATTTGAATGAAGGCAGAGACTGTGTTGGTGTCAATATAAATTTACACGGTGGTGCGAATTACTGTCGTTGTCATTTTTCAGGAAATTTTTGGTGGTCCAATACTGATTACATTAAATCACTACCATTACTTGTAAAGAAAGAAGATAGATATGCATCCGAACACTATTTAATAGGAAACTATTATTCAAAAAATGTCAACGCAATTTCATTGCACAGTTGTGAAAATAACTTGTACGAAAACCCACTTTTTCCAGAAACATACAATTATTCCGTTATAAAAAACAAAGTATTGGATGAATATAATAATTTCAATATTGAAAACTACAAAAAAATAATATGTATATATTTTGTTTCAACCATAAACATTTCTTCAGAATATAGATTTTTCAAACAAATAAATAAAATATTAAACTCGGAATTTTATGATGCATGTGAACAAATAATTTGTTTTATTACTGGAAGTAATAAAAATATTATAAACAAACTTGCAAAATTAACAAAAATTAGAATAATACAAACAAATGAAAATTTAATGGAAAAATTTTGTTTGAACAATTACAAAAAATATATATCCAACATTGAAGACTACAATGTAGTGTATTTTCATAACAAGGGGGCATCGCATCCTATAGAAAAAAAAAGTATAGACGACTGGTGTGAACTTTGCAATTATTTCACCATTGATTTATGGAAATTAAACATTATTCTATTAACTTACTATTCATGCATTGGAGTAAACTTGATGAGTTATCCGTTTCCTCATTTTTCTGGAAATTATTGGTGGGCAACAGGAACTCATTTGAGTAAATTAAAAGAAAATATAGGAGATAAATATTTAGATTCAGAAATGTATGTTTTAAATAATATTCATTTTAAAGATGATTTAAAATTATACCAACCAAATCCATTATGTTTATTCAAATCTATTGCTTCTCATGCCGCCGATACATATGATGAACAACTTTATAAGAATTTAACAATTGAAGAAATATTAAACAAAATTCCCGAAAACTATACATATAACAACAAAGGCGACAACATTGAAATCAACTATAGTAGAACAACATTGTATAGTGAGCTGATTAAATTAAAAATGAAAATAAAAAACTAAAAGTAAAGTATAAATTACAATATTAAATTATAATTCAATAATATTATTATTTAATTAATTATTTATTCATTCAACTATAAATAATAAAAATAATGAATATGCCCTTTGATAAAAATAAATACAAATTTGGAATGAATAACGGAATTGGCGCCACACCAAAGAAATCAATTTCAATTTCCGACATAAATATTCATAAAATGGAACACAACATGAATACAATAAAAAAAAGAGTGCCTTCATTATTTGTTGATGACAAAGAAAATAAAGAAGATGATAATTACTACTTTGCTAGCATCGGCGTCACCAACCTGAGATTGACTACATATAACGAGTTCATTCACGACCAAGCCATTTTATTTTTCAATATTTTAAGCAGGCACCATGGATTTGAGTATGCAGTATTTGCCGGAAACTCTGTGGGTCTGCTTCGTGGTGGAAATAATCTGCCGTGGGGCGATGACTATGACATTATTGTTTTTGAAAAGCACGCAGCCATTTTTTCACAAGTTATTGCTCCAGAATTTGAACATTTTGGATTCAAAACAGAAACAATTATCAAAAATAATACCAGCGGTGTCGTATGTGGTATGAAAGTATACGGACCTCCCATTCGATTTAATAAATGTTCTGGCGGCTCAGTTGGTACCAGTGTTTTTCAGTGTGATGTATTTTTTTCCTACTTTGACAAAAATAAGTGTTTGAAAAATTGCGGTGATTGGGGACTGTATCATCAAAAAAATATTCCTTACGATGCTGTTCTTCCATTTAAAAAGCAAATGTTTCATGGAATGTTTTTACCATTTTTTAATAACCCGAAAAAAGAAGTTGAAATTTGTTATACAAATATTGACAAATGTTCAATTTTTTCTCATCATTTAACAAAGTCTGAAACCATCTTTTACAATAAATGGGAAAATGCATATTTAGATTTTGAATACATTATCAAAAACTCTATTGAAAATACAAAAAAAGCCATAAATAAAAAATTAAATTCTAATTTGAATGACAATATTACAATTCCATCCATTCCATCCCATAAAACTGAATTAATCTTGAATGCAGGAAATAAAAATACCTTTTTAGGAAACCGCTCATGCATATCGTCGAAACTACGTTTTTTTTCTTATTTATCTGAACACAATGTCGGCTCAATCGTCGCAGACAGAGACGCATCTGAATTCATATGTGAACACGCTGCAGACGTAAAATATTATTTTCCAGAAACAAAAATTACGTATATTGATGATGGATGCAAACCGAGCCCCGTTTCTCCTATTTTTTACATTTATATTGATGTATTCATCATTCAATCGTCTGAAAAATAAAATCATTTAAATTCATTTAAATTCATTTAAATTCGTTTTTCTTACGTAAGATTTACGTAAGAAAAATATAAATTGAAAACTTAAAATCTACATCTACATTCATCAGTTCTGGAGTTCTAATTGAAATCAATCGAATCAAATGTCGTCTTACAATCAACAACAACGTGGTCAACGTGGTCTTAATAATGGAGAAGGTGAGTACAAGTATAATAATAATGATGATGATGATGGCGCTCCTGCTGCTGCGAAGAACAACCCACCACCACCACCACATGAAGAGCAAAAGTTTGTCAGTCCAAGTTTGTGCATTCCGCGCACACACGCCAACATTCGAAAGGAGCGACTCTTTGCAGTGTTTCGTTCGCTCGGTTTGGGTTGGATTGGTCGAATCGACATCGTTGAAAAAACGGATGAAAGCACCAGAGCTCCCTTCATCAGAGTGTTCATCCACTTTACAAAATGGTTTCAAAACGCGCAAACCCGAAAATTTCTTGAGCGTCTTGAAACACAAAAATCTGCGAACATTGTGTATGACGAACCTTGGTTCTGGAAAGTGACCAAGAGTTTTGTTCCTGCACCCACCATGCCCGCGCCTCAGCAGCAGCAGCAGCAGCCTTCAAGGTTTCCCAGACCCCGCATTGATTTTGATGGAGCATCAACTCGCGTCAAAGAGGCAGCAGCAGCAGCAGCAGAAGAAGTCGACGTCGGCGGCGGCGGCAGTGAAATGGCTACCGCAGCTTCAAAAACGCCTTCCTCGAATCCAAACGGCACCAATGCTGTTTCTGGAAAAGGAAAACAAATTGCAAAATGCATGGGATATGAATCCGGCAAAGGCCTCGGAAAAAAAGCCGACGGACGACTTATTCCCGTCCAAATCACAAGGAACATCGGCAGAAATGGAGTCGGTCTCGGTTGTGGTGGTCGTGTTGCTGCTGTTGTTGCTGTTGCTGTTGCCCCTCCTCCTCCTCCTCCTGAGACTTCAGCAGACTACTGGACGATTCAGGCTCACGATGCACTTCCTGATGCTCTCAAAGTAGCAGCAGCAGCAGCGGCAGAAGAACCTCAACAACAACAACAACCAGAACAAAGGCTTTCCGTTTCTGTGAGCCCTCCAAAGCTTGAACGAAGGCTGTTCCATGATGATGGCATTTCTGTATTCAAGAGCAGAAGCACGTAAAGATACAAGATTTACTGTGTTGTGAAAAAAAACAAAAAAACAAAAAAATAAAAAAATAAAAACAAAAACAAAAATATTTTTTTTGTAAATGTAAAAATAATAGTTTATTTATATTATAATATTTGAATAAAAGTAATAAAGTATAAACTAGTATATATAGTACATAAGGCAAACTCAAACCGTCTGGATAAACACAATGACTTCAAGCATCTATTTCACATCAACACGAAATATTAGAGAGAATGACATCATAAACGCATTTGAAAATAAGTTGCAAATTGGAAAAATATATGACGGTAATGTCAACATTGTTCCGGTTTCAAATCAAGACTACAATCATGTTTTTTTCAATATTACATGGAATGAAACGACGGAAGCGGCCAAATTTGTCAGCGAATTGATTTCAAAGTCATCTGTTAAAGTGTTCCATAATCATGGATACTGGTTATGCAGGATGAATCGCAACCCCTTGAAACTGCGGAACAAATCGACGGCATGCATCAAATTTGCATCTCTTAGAAATACGAACCCTATTCCTGTTCCTCGTCTTGTTGCTGTTCCGGTTCCAGTTTCGGCAACCATATTTAATGAAGATGATTTTTATGTAATCAATTAACTATAATAATTAAATCCCCTATGTAAATGGTATTCCCTATGTAATTTTTGTAACCTATCAGGTAAACGGGGACTGGGGAGGTATCTATGCGCATCGCTATAACAACGTAAAGTATCCCATGTCCATTTTTGGTTGACGTAGTGGGGGGGGGTATACGGAAGTTCATCTTCAGGAAAAACCGCATATACACATACGGATGGTGCACTCTTTTTATCTTCAGCAGAAGCGGCTACAGAAGGAAACAGAGGTTTGGGCGGAGGCTCTGGAAATTCATCTTCAGGAAAAACTGCATACGCGCATTCAGGAGACAGCGGCGGTGCAGATGGGGGCGGCGGAAGCACAATATGAGGAGCAATATAGCTTTGCAAATTTTCAAATGTTACTTCATTGTCGCCGCACTTTAATAAATTCTTCAATTTTTCATCAGGATTAATGTTTGTATAAAAACGAAGTCCATGTTCTTCAATATATTTGTCGATTCTTCGCGTAACTTCTACGCGAGACATTGTGGTTTTATTACCATTATTGAAAAATTCAGCAAGTTCGTTTGAAATAACACAAGTCATTGGTCTGTCTCTTGTCTCTACCTGGTCAGTCATTTTCAATTTTTATTTATTGATTTATTTATTTAAATATAAATTGAAAACTTTTTGTCATTGTAAGAAAAATGCAGATACAAAGAATCAAATACCAACCTGCCACAATGGAATTAGCAACTGTACCTGACACCTACTGTCCCAGCATGCATGAAGATGGAAAATACGTGGACCGGATGCCATCCATGGCCAATGGGTTGAGATGTCTTTGTATGAGTCATTGTGCAAAACGCAAGGATAATATTTATACAACGGCTGCCATGTTTAAGGAACACATCAAAACCAAAACACATGTCGAATGGTTGGAGAAAGATGTGAATGCAAACAGGTCAAACTACTACAAGGAAAACCAAACATTGAAAAAAGATGTGAGTAATCAAAAAAGATTGATAGGAAAACAGAACCAAACCATTGACGAAAAGGACCGGACCATTGACGAAAAGGACCGGACCATTGACGAAAAGGACCGGACCATTGACGAAAAGGACCGGACCATTAACGAAATGAGAGTGGAAATGACAAGAATGAAAGAGGAAATGACCAGAATGAAAAGGAAAAATACCAAAAAAATTACAAAAATGAAAGTGGAATTGGCCAATAAAGACCGAATCATTGAGGATAACCTCCTCAGGAAGCAGCAACTCATGTGCTAAGCCCTATAAATAAGCCCTTCGGTCCATTTATTATATAAATGCATCAATTTTTTTTACAAAAAGATTTTGCCATTCTTAATTTTGGACATTTTTATTGATTTATCGATTTTATTTATTTATTTTTTCATTTCATTTCAATTTACATTGTAATTAAAATATAAATTGAAAACTTTTTATCATTATAAGAAACATGCAGTGATTACGCAACAGCAAGACCAATGGCAGCAGCAGCAAGAAAGACATCGTATAACAACAGTTCATCTGATTCATCATCTGGTTCTGGTTCTAGTTCTCCCGGTTGGGAAACACAAAAAAAGAAAACAGGTGTGGACAAAAAAAAGACTACTTTTACAGGTAGACAAGGACAAGTGCGAACTCGAATTGACAGCAGCAATAATCCCAACCCCCTTGCAGCCATTCCTGTTCCAAAAGACAATGACCCGCTAAGCATCTGCATTCCACGTGCTTTCAAGAATACCAGCTCTCAACGAGTGTTTGAGACGTTTCGGCGTTTGAATTTTGGATTCATTGACGGCGTCGACGTTGTGGCGAAAACTGCAGAAAATGGTGAAGATTATGTGCGCATATTTGTTCACTTTACAAAGTGGAACCACAGCAACCCAGACGCAAAGAAGTTTCGCGAGCAAATCATCAAGGGAGAACAAGTGAACATCTTGTATGACCAGCCAAAACCGTGGTTCTGGAAGTGCTCTCTAAGTCGCCTGACTCGCCTTCTTCCTCGCGAACCTGCTGCTGCTGCTGCTGCAGAAGAAGTTCCACGCATACCGCCCCCTGTGCCACCGCCCGCTGTGTCTTCCATGTCCCCCATGTCTCCCCCTCATCTACCTCGATGGGGCACCGCTGAATACATGAGCATGTTTAGCATTGTCGACACAATTAATGTAAAAAAGTAAAAAAAATAATACAAAAAAAGTAAAATAAAAAATTAAATAATATTTGAAAATACAAAATGCAAATGAATGATAATGAAAAACAAATTATCGCGAATAAAATAAAATGTATTAGTGAAGAAGACGTGAAAAATGACTATGAAATGTTGAAAAATCTTGTTGGGGTTGCTGTGGAATTCAACGAACGGTGCCGAGTCGGAAATAATGTTGTTGATTTTTTTACATTTAGAGAGAGATTGGAAACGCGAGGCAAATATAATGTAAATTTTTATGATTTTTTTTCCAATATTGAAGAATTCAAAAAAAAGAAATTTATTCAAAACATGCTCACCTATTATGAGACAACCAAAAATGCGCGGGGATTAAAAAATGAATACATTGTTTTAAAAGAAGTGTACAACATTTGCATCAGCGCCATAAATATATTCCGACCGCTTGTCGCCGTTGAAGTGTATCAACGTTTCAAACCAACACGAATACTAGACTTTAGCGCCGGATGGGGTGGTCGCGCGGTTGGTGCGGCGGTCTGCAACATTTCATATTTTGGAATCGACATCAACGCGGGGCTGCATGACCCGTACAATAAAATGTCTGCATTTTTGAATTCAAATTCTTCTGCCGCTTCTTCTTCTTTGATAAACATGGTTATTGCTGATGCAGTTTCATACGACTATTCGACGATTGTGCCCGGGTACGACATGGTGTTTACATCACCCCCTTATTATTTTATCGAAAAATACAGTCATAATAAGAACTACGCGTCAAAAGATGACATGGACCAACAATTTTACATTCCACTATTTTCAAATACTTATAAACACTTGCTGCCCGGAGGAAACTTCGTTCTGAACGTGAACAAGGAAATTTACGAACGCGTTTGTCTTGCGCTTTTTGGACCCGCCGAACAAACAATGACTTGTAAAAAAAGTAAACGTCAAAACAATTATAGAGAGATGATTTATATATGGAAAAAGTAAAAAATTAAATATAACCTTCAAAATGTATATAAAACGAATAATTTATTATTATTATTATTATTATTATTATTATTATTATTATTATTAATCGAATTAAAGTTAAGAATTTAAATTAAATTATTATGAATGATTTGTTGCCCTTTGAAAAACCATTTAAAATTATGGACATTTTGAAAAAGTATTCAAAAAACCCAATCACAATTTCCAGTTCCAGTTCCAGTTCCAGTTCTCGACTTAAGTATTTTAAATATTTTTCTTTTGGACTACTTGTGTATTCGACATATCGTTTTTTTAAATCGTCGGCATTTTTTAATAAAAATAAAAAAAAAGAACTTCAAATGAAAGAAATTCCCGAACATGTAAAATACGACAACGGATGGTATGCCGAATTTGATGAATTCCAAAAAAGGTTAATAAAACCGACGCCGATGTTGTCGGACCCTCCCCCCACGATTCAAGAAA
>Ga0114918_10004012_pt1 | contig 12867 bp, 22 predicted proteins | sample LantaG_FD_87015 | JGI IMG/M metagenome (GOLD analysis project Ga0114918, IMG submission 87015) | Deep subsurface microbial communities from Baltic Sea to uncover new lineages of life (NeLLi) - Landsort_02402 metaG | ecosystem: Environmental > Aquatic > Marine > Oceanic > Sediment | place...
CGAGTTAGGAGGAGATGAAGCGAAAAGATTTGAGTGTGACGGTAAGTTCCTGATAATGATGCTGAAAGACACTATGAATCTAACAGGATGGTTTAGAAGGGTATATTTTCAGTTTTGGGCCTTGTTTTATTTCATTTCAGTTCGTATATTTGGGAAAAAATATTTTAATTATAATTAAAAAGAAAAGATGAAAAAATTAGAAAACAAAGAAACTGAGTTAACAAAAGAAGTTAAAGGAAAAGAAGTTAAGATGGGTTTTGTAGACCTATTATTAGTTGGCTTAAATGCTGTCCCAGAAAGAGGGTTTTCTGTTTCTCAAATGAAAGAAAGGTTTAATGTAATTTCAAAGATTGAAGATATTGAAATTGGAAAAGTTGTAGAATTAGAAGATGCTGAATTTAAGGTAGCTTTTGATTGTAGAACCCAGAATTGGGCGATGATGCACAAAGATATTATAGCTTTTGAGGATTACCTTCAGGAGATAAACAAATAACAACATGACTCAAAAAGTAATAGATACCATAACGGTAATAACTGTAAATTTAGGAGCTGTAATGCTCAACGCAACAAACTCTTTTGGGGCGTCTGATTTAAAAAACATACTATCTATAATATCCATTACTTTAGCTATAGGATACACAGTCTGGAAATGGAGTAATGATATTAAAAAGAAAAAAGCTAATATCAAAAAATACTATGAAGACAAAGAGCAAGAATAGCATTGTAGTAAATGATTTTTTAAACTCACTAAAAGGAAAGATTGTTGGTGCTGTTGTTGCGTTGATAGTTTTCTCTCTTGTGTCTAAATGGGATAATGTTGTTAAGACGTTTGACGAAGGTGTAGAGGCCCAGGAAGTATCAGCTTTCAACAGTAGGCTAGACACTGCTCTGTCATTTAGATTTAAAGACCCTATTTTTATGACTAAGTATGTCATAAATTCTCCATTTTTTATAGATTGGAGGCGGAATGAAAGAGATCTAATCATTACCAATATGAAGCAAAGAGATAGCTCACAGATTAATATGAGCGCTTATCTATCTTCTATCACAGGAATGAACAAGATCTCAATGATGGATACTATTGGGGTAATGATAAAGCTTCACAACAAAGGTAGGGCGATAAATAATAATCAGTGCATAAGAAACTCTAAAGAATACGGAAGAGGACAGCACTTTATAATGAAACAATAACTTAAAACATATATATCATGAGTGAAATGGAAACAAAAGAATTTAGACATATAAGATTAAAGCCGGCCGATAACGGTTATATTCTTGAGTATGACGAAGTAAAAGAAGCTAAAGTAAGCTCAGAAAAAACCTATTGTGATAGAGACTATCAAAATAGAGAGGTTGTATTTGGAGACTCTGACGAGGAGTTAGACAAAGCAATGGCTAAAATGAAAGAGCTTTATGTGTTTAACAAGACAAAAAAAGGTGGAGTATCAACCCCACCAAGTTTTTCAGATAAAGTTGAAATGTCCTAAAAAGGATCACCTTCTTCATCTGTATTTACAGACACAAAACTATCTACTTGAGGCTCTTCAGTTAATTCTGGAGAGTCTTCTTTTTTCTCCTCTTTCTTGCTCTCAACTACAGGGGTAGCTTTTATCTTCACAACCTTTGATGCAGGAACCTCTATTGTAACCATATTAGTCTTCCCTGTTGGATCAAAAATTATCTTTAGCTTAAATAGCTTACACATATCAATAAGCTTCTTTAAATCAGCGTTAGAAACCATTTTAAATTTATCCCTGATGTATGAAGCATCTTGGTTTAAAATCTTACAGATAAGATCAACAAGATCGTTCATATCTTTTTGATTACCTATAGCTACAGTGTACTTAGTTATTTTCATTTTTCTATAAATTGGTTAATATATTTTTCATGCTTTTCTCTTGTGTCTAAAACAGCATTACTTAGTGTTTTGTACATCATTATTTTTTGATCATATTTCATGTATCTATGAATAATATTATGATTCTTTTCTGTAAGCTCAATAACATCTTTTACATGTTCCTCATTATAACTCCAGTGATGGAGATGATTGCCTTTTATTAATGGTTTTAAGTGTGAGGTTTTGTTTTTTGCGTTATGCTTTTCGGGATATTTATCTTTATATCTTTGAATAGCTATTTTTTTATCTTCAGGAGTAGGCTTATGTTTGTTTTTATACCCTAATCTGTAATATTTTTCACGAGCTCTTTCTTTCTCCTTTTTAATCCATTCTGGATCCTTTCTTAGCTCAATCTCTCTTAATTTGTTTTGCTCTTTGCAACAGTCTTTACATTTGTTTAAATGACCATCAGCCATCGCTTTATGTTTATAAAATGCGGAGAGTTGTTTAGTCTCTCCGCATATAATACAATTTTTATCATTCATATTGCAAATATAAGTATTTAAAATGGAAGTAGCAATAGTTTTTCCATTTTAGACGTTTTAAGGATGACGTCTAACCTTGACTAAAAGGTAGATCATCATCTTCCTCTACAGCTACTGCAGGAGCAGATTGTGGTGAAGAAGACTCCACTGCTTGAGTAGGAGATGCAGTTGTGTTACCAACATTTGAAGATCCCAAAGCTAATGGCTCTACACTCTTATCAAGTAACACATCCCAAGTGTGATAAGGATTAGACCCTTTCTTAGGTTGTGCCTTTCCTTCCCAAACAATCTTAATATACTGCCCTGGAGCAATCTTTTTAAGGTTGTCATTAAGTACTCCAGTACCCCAAATAGAAACTTCGTTACTATCTTCCTCCTCTCCAATGATGTGAGACTTGTCGCCTACTTTCACCATTTTAAGTTTATGGACTGTTGACTCTCCATTGTTTGTAGAAATCACTTCGCTACCTAAGTAGTACCCGATTATCCATGACTTTTCCTTACTTGGCGTTAGTGCCACTAAAGAGTTATCACTTTTTTTACCTGTTTGCTTGCATTCCCATGTTGGTCCGCTTTTCTTTACGCTCTCAAAATTGTCGCTCATAATTCATCTATTTATTGTTAATAATTAATTAATTTACTTTTTCTTCAAGTTCTCTAAGCTCTTAGGATTCATATTCCTTTTCTGCTTAGGTCTTGTATTGTGAAATTCTAATACCTCTGTTCTAACCTCCTCTCTTAATCTTCTTTTTAGCAACTTCAATAATGACTCTACATCAGAAAGCTTCTTTATAGCATCTACAACAGCATCTTTATAATTGTGGACCTCTAATTTACCTAACGGAACCTGAGCCTCTATGAGGACATGAATTAAATCATTCAATACCACATTATCGTCTTCCGGATGCTTGCTTACTAAATCTCTTATTTTTATAGAATCAATCATTTATTTTTTTATACTTTAAATGCTCTGTTCTCACATTGTTTAAATCCTTCTCCACTATCAATCTAATTTTTAAATCTATTCCCAAAACCTCCAAAAGACTTATCAAGTGAGACTGTCTTAATGCAGGAGTACTTACTGGGTCAGGACTTCTTAAATAAGTTTTCTTAAAAGTGTGCTCCGTAATACCAGCCTCTTTCAGTACTAACTTTAAGTCAACATCAAGCTCTTGGATTCGGTGAAGAATAAGTTTTTTAATCTCTCCTGAAGAAACTATGACATCATAATAGTATCCTGGAGATTGAGGGAGTCTTACTTTTTCAGCAGAATTCTTATTCCTCTTAAATCCTTTTATCTTCTTATCCAATGGCTACAGATCCTAATCTATCAGCAAAAGCTTTGTGACTTTCAGCAATAAGAATCTCAGCAGGCTTCTTTCCTTCACCCTTTTTTCTGTCGATATCAAGCATATATAATATACACATCTCCCCATCTATCTGAGCTTCTTGCTCTTTTGACTTACGCCAAGGCCTTGCTGCTTTTATCTCATCTACACGAATGGTCTCTTGAACAAGTTTTATACCCTCAGATATAGACTTACTACTTATAGGGTCCTTGACCACATTCCCCGAGCCATCTCTCTTGTATTCTGAAATTACCTTTTTTATTTCTATAAACATTCTTACTAATTTATTGTTTTGACAAATGTAGTAATAAATCCACAGAACACAACTATCAAAGATAAAAAAATCTAAAACTTTCTTTTTCCGTACTCAGCCAAAAGCAACGCATCAACTATGCCATCATGCGGAACACTGCTCCTCGGTGTCGCAAGAAAGTCTTCTTGAGGAAATAGTCTTTTCGCAGCAAGCAATGATGTTGCCTTTGTGTCGTTCTTATACTTAACATTCCCTTTTGGAGTTTTCTTCCCTGTGTTTATCTGCACAATGGTAACACCTTCCCACATTTCTTTTTGCCAATTCTTAGGGGTAACCTTTGTGTACTTACACTCCAAAGAGACAAGGCACCATTCAATTCCCCCTACATTTTTGCCGAAAGAAAAATTAGATTTAGCTGAGGCTCCAAAAATAGAATGTACATCCTCAACAATAACATGATGATCTCCTTTTGTTAGTCTTTTTATAAATTTACAAAAAGTCTGAATATCAACTTCATCACCTATGGTGGGAGTTTTGGATCTTCCTGTCTTACCAGTCTCGGTATCTATGTACCCTATCCCCCCTTTTGCTCCAGGGTCTATTCCGATGTAAATCATAAGAACATAATCATTGCTGCTATAGCGAGTCCAATAGCAAATAAACCAGCACTCTCTTCAGGAGTATGCTCTTCACAAGATTTGTCCCAATCTATACTTGGAAGTTTACTTTTTATAAGTCTTTTCATAATTCAAAATTTTGTTGATTAGATTTCTTTTTATATATAGGCTTCGTGCCAAAAGCACCGCTATTGTGCTTGTACGCACTATTAACGGTAGTTTTAATTTCTTTTAATCCTAAACTTGAATACCTCTCAAATATAAGCATAATAGATAACTCTGTATGAACACCGGCTTCATTCATTAAACAAGCAAGGTGGAAAACAAAATTATTCCTATTCCCTTTATGGTACCCCCCAGTCTTACTATCCCTTACCCATCCAACTAATAATTCAAAGATATACGAAGCGTCATTAGACAGTTCCACATTCTCCCTCAAGTGTTTTATAGATTTCATTGTAGCCTCAACATCCTCGGCATCGTAATCTATAGAAACATCAACTGGGAAAACATCAGCATCTTCATTGTAGTGCAGATCCTCATCAAAGCTAATAAAACATAGTCTGGACGGATTTTTTCCTGAAGGATCAATACTTATATCATAATGTTTTAAGAAGTACTCTTCAATCTGCTTAAAAGCGTGAGATTTATGATATTTCAAATCAGAATCTACCCTAACAAGAATCTTAATCCCTTTTGATGGTGATTCAAAAAAACATAAAACATATCCATCATTAACAAGTTTATTCTTATATGTAGTAAGTTTTTGTTGTGAGATTTTATCAACATCACAAACAACAATACCGGTGTAGTTGTCAAGATTTTCATCAAGCCTGCTTTTTCCATTTAGAGTGCCTGCAAAAGTTACTGCAGGAAGGGATTTTTTTAGTTGCTCCCTCTTCTTCTGATTCGACTCTCCTCTATAAGACTCAATACTATCCTTCCACCTACCCCAAGAAATACCCCCAATAACATCAAGTACTGATATTTTGTTTGAAGTGTTCTGATCGGTGACACCGTTGAATATGTTGATATACGTGCTATCCATTAGTGTATGGAAACTATGTGTTTTGGGTTTGTATAGATAACACCATTATAAGACTCTCCATTTCTAACCATACTTCCATTAACTTTCAAGAAACAATTATCATAGTGACACCTTGCTATTTCCGCCATCACATCTTCTTCTGTACCTTTGGTCTTTAAAAAAGACCCATCAATTAAATTTATTTTTACTTCCATTTTTATCTATTTTTATATAGTTACATTTTCTGCCAAAATCATAGGAGCACAACCCCAGGCTTCAGAGTCTCCAGTCTCATCATATCTTTGAAAGAAAGCAGGTTTATTATGTTTGATTAGAAATATTTTTATTGAATCGGAAGCGATAGAATTAACGATGGTAGATAGGTACTTCATACTAATCCCAACAACACAATTTTTAGCATTGTTATTCTTAATATCAAGAACCTCCTCAGCCCCTCTTCCAAAATCATCATTTTCACAACTCATCTTAAATTCTTCGCCAGATAATTCCATCCTTACAACAGAGCTATCAAGAGAATAATTCATAAGCCTTTTAATAGTCATGGAGATATCATTCTTATCTACTACAATGTAAGAATCTCTTTCGTGAGTAAAGAACTGATCCAACGAAACAGTCTTCTTAACATCAATAAGCACAGAGTACATTTCGAAACCTTCAAGAGTACAAAATATTGCCCTATCAGTAATAGACATCTGAATATCACCAACACCCTGCATAGATCCTAAAGCTATCGATATGTCCTTTGGAAGAACAATACCAAACTCTTTGTCAGACTTAACACCAAGCATAGCTCTACAGAAAAAGAAAGATTCGTGAGTACCACTTATGTGGACATCATCATCTTTTGTTACTATTGTAACTCCAGCCAACTGAATACGGAGATCGTCCCATTTAATAATTTTAGATATCATCGCTATTTGAGGGATGATCTTAGAAGCAAGAAGCTTAAAGGTTGTATTATCTTCAGGGATAGTCTGAATACCAAAATGTTTCGGGTTAACTCCTGTTATCTTAAATTTCTTCTTTTTGGCGGAAATATTTAATATGAACTTCTCTGGATCATAATTAAAATTTATTTCATCCTCCAAAAGCAACCTTACGGTATTTAAGAGCGTTGTACCAGGAACGCAAATCTTTATATCTTCTTTAGAGTCAACAGTAAATAAGCCCTTTATCTGCAACTTACCATTACTCGCATACACATAACACTTATCCCCTACGATATCAAGCAGAAAATTTGTATATATAGGAATAATAGGTTTTTGAGGAAGAGCTCTTGATACAACATCTAAACATTTGCTTAGGCTTTTTCTGTTAATTACTATTTTCATCCTCTATCGCTTTAGTTGTTACTTTTATACCGCCTTTCCTGTAGTTTTCTTTGTAGAAGTTTTTAAGGTATTTCAATGCTTTCTTCTCTTCCATTACAACGTCTGCGCTGAAAAATGGGGACTCTATTTTAATGTTAATGTTTGCCATAATAATTTAGTTTATAGAAGCAAATCCTGCCTCTTGATTAATATTGTGTTTAATTTCGTAACCCCTTATTAATTCTTTAAAGAGTTCATTTTGAATATTGTCGTAATGAACAACACCCTCCTTTCCTTCATCAAGAATACTATTGATATCTTTTGTTTTGCCGACAATCATATTAAATATATGCTCATCAATGCTATCCTTAACGATAGTGTAGTAAACTTTTACATTTTTAGTTTGCCCGATCCTGTGAGCTCTTTTATAAGGCTGCTCCAAGTCATCGGGAGTAAAAGGAAAGTTAAGAAATATAACATTACTGGAATTAACAAGATTAATACCAACGCCAGCAGCTTTAAAGTTGCCAAGGAATATTTTACAATTTTCATTTTTAGTAAATTTTTGTATAGCTTCATTTTTTTGATGAGCATCCATTCCCCCTATAACCTTAACACATTTGCCTTTATAATGATCTTCTAATAAATGTATTGGAGCTCTATATCCAGAAAAAACAATAACATCTTCTCCTTCATCTACCAACTTATCAATAAGTGGAATTACATTAGCCACCTTACTTGTTGCTAAAACCCTGTTAAGCGTATGAATGTTGGCTTTAATTTTAACCTTAATCATATTCTTCTGCTTAACATCAGTAGTGTCATCAAGCTCTTTCTTGTTCTTATACAACTCGCCAATAAGATCTTCGTACTCTCCTTTAATATCACCCATCTCAAAGTAATATTTTTTGATAAGAAGATCTGGTAGATCAAGACATTCTTCAGCTCTCTTTCTTATCATAAAGTTAGAGATTTTCAATCTTAATTCATCAGTATTTTTAGCTCCGATAACTCTCGCTCCTCCTCTATTACTTTCTGAGATAGTGTATTCTCTTAAGAAGTGAGAATAGTTCTTTCCAAGTATATGTCCACATAGCTTAAAATAAGCAAATAGATCGTTCACACGATTAGTTATTGGTGTGCCTGACAAAAGAGTAACCCTTGCTTTAGGAAACCTCTTAACAAGCTTCTCTGCAGCCTTAAAATTCTTCGTTTTTACATTTTTAATTTTTTGGCATTCGTCAAATATTATATGACCTACATCATATTTTACTAAATGATCAAAATGTTTTATTATCATTTCGTAATTAACAATAACAAACCTTTCTCTAAAAGCATAAACAGACTTACTTTTCTTAGCGTCAAGAATGGTCCACAACATCTTGTCATAACCCCAGTCATCAGTCATATCATGAAACCAATTCCACTTAACACCTGCAGGAGCTACGACAATAGTTCTTGGAATACCAAGGACCTTTGATAATGTAGCACTTGTGATGGTTTTACCAAGTCCTTGCTCAAAGCTGAGTAGGTTGAACTGTCTGTGGATCATTAGAGAGAGAGTCCTGTTTTGGTGATTAAAAAGATCTCTCTCGTAGTTAGTTTTTGTGTAATAATTCTCTAAGTAATCCTGGTAGATATCATTATAGACAGTACGCATACTATCAAAAAGATTCTTTCTGAAAATAGCATCCCTCTCAGACATCATAAACACTGGGAAACATTCCTTTAGGAACCCATAAATAGAATGAGCTGAGATTACCCTTACATCAGCGAACAAGAGATCTCCATCGATCCTCATTCCTATACTCTGTGCAATAGACACCTCTCTCTCACTCCAGGGCTTATGAAACCTCAGTGTGTATTTGTCTTCAAATTGTACGTTTGTCATTATTTTACCTCCGATTCAACGAATTCAACAGTAAGATCTTTCTCTCCTTCATAATCAACCATCTCAATAAAGATTTGGTATCCTTCTTTTTCAACCATCCCTAAGATGAATTTCAAGACCTTTTTATCTAATAAAGAACCATCCTTAATTATAAGTAATCTAAGATTAGGATTCATAGCCATAGCTATCTTTGTCCCAACACCAATAATAGTAGATGAAGGATGTTGATTGGCATTAAATGGCAACCCTTTGTATAGAATTTCCTCCTCAGTAAATGTTAAATCTTTAACTGGAAGTGGGTTTTCTGTGAATAATTTAGATTTCTCAACATCTATCTCTTCGTACCTTGCGGTAAGCTCATCAGCTTTAGCCTTAAAGTCCCTAGCGTTTTTGTCAAACTGCATACATTCAACAACCTTTCTATGTTTATCGTTATGATGCTCAATCTCTAGCAAATCTTTAGAAAGAGCCTCCATAGAGGGGCGCTCTTTTCCTTCAAGCCATTTATTTCCCTTCTCAATATCAGCAACAATATCAGCACCTTCTTTTTTAAGATCACCCACTAGCCCTTCAAGCCTTATGATCTCACTTTCTATCGCAACAGCCTTAGACATCTTTGTTTCGACTCCACCAGCTATTCTGTCGTAAGTAGACATTTCCTCGCCAATCTTAGACATTCTTGCCTTAACATCAGTGTCGTCCATTTTCTCAGAATACTTCTCAATATCTGCAGGATCCATTTCCATCCCCTCAAGTTTCGCTTGATTAGATTTTAGCTCTCTATTAATATCAGTTCTATAAGCGTAAGCTTCCGCTTTCTCAATGTCAAGCTGGTGTAATTCTTTCTGAACATCAGCAGGCATAAATCCCATTAGTGTTTCAATCTGTTCTCTTACTCCAGGCTTAGAAACCTTTCCATCTTTTGTTAATCCAAGATCAATAAAGTCTAATATATCAAAACCAATATTACCGACTATGGACTCAACCATCCCTTTAGAGCCTGGAATCTTACCGCCATCCTCGTCAAACAATGAAATACTTCCTTTCTTATTCTTTTCGGAGAAATACATTTCGATATTATACTGTTGATCTTCACCGTTAAGGCTTCCTGCTACAGTAAGAATAACAGAAGCTTTCTCTTCTCCCTGTTTAATTGACTGTTGAGGTACACTTTTAGGATTTATTGGAGAGGTTATTGCCTGAATAAGACTTGACTTACCAGCACCATTCTTACCTATTATAAGGGCTGATTTCCCATTAAATTCTATTACTTTCTGAGTAATATTTTTGAAGTTATTAACTTCCGCTTTGATTAATTTTAATCCGTCTTTCATCTTTTCTTAGTTTTTCTTAGTTAAAAAATACCTGTCTTTCCAGGCTGTCATCTTGGTATAAAAGTTCTGCTCCGTTTACTTCCTAAGACAGCTTACATGATGTGCTAACCTAACCAGTACCCTCAGTGAATTGCTTCACTTAGTTAGATCCAGCCTCCGTATCTGAAGTTTTCATCTAAAACGCAGACCGTCTGTTTTCCGTCTCTTTTCCGCACTTGGAGCGTAATTGCCAAGGTTTTGGTGAGTACTGCTCAAAGAGACAAGATACAAATCTCTCCAGTACGCTGTTGTTTTGGACCACACGCAGGGATCGAACCTGCAACCGCTTAGACTTCCGCCTGCCACTCTACCATTGAGTTACTGTGGTCTGTTGTTTATTTATGTCCTATGTACCGTCATAGACCTTTGACATTCAGCCCCAATCCACCTCCTTATCTGAGTGCCTGATCAAATGGCTATCAGCAAAGTTGTGGCTCTGTCCATCACAATAACAATGCTTGACCTCAAAAATCTTTAGACAAAGAATCTGTAGAAACATTAAAGCTCCTACAAAAAAGTATATCACCATATTTTAATTATTTTCTTCTAAACGTTTCTTATTCTGTGGACACACGCTTGCTACCGCACAATATGAATCACATCTTTTACATTCTCCGGGCCTTTTCTGTACGTAAGCCTTATCGTATTTAGCTCCATCACCAAGTAAGAAAGAATTAGCCAATCCTTCATTAGGAAAAACTCTAATAGCTCTAACTCTTCCTGGGGCCATAACAGCAAAAGTATCTGAAGTAGCCCACATCTCTTTAGTAGTACAATCAGGTATGACACCATTCAATTCAGCATTCTTATGAAGACGAATCCTTTTAGTAAGGTATTCCATCATAAATTTTTGATCATACAACTGAATAGGGAATGTAGCTATTGGCTTAGGCGGATAACCCTTTGTGAAGGTCTTGGCTGCAGAAAAATCTCTGAAAATTGCCGTAATCTGAGCTGCTTTAACGTCATACCCAGCCTCCCTAAGAAGGAAGGCGTACACATTTAATTGTCCTACCCATTTCTTTTTAGACTCCTCATTCATATAGGCCCATACCGAAGTATTCTTATAGTCATCAAGTAACCCTAAAGAGACAGTATATCTATCAAAAGTGCCAGAGAAAGTCATCCCTTCTATAGTATGGGATAAAGTCATCTCAGTAAGAATATCTTTATTCCTATGATCAGGATAGTTCTCCTTAATAAAGTCATAGATAAAATCAGCAGCTTTCTGTTTGTCATGCTTCATCAATACCTCAGCAGCCTCAAGAAGCTGTCTCGCTTCTCTTGAGTTAACTTCTCCAAGTTCTACCACATAATGAACTGCTGTACCCATCATAGCCCAAATACGGTCAGTAACATCCTCAGTAACATCATTCTGTTTTCTTAACATACGCACTTGAGGGGAATCTAATAATTGAGTACAAGATATGTCACCAATCGTTACATGATTATCTATCATACAAGCGTTAACTATTGCTTGTGAAATTCCGTATTTATTTGTAAGTATTATAGCCATTATATATTTTTATTAGATTTCAAACGTAGACAATATTATCGAGAAAACAAAACTTTTTACGATTTATTTACTAATCTACTGTATGCGTTAAGAAAGTTCTGCTTTATCTTCGATGAAGGAATGTACACTGACTCTTTAGCGTTGCCAAGCATCAACTCTTCCCATTCAGTTTCAAGCATCACCTTATCTATTCTTTTGATTTCCACACTCATTTTTTGCGGAAGACCAAATTTCTCAGAAATAACCTTATAAAGGTTGTCTTCTAATTTTCGATAACTCATCAATCTTTTCTTTATCGGACTCGGTATATCTGTTAGGTAGGCCTCTGTCGCATCATGCAGCAACGCCTCTAACTTAAATTTCTCCGGAACATTCATTGAGCACGCAAGACAATGTTGTGCCACAGAATATAAGTGCGGCAGATGCCCTGCAAATCTCGGTGTGAATGATAATGCATGAGCAATATCTTCAACACATATAGTGCTTGGGTCTGGATCAAATACGTTTACATATTTTCCAGTAAAGGTTCTTATCGAACCATCTGTTGTGTATAGTGGATCTTTCATTGTTTATTATTTATTTATCAAAAAGGGCATTTAACCCTCTCTATTTTTACTAATTCTTTTCTTAATGTATTTACTGAATAAAACTTTTTATCTATCCAATAACCTTTACTACTTCCGTTTAACACTTTCCTTATAATTCTATCTGTTTTAGTATTAATACAAATACCATTCTTTGTAAACTTATAATTGGAGTTGTTTTTTAACTCATATTCAAGTAGGTAAGTTGTTGTAATACTGAATTTTATCATAAGGTTAAAGTGTGTTTAGTCGGTTGTTAGGCACAATTAAGAGTTAGTCCTGTTATTGTAACATTTCATACATTCTATAAATCCTGCTTCTGTAAAATGTTCAGTTACATAAACTTCATCTTTTGTAAATCCACAACTGTCGCATCTATTATGTGTCAAGGCTTTTTTAACTGTGCCTAACACTAAATAAAAAACATAGCTTAATTTCTTCATATCATTACAGTTTTTTGTAGCAAGTCGCTACGATTTTTTATTATTTACGTTAGCCACAATACATAAATAGCTTCTCAATATCCTTCTTACCTTTATTAATA
>Ga0114918_10004013_pt1 | contig 12867 bp, 21 predicted proteins | sample LantaG_FD_87015 | JGI IMG/M metagenome (GOLD analysis project Ga0114918, IMG submission 87015) | Deep subsurface microbial communities from Baltic Sea to uncover new lineages of life (NeLLi) - Landsort_02402 metaG | ecosystem: Environmental > Aquatic > Marine > Oceanic > Sediment | place...
GCCTGTATGGAACAAAGTCCCTCTGGCAAGTATCTGATGGCTTCTGGTTGTTATTGGGGGGCCCCTTATGACACCCGGATCTATCACTTTGACCCCCAAGTCTTCCCACCACAAATCCATGCTTATTTGATGGATGTACAGGACACCCAGGGTTGGGGTGCCAATGATGACACTTTGATCCTCCACAAGGATTGAGAAGGTGTCCAGATCAATGGTGTCTTTTACCTGGATACCCACGTAGTGAGAAGTGGTCAGGTGTCACCCAAGCATCTGGAAGAAATGGGTTGGGGGGTTCTTTCTCCAGAACAAAGCCGACACTACCAGGATCAAGGTTCCACTTATTGGTCATGGCGCAACGCTAATATCGTTTGGAATATAGGGGAACTTCAAGAATCCATCACCCATGGTAACGACAACTGGGAAGAAAAATTGCCCCATGTGACCACCCTATCGGAACCCAGTGAGAATGACTTGGAGAACATCGAAGACCCTGATCTTTGGACCCAAAGATTTTTGGAGTTGGCCAAAGAAAATCCCCATCTTTATGCAGGTGGTTGCGTATTTGTTTTAACAGACGACGATGATGGGAGTCCCGATGCTAGATTGAGGGTGACCCTCTTATCCGCAATGGAGGGTCACCCTGGTCTTTGTAGGCACCCTCAAGTGGTCAAAGCATTGGAAGAACTTTCACTATATGAAGACCACGAAGTAGCAGTCAAAGCTACTCAACTCTTGAAAGGATCTTATGATGTCGGATAACATCTACAGTGCCGATATGATGTCGGATAACATCTACAGTGCCGAAGCGTTTGAGAATTTCCAACAACTTTGGGAACGTGTGAATTACGTGGTGGAAAGATTGACGGGTGAATACTGCGACTGGGGACTGGAAGGCAATCAGGTTATTGCCACTTGGACCACCTACGACCGTGGCGATAAATTCGGCCAAGACCTTTACTTTGACCTGGATATTTGTACGGGTACTCTGGAAGAGTGCCATGCCAAGATGGAGTTGTTCCAGGATCAACGTCGCGCCGAGGAGATCAAAAAGAAAGAGTTGGCGTTGAAACAACAACTGGAAGAAAAAAGACAAAAAGCAGCCAAAAAGGAAATACAAGAAAGACTCCTGTTGGCCCAACTTCAAAAAAAGTATGGTACTTGACCCCCTGGTGTGTATAAAACCTGAGTTGGAAAACTCAAAGCCTCCATAGTTCAGCGGTAGAACAAGACACTCTAAATGTCTAGTGATGGGTTCGATTCCCATTGGAGGCAAACGACCCTACCACGCTAATAAACCCCTTTCCCGTTTTTTTTGGTAAAATCTCCTATATAAAGGATTAGTAGTACACTAACACCTATGGAGATTTTATGTTATGAAACATCCCCCCAAACAATATGACCAAACCCCCATATTTGAGATACCCGATCCCGAGATACCCACGGTTACCACTATGCGCAATCATGCGGGTAAGATCCATTCCAAAAACATAGAGGAATTGGAACGGGAAATGGGTGCCTGGGTTAGTGGTGTCACCGATGAGCATGATTTGGTGGTCCAAAAAGTGAAGGAAGTCGCCACCCAAAGTGATGAGGTGACACCCCGGCTTAAAACATGGTTGGCCAAAGATCAAAGCAGGGGGTTCATCCCCATGTCGGGTTATGTTCGAACGGTTCAACCTCTGCAAGAAAAAGCAAACTTCACCTACCAAATTGTGCATAAGGATGAATCCACAAAGGGTGCCTGGACAGTCTCTTCGGATAATGTTACGGTTACATGGGACACACCCGAAATGGATGGCGACACGGATGAATACACCTTGAATGAGGGTTGGTATTTGGAAGAAGAAAAACATTACCAAGATACCATAGAGACCCTTGATAACAATGTAGGGGGTGCCACCTTTGGTGCTACCGTGCCTCCAGGGAACATCTGTTTTAGGGCTGATGGTGATGTTACGGTGCAGGGTAATATTTTGGACTTGGATGTGGATAAGATTCAGATTTGGGGGATGGAGATAGATCGGCACCGAGGCCACTTTTACATCAACCGAGTGATTCCATTTTTCTTTACCACGGCTTTAATCTTTTGGTGGATGTTTGCGTTGATCGCCATGTGGGCTTCCTACAAATATTTTGGCTTTGACTTGGCAGTGGCAGAATTTATTAAGTTGCTGTCGAACCCATGAAACTAAGTATTATCATCAAGGATCACCAGTACACAGATAATCCTGTGACAGATGCCACACTGGAAAAGTGGTACCACGAAGCTATTACCTTGGAAAGAAAGGTAGCTAAGTTGGAATCCACTTTATGGTCTGTGACTCAGATTATTGAGAAGAACTTACCCCAAAAGATACGGGGTGAGACTTTGGCAGATATCGTGAGAGGTCGCACAGAGGATTAGTGTTCGTCATCTTCCAATTTAGGGAGACGGTGCAGCATGAGTTCTTGCATTTCATCGTAGCCATCGTAAGAGATCAGATCTAAGGCATTGAGAAAACCGTTTGCGAATTCTTCTTCAATGTTGATCGACAACATCAAACCTATGGTTTCCTCACCATCTTCATCTGTTTTTGGAAATTCAATGGGTTGTTTAAAGAGAACCTTCACCCCACCTGTTTCCTCATTCATTGCTGCGATAGCGATGATGTCTTCATTTACATATAAACCTTCATGTACTTTGATCATGGGACACCTTATTTAGTAAACACAAGACCAGAAGCCTTGCAGGGTTTAACAACTCGTTGACGAAACAATGCTCTCATGTGACGGGACAACACAGTTAGGGTAGGTTTTTCATCCATAACGGCACCCACACCAGCGGGGGCATGTCCTCGTGGGGTCCACCCACTTTTGGATTCCCTACCCGTACCAAAGATAAGGTGTCCTGTTTCGTGAATACCTATGCCTTTCAAACGAAAGTACCGCAACTGTTGAGCGGCCTCATTTTTAAGGATACCCATCCCATATTCGTTATGTCCCACTCCTTGGCTATAGGACTTCTCACACACTTTGATGGTGGGACTTTGCAGGTACCCCAACTCCGGTGGCGATAAATGGAGTGCCGCTAACATTTCGGGAAAATACATTTTTTGACCAAAAGAATAGAATTCACAACCCCCCGGCTTATAGTTTTCTTTTCCATAGGGGAGAACTTTAACCACGATGGGCCACTCACGAGGTTTACCCAGATCTTTCCAACGCTCCAGGGTCGCCATGTTTTTGAGGTTAGCTTTATAGGAGGCTACCAGTTCCGGTGAGTAGGGTTCAAACAACTTACCACCCAGACCTTCCTCTTTAGCAATTTTATTCCAAAAAGTGATCGCTTGGGAGAATTCCGCTTTGTTAGACATCTTTTGGTGGGGGTTATCCTTGCCGTTTTCCATACGTTTGTGATCCGTCAATTGGACATCCAAGAAAATAGGATAGGAGCCAAAAGTAGGACACATGTTTTCGCCAAAGTCAGTGGTTTTACCTGTGACGGTATCAGTAAACTGTGCAAACTTCCACTTGTCGATTTCTTTTTGAAGAATGGGTGAGGGGATCGCAAACATATAAATGAATGCCGCAATAGTGACCACTAGGCAACTGATGCCTACGATCAGTAGTGCTTTTTTTGCATTGGGTGCCATTGGTTCGGACCCAGGGGGTTGGTTGGACATCTTTTCCTCCCGATGTTGTATCATATCTCATTCCATGGAAGGGTCTCCTTCCTAACTTGGCTTTTTATAGAGGAACAACCACCTGGAGAAGTGTCCCCATGTTTAAATTTATACAATCGAATGGCACCCTTGTAGGTACCACTTTTCTAATAACTATGATCCTGGTGCTATTCACTTTGTGTCTAGGTGCCTGGGTGATCAAACAAAGATCCGCAAAGAAAACTTTTAGGGATTCGATGCTGGAAACGATCAACTATTGTTGGGATGGTTTTTGGGGTTTCGTATTTCTTCCCTGGACCATTTTCAAAGGTATCTTCTTCACCCTCAATGGTGCCAAGAATAAAGACGGGTCCATTAAAAGAGCTAACTTCTCGATGACTCGGACGATATTTGCCTTAGCTAGCTTCACCATGTTGATCCGGCTGATGACCGGGGGTAAAACCCTAGAAGATGTTCAGGCAGGACCACAGGTGGTGATACAGAAATCCTTTTATGTCAATAAACCCACGTCCCGAATTGCAAAACAACAGGCGAAGGTGGAAGCGAAAAAAACAGCCAAAGAAATAAAACTGGAAGCCCGAAAAGCAAAACGTGCCGCACGTCATAAAAAACAATTGGAAGCCTCCAAAGAAACTAAGACAAGACCCTATATTTATATTAAAAAATTGGTGTCCGAACCTGTGGAGTTTTACGAACTTCTGTTATTTCTGATCTTGGCAGGTCTCTACTACTTTAGGCGTGATCTCAACAAGGGTGACCAGGGTAACTTTTTGGAAAAAGGGATCAAAATGTTTGCAGAGGCATACGCCATTAAAGTTTCAGGTGTTGACCCCAACAAGAAAGCTGCCGAAGAAGAAGTGATCATAAGTGATGAACACCTCCCACCACCACCCCCTCCACATGAAAAATAAAATTGTGATTTTGAGAAACCTTCGCGTATTAAAATAAAATACCAAGGAGAAATATCACATGAAGTTGAAAATTATTGAAAAGACTAAGGGTGACGGTTCCAAAACTTTCACGGCCCGGTGGTATCTGTGGAACGTGATCCCCCTGTGGCAATTTAGCATGTCCTACATAATGGACCATCCCCCTCCCTATGACACCCTAGAACAACTTTTGGAAGCAATTGCGGATTGTCAGGAGGCTGCAAAAAAAGATGCGGCCCGACTGGCTGCAAACAAACAACTAAAAAAGATTACGGACATCAAGGTGTATGATTACCAGGATGGTAGTCTGTCCCTCACGGAACCCCAACCCCAAGGGGGGTTATCCCTTGAATCCTCGGAGTGAACATGTTTCAACAAATCAATACGGTAGTATTTCCCGAACCACAGTCACTCAAAGTCAATATGATGCCGATCATCATGGGTGAATTGGACAGCCTACCCCAAGAACTACAGGGGTATCAGGATATGATCATGGCGACCCAACTCAAACACCAAACCGTCGTCTACTTGACGGTCCATGAGTCCATGGTCGAAAAGGGGTCAACACAACGCCGTCCGGGTATCCATACGGACGCTACATCCAAATTAGGATGGGGTACTGGGTGGGGTGGTGGAACGAAGGATAAGGGTATCTATCTGGCATCCTCAGATGGGCGTTGCCGGGTCTGGAATTACCTGACTCAAGAGGTAGACGAAATGGGAGCCTTGGAGGCACCCAATGCACCATCCGTGGTTACGGAACCCAATATGATGTATTGGATGACTGATCGTACACCTCATGAGTCACTACCCTGTGAAAAAACCGGGACACGTCAGTTTTTTCGTTTGGTCTCTGATGAGATCAGTGCTTGGTTTTCTCAACACAACACACCCAATCCTTTAGGTGTCCAACCCACCTGTCCTATCATCCACACCAATAAATTCAAGGCATAACACATGTGGAAGTTGAAACTTATTGAACAGGTCAACGGTCTTGGTGAGGTCAGCTTCATTGCTCAGTGGTACTTGTGGGGTTTTATTCCTTGGAGTCATATGCGTGAACCCTATCACAGGAGTTCTATCAGTCTACGTGAACCTACCAAAGAACGACTCATGGCCAAAGTCACCAAAATCCTCCAAGATCAAGAAGAGAAAAAACAAATGAGACATAGGGAGAAAATGAAAAACCGCGTTATAACCCATATTAAGCATGATGTGGATGTTGCAGGTGTGGTCTCCCTCTCGGAACCCACTACTAAAGGAGAACTTTCCATCAATGACTAATCCCTTCTATGACACCTTCTCAAATCCCCATGTGATCTTGCCGGTCATTCACGTTTGCAGCGACGATCAAGCAGTAGAACAAACACAACTGGCTAAATCCTGTGGTGCCGATGGGGTCTTCCTAATCGGACACAACTCGCAGTATAAAGCACCCAACCTCTTACCCCTGGTCCAAAAGGTCCGCCATGAAGTTCCTGACTTTTGGGTGGGGGCTAACTTTTTGGATTTATCCCTATCACATTTGTTTAATACCAGTGGTGATGAGGATCACCAGAAGGCACTTCAAGGCTTGGGGGAAAAAGCTACCCCTTCACAAAAAGCGGCAGCGATCCAAAGAATCGTGAATCAGAAAATTGATCTCCAACGGGTATCGGGAATCTGGACCGATAATGCCAACCCTCAAGATGGACCCCGACCCCCAAACCGAATTACTTGGGCGGCTGAAATTAACGCCCGGATTCGCAGTCAACGTTGGCCTGGGATTTATTTCGGGGGGTTTGCTTTTAAATATCAACCACAACCTGATCACCTTGAAAAAGAAGCACGATATGTGGCAGGATTCGTGGATGTGGTAACCACCTCAGGTGATGGCACCGCACAATCGGCTTCCATTGGAAAAATTATTCAGATACGGGAAGCCATTGGTCCTTTGAAACCATTAGCTATCGCTAGTGGGGTCACCCCCGAAAATGTAGAAATATACCTCCCACACGCAAACGCTTTCTTGGTGGCGTCTGGTATCTCCCTGGATTGGCACAATTTTTCTGAATCCAAAATGAAATCTTTGGTAGATCGCGTTCGTGCCTTTGAAAGTTAAAACTTTCCTTGCGTCACCCCTCTCTGATTGCGTAACCATTAATAGAAGTAGAACCTAACCACACTGAAAAAAGGACACACCACACATGGACGTTTTTGTAATTGTGGACCCGGAAAATAAAATTCTGGCGATTTGTGCCGAACAGGTAGAGGCAGAAGAAATTGTGGAGGACAACATGGAATTAATGATCGAAAAACACCAGATCATTAATTCCCTGAGGAATCCTTGGTTACTTCCCGATGAGGAACGTAGGTTGCGTCGAATCGAAGTTCGATTACGAAATCAAATCATGGATATGGCGTGGTGTGAAAACGTGAGTCTCCGTGAGATTGAAAACTATGGTTATATCCTTTGGTTGGAATTTCACCACAATACGGTGAGGCGTAACATTGGTCTCAAGTATATGGATGATCACTTCCCGGATATGACCTTTGAGGGATTGGGGATTTATCACTTTGGTATGGAACTACCCAACGTGACCCCAAAACCTGTCAAGAAGACTTCTTCGCGGAAAAAAAAGGAGACCTCCAATGATCAACCTAGCTAAAATGCCCCAAGCGGATATGTACATTGCCAGAGAATTGGCAGCGGCGAAGGCAACCATCATCCCGTTTGATGGTGACCCCTGTTCCCATGAGGTACCATATACCCTGATGGGTGCCTTGGGACAACATATCCTCCTGAGGCGTGGGTGGCGTTATTGGGTTGCGTTGGGTCCGGTACCCTTGTCCCCTGCCCGACGCATGTACAAAGACCCCGAAGGTGCTAAGAGTGTCAGAGCGGGTGGGCATTGTGGACGATTACCCCCAGAAGGTGACCAGATCTGTAGGTACCACGAGGGTAAAAAGGTGATCTATTTCACACCCTCTGAAAAAAATCAACTGGTATCACTCAACCTATGGGACAAGGTACCAGAAAAACACTTTGTGGTAGATTCCGAAGAGACCTACAACGACACCGGGGTACCCTATGTGACCGTCTACCACATTGACACACAAGAGGGCTTGAACCTCTATGTAAAAGAGATGACCCAAGAGTTGGAAAAAAACCCTCAATCCATCATATATCAATCCTTCCCCCATGGGTTCACCCTCAATGGTAATGATTGGGAACCACAAGGAGTATCGCTATGACAACAAAAGATCAATTGGGTAGTATCAACACCACGATCAAAGCCACATTACTTTGGTTAGTTTGTACTACCATCGCCATCGCCATCATGTGGGGTTTGGGTTGGAATCCCAAAACAGCAACCGGCTTTGAAGCCGCCATTTTATTTATCACCAACAGTACCATGGGGTATTTGTTTGGATACCACCATGGTGCAAACAGAACCCTGGAAACACTTGACATTAAGAAGGGCTAATTATGAGCATTTTTCAATATCGCGTGATTCATGAAGTGACCCGCGATAATAACGAATACTACAAGGTTCGTAGGTATCTGTTTGGGTTGATCCCATGGACACACTTCACACATTTGGCCAACATGTGGAGTGACAAGGAAATCACCGAGTACGGCACCTTGGAAAAGGCCGAAAAGGCCATCGAAGAACACCTGGAATGGATCTCCAAACCCAAAGTGAAAGTGCTTGATCGGTATATTTACCGCCGTGAGCCACAGGTTCACTTATCGATCCCTCCTGTGGAAACACTTGACGCAAATGAAAGTGATCGCCTCCAAAAAGCAATTCTAGAGTTGAAAGCTTCCACCTCGATCAAACAACGAGAGATAGGGGATTGGCTACAACAACTCCAGGATTTTCGTAAGGGTCTCAAATGAAGATCACCTATAGATACCTTACTTTGTCATGGTGCCGGGATCTTACGGACCCGGATGGGGTATCTGTGCCTTTCCTTCACCTCATTTATGGTGAATCCAAAAAGGGGGAAAGATTGGCCGTGTTCGATTTTGAATTTCCAGATGACCCCCACGGTCCACCCCTGGACACATTTAACGACCAGATGATCCAAACCACCGTATCTAACTTTGCGATGGCTTTGGAAAACAAGGGGTGGGGTGCTTTTGACTGGATCAGTACCCTACGTGATAACATCCACGTTACGAGCCTATCCGAACATACCACAGGATATGGGAATATTTGGTTGGAATTCCGAAAGGTGCTTCTGGAACATTCACCCCTAAGTGATAATAGTAATGTTTCTTGGAAACACTTCCCAAAAAATAACTCCCCAGGTTACGAGGATATACCATGTCATTGACCACCGAAAAACGGTTACAAAGTTTCTTTTACGAACTTCTACGAGATCACTTACCCTGTGCTATTGTGGAAGAAATTTTACAGAGAGATGAATTGTATGAGGGGTTGGATGTTGTGTATTCCAACCCATATTTAGCAGGTTATGCCTTGGACATCGCTAAGAGGTTGTGTGGGGAAGGGAAATCTGAAATCCAGAATAGGTTGGCCCATGGTGAGCAAGAAACGCACCCGCAAGTGACTCCTCACTTGAAGTAAGGTTCCCATTCGGGGGGTAATTCCCCGTGATAGGGTAACTCCGAACCCGAGGGCTTTTGTGGTCTTGCCAACAGTGACATACCTGCTTCTTTGGGGTTCCTCCCACCCTTTTTCCGATTACAATAAATACAAGCCGTCACAATATTTTCCCAACTGGTGATCCCACCATAAGTGCGGGGGTTCACATGGTCGAAACTCAATTCCGACTCAGGAAAGTGTTTGGCACAATATTGACACTTGTGGTTGTCCCTGGCGTAAATGTTTTTCCGGGAGAATTTGACCCCCAAATATTTACGACGGACGTAAGTGTTCAAACGGATGACGGCTGGCATCTTATGTGTGGCAGAGGTGGAGCGGATTTCTTGGTTGTAGGTGTCTATTACCTCTGCCTTACCCATATAGGAAAGACAGATAGCACGTTGCCAGGAAATGACAGCCAAGGGTTCATAGGAAGCGTTTAATAGCAAGGTTCTACTCATTTCCCTATCCTTTCTGTTTCAGTGGGACCACCCATTAGGACGGGAACGAGCATAGGTAGTTCGCCCTAAAGGTTTTTGGATTCTTCCAGCATTTTCATGGCTCGGATCATTCGAGTCATGCCAATACCGCCACCGCTGCGTTGGAAAAAATCAAAATTGAGAAAGTCTTGAAGTTCTCTCAAAACACGATCACGCCCGAATTGAGCAAAGATGGTGTTGGCATAACGACCATCACTAATGGTATGAAACAAATGCTCCATTTCATCCTTGTCGCATGAACGTTCGGCGGAACCCAAGGTTTCCATGCCGTAAAGTAGGACATCCAACTTGTTTGCGGTGTCCCCATTTTTCTTCATGTTCCAAAAGGGGCTGGTGTAGTAAGGGAAGTTGGTGAGGAAGAAACATTCGGAGTTGTCTTTCCAGATCAATCCTTCATCTTCACCCGTCAACTCAGGTTGATCCACCCCTGGGTGATAATGCTTGGCGACATCCAAATAATCACCACCGGTGAAGCGTTCCTTGTCGAATCCCATATATACCAACAGGTCTTGGGACAATTCCACTAGGGCATCCATGCCCCCATGTGTCTCAAATTCAAACATGGGGAAGCGCAAGTCATGCCGACCGGGTACGGGATTGGGTTCATTCCGGTAGGAGGTGGAAACGCAGAACACCCCTTTTAGGTTTGGATTTTTCAGGAGGAAGTATTCTAACCACATTTGTGATGTTTGGGGCAGTGGCCACACATACCCACTATATGAATAGGGGGAGATGGTTTCCGGGTCTTCACACGCCGCTAAAATGGAGGTCAAGTGTTGAGCATGTGCCTCCACCCAACCTCGTTCCAGAAAGAAGCTACGTAGCTTCTGGACGGTGTTGTTGAAGTCAATGGGGTCGATAATCGATTGTTTATATGGATCTGGGTACATGCGATCTCCTCGCTTAAAAAAAACGGGTTTCCTGGGAAACCCGTTGGGTGAATTTTCTATTAATTTGGGGGGCCACCCCTTTGCCTTGAAACATCTCAAACCCTTTCAAAAGTATTCCCCCATTATACACAATCAATAAATAATTGGTACTAGACATTGGACCTTTTTCCTTGTAGCAGGGAGTAGTATATGAGTTTCCGACCCACAAAAACACGTTGGAACCACATCATAAAAAATGTGGCACACAAATATGCCAAGGACAACATCCACAAACCCGGTGACGTCTGGCAGACCCAAAAGGGTAATTGGAGAGCCTTAGACCCTAAGGGCGATAACCCCAAAACTTTCAATGATAAAGAAGAAGCGGATCAATATGCCAAGGGGAATTGGCGTCGGGAAGTTCGTGATAAGGACATGGAAGAATTCTTCCAATCCAATGTCAAAGAGGTTTTTTCCCAAATCGACAAGAGGCAAGAGAAAGACCAGGAGCGTAAAGATTTTTTTACCGTACCCCGTGGCATCAAACGCCTTTGGAAAGAAACCAAAGATGATTTCTTAGAATCGCTCACAGAGGGTAAATACCGACGCGCTATCCTGGAAGGTGCCGGGGATGTGCTAAAGGCATCCCTCAAAACAATCAGTAGAACCTCAGGTATCAAAGAATTTACCAGGGCCACCGATGCGATCACAAGTAAAGCCCTTAAGGGCGTGGTGGTATTTGGTGAAAATGTGGATTTGGTAAAAGATGAATTTAAAGATCGCGTGGAAGATCTTAAAAATGATTATGACTTCGAAAAGGAAAAGCTGGGAAAAGGAAAAGACACCAAAGAACTGGATCAGAAGTACCAGGATGAATATGAAAAAGAAAAAGAGTTATACGAAAAACGCATGAACAGTGCGGTCTCCTACTCGGAGTTGAAAAACTATCGGATGATGGGAAAAGTTGTTGGCAATGCCCTCATGGGCAGTCCCGATGAGTTTGACCTGAGTGAGGAAGAGAAAAAAACAGGTTGGATGTACCTGGGTTATCTGGTAAGCGGCACCGTCATGGGTGGGAGTGCTGCTGTCGCTACAGGACTTTCCAAAGGGTTGAAGGGTGCTTTGATCCCCCTGTTGGGTTCCACCATAGGGTCCGCCATGACCGGCAAGATAGGAGCCTTGGCAATAGGTTCTCTTGCCTATAAGGCTGTACATGTAGGCATTCGATCTTTGCAGAATAAAATGAACAAAGATAAAGAAATCAATTCCTACTTGGATGACTACATAGCGGGTTTCAAGTCCATGGATGGTTTGGAGCAAGATCTGTTAGACCTCAAAAAAGAGGCACAGGCCCAGATATCCAAAATTGAGGATCAAAAATTACCTCGCAGTGAGGAAAGAGACAAAATACAGGAGGTTTATGACCACATGGAAGAGGAGGAAGTTAAAATCCACGAAGCTATGTCTAAGGGTGAAAAGGCCCTCGCCAAATATGCACACCTACGTGTAGCCCACCGATATCTGTATGGGTCGGGTGACCCCAAAGAGGCTTACCAGAAAATCCTCCAACAAGTGATCGAATTGGGGTTGGAAGAGTCTTTGGAGGAAATTAAAAAAGACCCTAAAGTGTTTCTAGAAGACTTGGCAGATGGTGTGAGTCAATACTTAGAGAATGCCAACGAAGAGGGTAATCCCGGAAAACGGGAAAAGGAAGGGTCGGTGGATCAGCAGAAAGCAAAGCAAGCACTAAATAGAATCAATAAAATTCTCTGGGAATGGCACCAGATTATCATGGTGGATGAAGATTATCCGGCATTGGAGAAATTTGCAAAAAAAGTGCATAACACTATCAAAAAAGATGTGGCTACCATAGACCTATATTTGACGGGTAAAGAACGTCAAGGTCACTATGATGACCGATACATCAAAGATATGCTTTTGGGGGGTGATTCTTTTGAGGTTTATCTTTCCGATGGTGGCTACAGTCGCATAGTGTTTCACCCCCCTGTGAATTTAGGGGACACCACAGTAAACATCGAAAGAAGTCTCAGTTTTCCAAAAGTCAATGAAAGGTGGAATCTAATCACCTAAAGGAGTAACCCATGAGTAAATATGACATTACTGGACATCCCCTATTACCTGAGGATTCCACACTCAACCCATGGCAGAAGTGTGTCAAAGACGCCATTATTGAGGTCCACGGACGCTGGCAACCCTATTCCTGGACCGCAGGGCATGGAGGGGTAACCCAAGACCTTTATTTTAGGGATAAACGCCTTCTATCGGCTCGCAGTGGGCCTAAAGGGGGTGCC
>Ga0114918_10004014_pt1 | contig 12865 bp, 32 predicted proteins | sample LantaG_FD_87015 | JGI IMG/M metagenome (GOLD analysis project Ga0114918, IMG submission 87015) | Deep subsurface microbial communities from Baltic Sea to uncover new lineages of life (NeLLi) - Landsort_02402 metaG | ecosystem: Environmental > Aquatic > Marine > Oceanic > Sediment | place...
TATCATGGTTATAATAGAATGCCAAGAACTATTTTTATCGGAAGTGAAGAATTTAACAAGAGATACTAAACCAAACTTCAGCCTCTCACGCCTTTCAATCTCTTCTTTTGAAGGTGGTTTTGGTGTAAATTTCTTTTCAGGAATGTTTCCTTTTTTATCATGCTCTTCAACTGCCTTTTCCAATGCAAAGTCTTTAAGAGCAGTAACTATTTTATCATCAAAATTGTGAAAACAAGCGAATGATCTTTTTTCTAAAGCTTGATATGAATAACGAGCAGGTAACCATTGATCTTCCAATCCATAACAAGAACAATGGCTACCTTCTACGATAAACAATTCATCATTCTTCTCATACAAAACAATAGCATTACCATCATAGTTTTCATTATCATATAATGCCACAACAATATTAGCACCATTCAAATCTTCCATAATAGAATTAAAGGTTTTCTTATATCTATCATCTTCGCGTACTTCATCAATGTCAAGATGATTACCACCTATTGTAAACAATACCGCTAGTTCTTCATCAGTATAATTAACGAGAGTCATTTGTTAACCTTTCAATGGCAATTCGCCTTTGACGGCAGCATCCCAATACTTTAGAGTGTTAGCGTCCACTTCAGTTTCTAGTACCTTACTAAGAATAAAGCTATAAAACTCCTCAGCTTCTTCTATTAAGCCAACCAAGGCTAAACATCTAATGATCCTAGATATCCTTAGATAATTATGGTTATACTTTGTAACCCAATGTCTAGATTCTTTATAAAACTTTAGCATTATACCAAGGGCGAAGCGTAAGCTATCTTGCAAGTCTTCGTTGGTTTGAAATTCCTTTAATGTTTCTTCATCCAACACTTGACATTTTGTATTGAAGAAGCTTTTTTCTGGTAAAGGAAAAAGCCATTGGATATAATCATGTTTGTTTTCTAGAACATCATTGCTTAGATTAGCAAAGTCGTAAAGATACAAACCATCAACTGAAATCTTTTCAAGGTGAAAATCAATAAGTAATGATCTAGACATAATAACCTTATGATATAATGATTCCTGGTTCAGAGTTTTTCAAAATGTCCTTTTTAATGCTGCTTCTATTAACTACAAATGTTTCAGTTTTACAAATTTTCCTTTTGGGATTATCCTTGAACCACTTACGAATACCATCATAAGCATATTGAGCTTCACTTTGAGTTAAAAGATTGTATACGATAAAACTTCCCACTTTACTTTTCCTTTTCTTTATAGTTAGCGGAAGATATAGGATTCGAACCTATGGAAGACTTGCGCCTTCAACAGTTTAGCAAACTGCCATCTTAAACCTCTCGATCAATCTTCCATCATTCCTTGTAATATATGCATAACAAGCTTATTTCTAAACATAAGTTTAATTTCCCGCTCCAAATCTTTACCACTCTTACAAAGAATATCCTTATTATTAAAAAGCTTAAAAACAACTGGGTATCTTTTAAGTATTGGAATACAAGCCGTCATTATAGGCTCATTAAAACCTTTTACCATAAGAAGAGATTGGTAAGTATCATCTGTTTCAAATCCCATCGCGCGATAAGATTCAATTCCAAATACAAGATTTATTGCTTTAACAGCATCATCTATAAAATCGAAAGGGTGTGACATTAATATTCTCCAAACAGTATTAGTTTTGAAACTCCATCGTTTTTTTTTCTTGATAACATTCATGTTTGAAATTATCAAGAGCATCTGGTGATAAAATCTTAGCACGAAATCCACATAAAGTTTCTTTACTTCCAGAATAAAAACTAACTGCTTTATCTAACTCTTCATCTGATAAAGTATTCAAAAGATCTAGCAGTTCTCTATTGGTTATTTGATTCTTTCTCGATTTTGGTAATCTTATCTATAAAACCTGGTTCATACAATCTTTTATGGTCCCAGGTTTTTCCACATATCAAGCATTTAGTAAAAGCCCAGTCACCCTCATAGCAACGTTTCCAAGGATGGAATCCAATCAAATGCATAGCTCGATCTATGAGGGTTACTTTCTTTGTCATGGTCTAAGCCCTAATCTTTTATTGCGCCTTCTTGCGGCTTTACGTAGGAAAGGTTCAATTTCCAGATCTTTAATTGTGAAAACATGCCCAGCATTCTTACAAGAATAAGGCTTTCCCCCTTTATCTCTAGCTGGATGCCAAAATTCACCATTAGGACTCATTGGCTCAATATCATTCATAGCAACATGGCATCGTTTACAGACAGCCCTTCTATCACCCCAAGGGCTACTGTCTGGAAAGTCTCTTTTTTCTTCTGATTTCTTACACTCAACGTAATGATGCGAAAGCCACCGATCAGGTTTCGGTGTTATCTTACCATTTTTCTTTCTTTTGTTAGACATGATTACCCTACAATTTGGTACCTATTGATTTCCCCCCATGGCACTTACAATACTATTACCAATAAAAATTGGCAAATCATTATCTAAAGCCAATGCAACTGCATCGCTTGCTCTAGCGTCAAGCTCAAACCTTTTACCCGTTTCATTATCTGAAAGAAATAGAGTTGCAGTATAAACACCCTCAATAATCTCATCAATTGAAACCTTGTTAAGTTTACCATTTAGTTTCTCTATAATAGAGCTTAACAAATTCCATGGTAGTGGTCGCTCAAATTTTTCTTTGCTTAATTTGTTAATGATAAATATAAATTCTGTGCCACCAATAAACATTGGTACAATCCGACCTGTTTTATTGCAGCACAAACCAATAGCTCGTCTATCTAAATCTAGTCCAGCCACATGGGCTACAGAATATCCAGCTTCTGACTTCTTATTGATAGTTTTATACTTACTAAGTACGCTCTTTGCAAAATGATCATCTGCTGAAAAGTATAAGTATTTTGTTGAAATAATTTTAGAGCCGAATGCTTTTCCATTATCACTAATGAAAACTACATCAGCATTGTCGCCTTCTATATAGTTAATAATACCAAAGTTACTAAGAAGACCTGTGCTTTCGGTAACCTGAACAATATCGCCAATCTTAAAAGTATTCATTTCTTTTCCTTTTTTTCTTCTCTCTCAAAGAGCTGGTCAATCATAAATCCTTTGCTTGTTACCCAACATTTACTTTCAAGAGATAGAACCTCATCGCAAGTTTCATCTTTTATTAGAGGGTGAATGCCATTAATAATGATTGGGTTATGAACAGAAACAATTGTTTGCGCCCCGAATTTCTTAGTAAGTTGGAAGATTATCACAAGCAAATTATAACAACTTCTTGGACTAAGAGCAGAATCTGGTTCGTCCATCAATACTGTTTTAATTTCGTCTTTTCTCTTCACAAATTTTCCAAGGAACTTATTAAGAACAGCCGTATTACTTTGACCATGCGATACTTTCATCCCATACATTTGCAAATCCATATTATCATAGAGCAATTGCGACATGTCTCTTGCTGATTCTCGTTCAAAGTCAATGCCCATTATCGCAGTGTTATCATCATAATCAATGCTAATAAGATCGCTAGGATCTACATTAACATCAATTGTTTTAGCGCGCCAAGTTGAATCACTCCCATTAAAATTGGTTTTAGGCTCCAATGCTATCCGTAAAAGTTCAATGAGCGTGCTTTTACCAGAACCCTGATCTCCAACGAGAACATTCGTGCCTGGTTTAAAAGTGAATATATCACCAGCTTTGAAGCAGCGAAAGTCTTTTTTGAATGAAATTGATTTAATCATTATTTATTTCCCAAAAAAGTATGAGGCATTACATTATGCCGAATATAATTCCTCAGATAATCATCTGTTCCATTTGAGGAATCTTCATGCCAAGAGATATTCATAGCACGCATATACCTCTCAATATCTCCTCTTGTAAAACTAAGAAGAGGGCGAAGCTTAACATAGCTTTTACCTTCATAATACGTTGGCGATACAGATCTAATACCAAAGACACACATATCACCAGCATTACTAGTTACTCTACCTTGAAAGGTTCTAATAATAATGCTTTCAATTGAATCATTTTTATTATGAGCAATGAAGATATTACTAATAGTTAGCTTCTTAGCGGCAGAATAGATAGCATTATATCTTGTATTTCTCGCGCGCTCTTGAAGAGCCGTACCTTTTTCAATTCTCCCATCAAGAATCATCAAACTCAAATTTCGTTCTGAACAAAACGATTGAAGCAAAGCATGCTCAATAGGATTCTCTTTTGGTCGCAAACCATGATTAACATGAAGCACAACAACAGGATTCCTCTTTGAGATACGCCAAACTCGATAAAGAATATCAGCAAGACACATGGAATCAATACCAGCTGAACAACTTATGGCAATTGATTCACTAGGTTGAATACAATAACATTCTTCTGTATCTGATTCAACAAATTTACGAACGCTATTAATCATTCGCCTAACATGGTGTCGATCTTTAGCTGAAATTTCTTTAGGATATCCAACTGGAGACTTATCTTTCATTATTGCCTTTCCAAATGATAAATTACACTATGTGCAACCATCTCATTAAGACCCTCTTCACGCCATGTTATAAACAAATCAGGATTATTCTCATCAAAAAGGATAATGTGATCATCAAGAATAGCAAAGTTACCCTTGTAATCATTCACTTTCATCCAATGATCAACCTCATCCTGCCTTGTCATTGGAAGATCTTTTCTTCCATTAATTGTTACACCAACAATACTATCAAGAATCTTACTTGATATATGTGTTTCAATAGCAGACTCTTTAAACTCTGATATCATGCTCTTTTTGAAACCCTCTACGTCATAAAGGCTCCTCCAAGAAGAAGATATTACAATCTTTGCGTCAGTACGGTTTATAATATAATACAACCAACCAACACAGGTGCGTGCTAGATTGCCAGGGTAATCTGTAAATGGTCGTTTTCTAAGATGGTAATTTAAAACACCATCAACATCTAAAAAGATCAACATAGCTTATGTTTCTCTAGTAAAAGTTTATCTAGTTCTTCAGAGTATTCAATAGATATGTAAGTTTCATTACAGTCAGTACATGTTGGAAGCTTAAAGTCTCTTGGAATTTCAACATCTTTTATAACCCGGCGTCCTCTCTGTCGAGTCTCACCAATATCAATAAGACGCATTCTACCTTCAGCGCCAATAAGTTCTACTTTACCACCACATTCACAACATGTAAATGATTGAAACTCATCCATTGTTATCTAATTACTCCTTTACTTAGCGACGGTAGCAGGATTCGAACTTGCATTTTCCCCTTGAGAAAGAGACGTCCTAATGGTTATTCGGAGTTAACCGAGCAACCAACCAATTAGACGATACCGCCAAAACTTTATCTCCCTGATTTCTTACAAGAGTATATCACATCTCAAACATGTTGTCAAAACTTATTTCTAATTTTTTCTAACAATAAATAAATATCTTTATCTTTATACTTATTTATAAAGTCTATTACTTGACAAGAATCTTTATCATGTTTCCCAAGCATAGTTCCAAATGTAAATAAAATTTCTTTATTTTCTTGTGAAATGTTACAATACTTTCACCAATTAAAGCTGCTAAATTTGGGGTTTTATTATGGAGGCGCATTCCTATTGTTTTTACATTAACAATATCGGAAAGCTTAGACCCCTGTTTCCAAGGAAGAACAACTACATTATTGAAAACAGGATATTGAACGATCTTAACTTTTGGGCAAACCAATGAACCATAGCAAAAGTTCAACCCTGAAAGGTTAATTGGTTTTGTTTCAACAACATAAATCACTAGAAAGCTCGTTGAAGATACGGATAGCACCTCTTACAGCCAATATTACCGCAATTGTCAGCATGACAACGACTCCACCTAACACCAACAGCACCGCCTTCTGATCCCTTCTTCTTTCGATTTGCCGCTGTACCCTTTAGGGCTTCATAACGAGCGCGACTTGCTGCCTTACGTCGTGACTTTTCATGACGACGTTTCTCTTTTGCCATCTGCTTTGCTTTTTTACTCATTTATTCCTCCATAACCAGGTTACATTACCACTCAATTTCACCACGAGCAATCATTTGCTTGAAATTCTCAATCTTCAAATCAACTTCTTCAGGTGTTAGGATTTTATCTGGTACACTAACAACATTAATCTTCATTATATCACAAGCTATTGCTGCTAGTAAATAGAAACCACGCTGTAAATTAGAAAGCTTATTCTGAAGGTTTTTTGCATCTTCCATCAATTTCATCTTGAGCCTCAATAAGTCTTTTCAACTTTTCTTTACCAACAATATCAATCACCTTATCCAAAAGACAATTATAATGCCCAGCAAGAAATGCAAAATCTAGCCTCCCATTCCAATCACCAGCAATTTCCTTATCATATCTTGCAACACAACCCCAACTACCATTCATTGCCTCAATGTATTTGATAACAGGATCTACTTGTGTTGTGGTCTGTTCAGTATCATTTACAACAGAAAACTCCTTCAAACAATTCTTTGATGAAAGATAAGTTGTGCCATTATAAATAATAGGAAACTTCTCATGTTCCTCGGATAAAACAAATTCACTAAAACCACCCTTTTTTCCAAGAATAATCTCAACAACAGAACCATGAGGAACATCGTTATGATCATTAATCTGATTAATATCTTTAATTGTTACCGCAAAGACTCTACATTTATTAATCATTTTTCCTCACTAGAATTAATTTTAGTTAATCATTATTGGTCGGATGATGCGGATTCGAACCGTATTCAGAAGTTTTCAGGTAGAAATCCTTACTGGCTTCACTACTGACCTAGATCCGAATGAGGAATTTTTCACCTCTGCCTTCCTTGTGCGGGAAGGTTTAATTTTTACTTGATTCGAACTTAGTAACTTAGTATCCTGCTCAGGGCTCGAACCTGAAATCTAGCGGTTAGGAGCCGCTTGCATTATCCATTATGCTAGCAGGACAATATTTAGTACCCCCACGAGAATTCGAATCTCGGACCTGAAAATTAGGAATTTTCTGCTCTATCCAGCTGAGCTATAGGGGCAAACGTTTCTCATATATTCTCCAATTTTTTACTTAAGATTACCCAACAAGTGATATTTCATCTGTTGTTCTTTTGACATCTTACTCCAAACAATCCACCATTCAGCAGCTTGCGTTGTAGTAACTTTATAGTGTTGTGATATTTGAGCAATTAAAAGCAACAACACATCTTGAAACTCTTCTTTCGTTTCTTTTTCTACAGACGAATAACTAACTGAGAAATCAAACTTCTTAAATAAATCCGATTGAATTCTTTCTGGAAAGTCTTGCGGGAAATCTTTAGGGATATCAACAGGACCGTCAATTACATAACTCATAACCAATCAAGCCTCCTCGGTTGTAAACATATTTACTTAGCCTCATCAGCAGGACCGCAAAGGCATTTTGGCATGTGCATTCCAGTAACTAATACTGGCAAACTTCCTTCTGGACAGCTTCTCGCTTTACATTTCTTATCCAAACTATCTTGCCTCCAAAGCGTTAAAGCTAGAGCAGCTAAAAGAATTACAATTCCAATGACAGTTATTATCTTTGCAGTTCTTTTTGTATTAATCATTTATTTTCTCAACAGGACCGCAGACACAAGTTCCACCATAAGCCACTACTGGAATGCTTCCACTTGGACAGCTTTTACTAGCACATTCTTCTTTGGTATTATTACTTTGGATGTATATCCCAACACCTAATACTGCAAGAATCACAAGCCCAATAAGAATCTTTATTTCTGTTGCCATAATTTCCCTCTCTTTATTGAACCTATTATATCATAAGCAATACAGCTTGTCAATAGCAAAGTTATATTTCTCCTTTACCAACATACCAAAAGAATATGCAAAAGAAAACATTCATAACTATTACCAAGATAAACCAATTCAGACCAGTTACTTCAATCATGAACCAAGCTCACCTTGTTCCTTGGCTTTTGTTTCACGCTCTGCTTTGTCCAGTTCTCTTTGCATTTCATCACATCTACGACTAACACTTTCTACCTCTCTAGATCTACGAAGTAACCTATCATTCCTACGATTCGTTGCCTCTTTATGCTCTCGTTGTTTTCGTTCTTTATTAGTTCTTATATGTGAGATTATCTTTTTTGGAACGTTACCAATAGCTATTGGTATATGATAGAAGACACAAGAAAAAACTGTAAACAAAGTTATAAATGGAATAGTTATTCCCCAAAAAACACCAAAGCAAATGCGGTCTACGTTTTCATTTGTAGCTTTAGATTCTTTAGTTATATTTGGCTTGTCACACTCAAACCACTCAAAAGCATGACCGAGTGTTATAACCACAACAGCTATAGCAAAATAGCCTAAAATACTGTAGACCCAAATCATGCTATCCTCCAACTGGAATTTTTTGAATTGATGTTTCAGGGACATCTCTAAAACTAGAAGCTTCACCTAAAACATTTCGTTTGCGTTTTTCCTCAAGTTCTTCACGTTCTTTCTTAAGCCTTTTTCTTTCTTTGATTTTTGCTTTACCGAATTCAACAGCAAATGCTGGTATGGTAAGAAACAAAAACTCACCTAGTTTATAGATAGCATATACTGGAACTGTTACTATCCAAAAAATTCCAAACAAACAATTCAAACTATTATTAAACCTAGTGCTATATAGTTCAAAAATCATAGCAAGAACTACGGTGCTAAAAGCAATCACCGCATAAGAAATGATACAAATCCAAATCATCCAAATCATGTTATCCTCCAAGGAGTTTTGTTCCAGAAACATTCATCCTGGATCCAACCTTCTTACCATCATTATAAGCAGACCCGGCAATATTATTGCGTTTAATACTAACAGTCCTAAGTCTTGGATATGCACGACGGGTTGCGTCTTTTGATTCTTGATGTCTATTATCAACAACAGTCAATGCTGCTGTCATTCCCAATTGCATAGCGTCTCTTCGCGCTTTTTCCTTACCAGTCATAAGACCTTGGCTAATTCCATCAACAGCACCATTGTACCACGAATTGGCATAGACCTTTCCCTTACCAACACATACCAACTTACCAATATAATCAAGCTGATTCACCGCAAAGTCAAACATGTTGCGTGCAATTGCAATATCACTAGGGCGACCAAAAGCATAATAACTTGTGATTCCAGAATGAGAACGAGAATTCCTCTTGAAAATACAATCACAGCCTTGGCTTTCAAAGATTGCATTCAAAAGAATAGTCTTCCAATATCGGATACGACCTCCTGAAATGATCGGATTGGTATCTTCAATAATTTCCTCTACTGGAGAGGTGTTATCACCAGTAAGTTCAAGAGAAGCAATTTCAATACGATACTTTTCAGCAAGTTTGTTAGCTGCTGCCATTGCATTGGAAGCTTCACCTTCGCTTTGGGAATGCTTAGCAAGCATCAATAGGTTCTTAATACGATCTTGAATTAGTTCCGACATTGTTTTTCTCCAGTTAGTTATTCTTCCTCAACCTCTTATGACAACCATTGTATCATGGTCGTAAAGGAATGTCAACTAAAAAACCATAATTATTTCAACATTGTTTTTACCTGTTCATTAAACATAACAAGTCTCCTGTTACAACCATATTTACATTTTTCATGCATAGTTGGTTCAGTTTTAAAGATGCCATCTCTATACAAATGAGAACAAGTAAATTCCTCTCCAGAGGGAGAAATAACTCTTTCGCTCATTGACAGGTAACAAATGTTACAAGCGTTTTGTGGAAATCTTACCCCTTGAATCAATCTAACTTTTTCATCTATCGTTTCATTGACAAGAGATAGTGATTCTTTTGGAAGCTCTTGCTTTAGTTTTGGCAAAACCTCACCAAAAAACACATTAATATCCTCGCTTGAAAAAGCATAATGAGGATTAGTGCCCTTATATACCGAAAAGAAAACAGCATACAAGTCTGGAAATTCTCTATTTGAAAACTTAGCAAACTCTACAGCGTTCTTATAGTTAGCTTTTGTTAGAGTGTAAGTTACTGAAACAACTGTTTTCTTTGATGCCTCTCTGATGTTATTGGTAACACGTTCAAATGCATTTCTTCTACCAACAACCTCATTCCACTTAACAGGATCAAAATGATCCAATGATACCTTCAATCTTTTTACATATTCTGCTGGTGGTTTAAGATAAGCATTCGTATTCAAATGAAATCTATACTTATCACCACATTCAATAAGCAAAGGATATAGCCATTTAACAACTGACGGTTCTCCTCCAGTTATATGAATGATTGCAGTATCACCATACTTACTTACAACATCTTCAAACGCTTCTTTAGATAAAGTTTTCCCATTTCTTAGATTAGGACTGTTGCAGTAACTACAATTAAAGTTACACTTCTCAGTAATAAATACAGCAACACGTCTCACAGGCAAAGGAGTATTGGTTTTTATTGCGTTCACAGTTTCAATGGCTCTGCGATCAAAGTCATCCCAATATAAACTCATGTTAAATTACCAATCTTTCAAACCATCACGGATTGAATTAATATAATCTTCAGTTGTTGTTTCTTTTTCTGCTTTTTCGATTAGCGTATCAAGTCGGTTACATTGTTTTTCCAGATAATCCAAATCAATAATCTTTAGAACAAATGGTCTGCGAAACAACGCTCTAATACAATCTTTGATGTATTGGTTAGCTGAAATCTTTCTTGGAGTTGTCATGCAGGGCTTACTATAACCACCATCCACTTTCATTCTATCAACAGTCAACCTGAAAATAGAATCATTCAAACCAGTAAAAACAAAAGCAATTGCATCTTGCTGCTTCGGTGTCATAATTAACCTTTCAAATCATTGACTTCTTTAATTCGTTTCTGCAACAACCAAACAATGCCCAAAACAGCATTAGGATCCAAATTCAAACCACACCGCAGCCTCTCCTTAAAAGTTTCTAATTCATCAGGATTAGAAGTAGCATCAGCAAACGCTACTTCAGAAGGTGCGGAATAATAATCTACGTTCTTTGTCATTGTTATTTATTCCAAACCTTTCCTATCTTGCACTTTCAATCTTGCTCGTGCTGTTCGTCTGCCCATTACTTTTGTTTGCTTCTTTGGTTTCCAATAGCAAAATCGTTTTTGTTCTTTTCTGTAAGTATCCATTATTCTCCTAAAACAATCGTTGCTGCCTTTCCCATGAATATGGAATCTCAATAATATGTGTCATACCTGAAGGGGTAATTACATTAACAGCATCACCACACCATGGGAAACCTTTATCCTTACGCTTTTCAAGTTCTTTTATAACAAGCCCTTGCAAAACAAAATCAGAAGGAAATGTATGATCAAGATAAGCTTGTCCATCAAACCATCTATTTACTTTTGCAACAGAACCATCAATCTTATTAACCTTACCAACAATTTGACATCGCCACATTATATTATCCCTTCAAAAACTATCTTAGCATTTGGAAATGAAAAGATACCATTTTCTTTTTGGATTTGCTCTTTGGTTTTTTCACCAGATTCAATTGCTTTTTCATCAGCATCACGAGAAGCTTGCTTTTCTTTCGCTATCTCTTGCTGAATCTCGTTAAAAGATTTACTCTTCATACTTTTCTATAATAATGAAGTGACTATCTGGAATCCAACATTCCCAAGCGCGAGACCATACTTCGTTTTTGAAAACATCAAAACCAAAATATGTCATTGGATCTCCAGGATAAAACCCATCACCAGTTAAAGTCTCATTTACTTTATTTTTTACAACTTCAATACGATGAGTTTGACCACAAAATTTAGAAAATCGTGCTATAGATCTCTTTGCCGCCTCATCAGTAAGTTTGATTCTAACATACTTTCTCATCATTGTCAAACCTTTAATTAATAGATGCTTTAGTTACACGCCCCTTATCTATTTCAATGCAAATTCTATCATCCCTTGTATCATCAGGATAGGGCAAAAAGTTTCTATCGTCAACTCTAATCAATCGATAGATGAAATTATATCGTTCTGCTTTACCTTGAGAATCTTTCTTGGTCATCCCAAGGAAATCTTTGGAATAATCTTTAGACATATTTCCTTATTTCTTAATGCTTTTTGGAGCTTTAGCTGGTGGTGGTGCTTCTGCAACATTTACTTTTACAGCATGTGTTATGTCTGCATTACCAACGCCTTTACATTTTACTATGCCACCTTGAATTACCCAGCAACCAGACTCAACTGGACTATCTGAAATTGGTATAGTGGGCTTGGTTGGTTCCGCTGCCGCACTAGCAATTGCTTTTACTGCACTTGTATGTCCAACAACAGTTTCTCTAATCTTTTCAGTTTGAGTGTGTTGCTCTTCTACATTTTCAGCAACAACAGCGATATTAGCTGTTGTTTTTTCTTGTGATTCTTTTACTAGGGGCTTTGTCATCACTCATTGTACCTTTGAAAAGCTATTCTATTCTCCCTCACAACGCCTACGTCGATTAGAATTACGCGGGCGATGCTTTCGACCCTTACCCTTATTAGGCATTACTGTCCTGGTACGATACCGAGAAGGATCGTTCATTGCCATAGCTGCCATAAGTGTGTTTCGACGTTTCATTGTTACATCCTACCACAAGTTAAATACTTTGTCAAGTCTTATGTATGCTAAATTATTATTATTCTTTAGTAAATGTTTATGGTGAAGATAATGTAACTAGAGTTGAGAATATTAATGATTTAAATAATATTAAAGTTTTATTTATCGGTGATGAACACTTTATGCCGAATAAATATATATGGATGAATGACAACTTTATTAATAAATGTAATGAATTAAAAATTAAAGTATTTATCTTTAATAATGAAAAAATTTTTAATTCTATGTTCCCTTGGAATGAAGACATACAAAAAAATGTCAATAAATTTGAGTATTGTAATCAGATTGTTTATGATGTCGA
>Ga0114918_10004015_pt1 | contig 12863 bp, 2 predicted proteins | sample LantaG_FD_87015 | JGI IMG/M metagenome (GOLD analysis project Ga0114918, IMG submission 87015) | Deep subsurface microbial communities from Baltic Sea to uncover new lineages of life (NeLLi) - Landsort_02402 metaG | ecosystem: Environmental > Aquatic > Marine > Oceanic > Sediment | place: Baltic...
CCCGCCCCCCCCCCTCCCTCCCCCCTCCCCCTCCCTCCGCTCTCCCCTCCCAGTCGACCTCATCGTGTCCGCCACGGGCGACGCCAACGCGGCCGCCCAGGACAAGGCCCTGGACGCGCTTATCGCCTTCCTGGATCGCCCGGGACCGCCCTGCCCCGTGGCGGGCCGGGTCGCCCCCGCCGCGGCGGCCACACTGGCAGCCAAGGCCCTCAAGGGTCGGCCCGCCACGCTCGCGCGCGCGTCCGTCGCGTGCCTGCTCCTGGTGGAGCACGGCGGCGGGGAGGCGGTGACTGCGGGCCTGGTGTCGGCCTTCAAGGACAAGGTGCCCAAGGTGCCAGCGGCCGCCCTGGGCGTGCTGAGCGCGGCGGTGGTCGCGTACGGCCCCGCGCCCCTCGACCTACCCACCCTGTTTGGCGCCCTGCCCCCGCTCTTCGAGGCCCGGGCCGGGCCCGTCCGGGACGCGGCCAAGAAGCTGGCGGCCGACCTGGCGGGCGGCCTGGGCCTGGCTGCCATCGGCCCCGCCCTGCTAGCCCGCATCCCGGACGCCGCCCGCAAGGAGGTCGAAAAAGCGGTGGAGGAGGGCGGGTTGGGTGGAGTGGGGCCGACCCGCCAGACGCGCGCGGCCGCAGCCGCGGCTGCGGCCGCGGCTGTCGCTGCTGCAGCTGCTGCTGCGTCCTCCACTGGCGACGTGGACATGGCGGACGTGGCCACCGCCGTCGCTCCCGCACCCCTACCCCCACCCGCCCCGGTCGTGGACGCCTTTGCCCTGGCCCCGCCGACCGACCTGGCGCCTGCGCTGGGCAAGGCCTTTCACACGGGCATGGCCTCCGCCAAATGGTCCGACCGGCGGGCGGCCCTGCAGAAGCTGGTGGCCACCGCGTCCGCGCCCCGCCTGGTGCCGGGCTGCCCGTCCCTGGCGGACGGCGTGCGCGAGCTGCGCAAGGTCCTGGCCACGGACTCCAATGCGGCCTGTGTGGCGGAAGCCGCGGCCGCGGTCGGCGCGCTGGGGGCCGGCCTGCGCCGCGACTTTGCCGGTCCCGCCCGCGTCTTGGTGCCCGCCCTGCTGGACAAGCTGAAGGACAAGAACACGGGCGTGGCCCTGGCCTCCGCGGCCGCAGCTAAAGCTTTACTCATCCACTGCGTGCCCCTGGGCGAGGCGGCGGACGAGGTCGCGGCCGTGGTGGCCCACAAGAACCCGGCCTCCCGAGCGGCCGCCCTGCGCCTGGTGGCGGGCGTGGCGGAGGAGACGCCGGCCGCGGTGCTGTCCAAAGCCGCCTTCCCCGCCCTGCTGCCCGCCGCGGCCAAGGCGGCGGCGGACGCGGTGCCGGACGTGCGGGACGCGGCGGTCGCAGCCCTGGCGGCCGTCGCGCGCTGCAGCGGCGGGGCGGCCCTGCTGGACCGTCTGGGGCCGGGCGCCCTGGACGGCGCCCGCCGCAAGAAAGTGGAAGCGGCCATGAGTGTGGGGCCGGTGGCGGCGACGGCCGCCGCGCCTGGGCGGCGGCCGGGCACGGGCCTGGCCCGGCCTGCTGCCACTGCTGCTGCTGCTGGCGCTGGCGCGCCCCCCCCGCGCCCCGCCCTGTCTCCGCGCTCGGCCAACCTGCCGCCCGCTGCCGCCGTTCCCGCCAAGCCGCTGGGCGTACGCCCTCCCGCCGGGCGTGCTCCGCCTGGTCGGACGCCCGCCCGCCGCCCCGGCGCGGTCGGCGGCCCAGCCGCCGCCGGCGGCCCTGCCTCCACCTCTGCACCTGAGGAGGACTGCTCGTCCGCGCTCACGCGCACGGACGCGGAGGACCGGCTGGCCGCCCTCCTGGGCCCGGCCAAGGTGGCCGCTCTCCAGTCCCCGGACTGGAAGGCCCGCCTGGACGCCATGGACGCGGTCGCCGCGGCCGCGGGCGGGTGCGAGGTGGGCCCGACGGGGCGCCCCTACACCGGCCCGCCCGACCTGGTCCAGTGCCTGGCCCACATTCCCGGGTGGGGCGACAAGAACTTCCAGGTCACCGCCCGCGTCTTCCACGTCATGGCGGCGGCCGCGGCGGGCGCCGGGTCGGCCACCTTTACCCGGCGCGACGCGGCCGCCCTGGTGGACGGTGCGGCCGAGAAGCTGGCGGACGCAAAGGTGCGCCCGGCCGCGGCGGCCGCCCTGGACGCGGCGGCCGAGGCGGTCGGCCCGGCCTTTGTGGCGGCCCGCCTGCACGCCCGGGCTGCGGTCGCCCGCAACCCGCGCGTCCTGGTGGAGGCGGACGCCTGGATCGGGAGGGCGGTGACCGAGTTTGGCCTGGCGCCCGCGGTCGGGTGGGACGTGCGGGCGGTGGTGGGCGCGCTCAAGGCCGACCTGGCCGCGGCCGCACCGGCCGTGCGGGCGGCCGCGGTGGCCGCCCTGGCCGCCCTGCACGCCCACCTGGGCTCGCCCCTGGCCGACATGGTGCGGCCGGACGTCAAGCCGGCCCTGATGGTGACCCTGGATGCCGCCTTTGCGGCCTATCCGGCCGGTTCGGCGCCGGCGCCTGTGCGGGAATGTGGGGTGGGGGCGGGTGCTGGTGGGGGTGCAGCGACGGCGGCGCCGCCTGCTGCGCCCGCTGCCCGCCCGTCCCCGCCCGCCCGCCGGCCCTCCGTTCCGGTTGCCGCTCCAGCTGCTGCTCCGTCGCCGCCAGTGCAGCATCGGGCGCCCACGCCCACCCCGCCGCCCGCTGCGGCCCCTCCGCCCCCTCCGCCCCCTCCGCCCCCTCCGCCCCCTCCGCCTCCTCTCCCCCCTCAGGCGGCACCCTGCCTGGCGGCCGCGCCCGGCAAGGACGTGCGCCTGCGGCGGGCGGTCCACCCGCCTCCCTCCTCGCACGCCTCCGAGGAGGCGGCCGTCCTGGCCGACCTCATCCCCCTGGCCTCGCCCGAGCTGGGCGCCCTGCTGACGGCCGGCACCCCCGCCGCCGCGGCCGAGGCGGCCGCCCTGGTGGCCGCCCAGGCCGCGGGCGGGCGGGCGGGGGCGGGCGTAGTGGCCGCCTCCGACCTGCTCCTGCGCTGGGCGGCCGCCCGGCTGAGCTCCGCCTCGTCCACCCCAGCCCACGCCCTGGTCTTCCTAGGCATGGCGACCGAGGTCTTCCGGGCCCTGGGCCGGGCGGGCGGCTGCCTGACCGCCTCCGAGGCGGGCGCGGTGCTGCCGGCCCTGGTCACGGCTGGCCTGGGCAGCCCCAGGGAGGCGGTGCGGCGGGCCTCGGGGGAGGCCCTGACCGCGGCCTCCGCCGTGACGGCCCCGTCCCGCGTCCTGGACGCCCTGGCGGGCGGGCTGGCGGCCTCCCATCCGCCCCGCCTCCGGGTGGAAGCCCTGGTGGCGATGGCCGACCTTGTCCAGTGCGGCGCGGCAGCTGGGCTCGCCAGCACCGACCCCAAGGCGCCGCGCCCCTTTGTGCCCGTCGCCGCGGCGGCCACCGCCGACCCGGACCTGGCCGTCCGGGACGCGGCCTTGGACGCCCTGGCCGTCCTGGTGGCGGTGGAGGGGCCCGGCCCGGCCTGGGCGGCGGCGGGGCCGATGGCGGCTGAAGTGCGTGCGGCCGTGGAAGCTCGAGTGGGTGGCGTGGGTGGTGGGGCGGGCGTGGCCGCCGCGGCGCCGGCGCCCGCACCGGCACCGCCGCCGCCTGCCGTGGCACTTCCCCCTCCCCGCCGTCCCGCCGCCCCGGCTGCGGCTGCGGCGGCGGCCACGCCCACGCCCCCTCACCCCTCAACCTACCGCATCGCCGACACGCCGGCCGCCCAGCGGCGGCCCTGCCCGCTGGCCGCCGCGGGCAGCGCGCCCACGCCTCTGCCCCCGCCCACGCCCGCGGTGGGCGGGGCCACGCCCACCCCGCCCGGCCTCACGCCCGGCGTGGCGCTGGTGATGGGGCAGGCGGCAGCGGGCCGGGCCTCTGTCGTGGCGGCGGCGGCCGCGGCGGCCACTGCCGGTGCCGCCGAGGAGGAGGGCGACCCGCCCGACGACCCGGTCGCCGCCTGGGCGGCCGCCCTAGCGGACATGGGCTCGCACGATCTGGCGACGGTGGTGGAGGGCATGAAGGCGGCCTGCTACGAGATGATGGACGCCGTCGCGGCGGATGGCGCGGGCGGCCCTGCCTCCCCCGCCCTGGCCGCCATGGCCTCTTCCGCCGACGCGCTCGTGGCCGGCCTGGCCGCCCGGGCGGACCAGGCGTTCAGCCTGGCCCTGGCGGACGCGCGGGGCGGTCTGGCGCCGCCTTCAGCTGGCTCCTCATCCCAGCAGCAGCCCCGGGGCGTGCGGGCGGCCAAGTACGCGCTGAACGCCCTGCTTCACGCGTTCGACCTGCAGGCCGTGGGGCGGGCGGTGGGCGGGGCGGCCCTGCGCGACGCGGCGGGCGTCCTGCTGGCCACCCTGCTGGACGCGGGCCTGCTCCCGGCCGCCCTGGGCCCGGACGGGGCGGCCCTGGTGAAGGCTGTCAACGTGCTCATGCTGCGCCTGCTGGCAGGCGCGGACCGGGCAACGGCCGTGGACGCGCTGCTGGCCTTGCTCGCCCGCCCGCCGGCCGGGGTCGCGGCCCGGGATGCGGCCGCAGCCGCGGCCGCGTCCTCTTCCTCCTCCACCCCGCTCCCGTCGGCCGTCTTTGCCGACCTGGTCATCAAGTGCCTCATCAAGCTGGCCCGCACCCTGGACGTGGACGGCCGGGGCGCCCTGGACCCAGCCGTCGACCCGGCTGCCCTCCTGGCCTCCGCGCACGCCTGGTTCCATGCGGTGGGGCCTGCCGGTCTGGCGGGCGCGGCGGCCCGGGCGGGCGGCGGGCCAGGCAGCAGCGACCGACCCCTGCGCGCGGTGCAGACCCTTGTGCACGAGGTTTGCCGCCTGACGCCGGGCGGGCCGGCCGCCGTGCGGGCGGCTCTGGGGCGGGCTTTAGGGCCGGCCGTGGTGCACAGCACCCCCCCGCCCGCGGTCGTTGCGGCTGTCGAGGCCAACCTGGCCGCGCTGGAGGGCGGGGCGGGGGCGGCGCGCCCGCCGCAACCCGCCGCTGCTTCTGCCTCCCTCGCCCCGCCGCCCTCGCCCGCCGCCGAGCTGGCCTCCATCTTCCGGGCCATCGGCGTGCGGGAGACGTCCGAGGGCGGGCTGGACCGGCTGGCCCGCCACATCGCGGCCGCCCCGCCCGGGGCCATCAACCTCGCACCCCACCTGTCCAAGACGTCGCCCCACTTCCGGGCCTACATCGCGTCCGGCCTGGCCCGGGCGGCGGGCCGGCTAGGCCTAGTCAGCCTGCCGCCGTGCGGGGTGGAGGGTCTGGATGGGATGGCCGTGGCGGCGGCGGCGGCGGCGGCGGCGCCTGTCGCGCTGCCTGATCCCGCGCCGCCTGCCCCCGCGCCCGCACCGCCAGCCCCGTCGACCTCCCTGGAAAGCCTGCGCGCCCGCCTGGCCCGCGTGCGCCTGGCCGGGCGGCCGTCCGTGGGCGGCGGCGGTGTCTTGGAGGATGCTGTTGCTGCTTCTGCACCGTCCACGGAAGCCCTGGCGGCCCGGATGCAAGCTCTGCGGCGGGAGGGGCGGTGAGAACGTGTGTGTTTTCGTGCAAGCCTTTTTTTCTCTCTTTTCCGCTCGTCACTCTTTCTCTCCTGCCTCTCCTGCCAGCCCTCTCCACGCGCCAACACCGCCCGGCCCCAAACCCGGCCTCACCCGCACTCCCTCTCTGGCTGCTGTTCAAGACTAGGCCTGCCTGTCGGGTGTGTCTCCCAGCCCCTCCGCGCCTCCTGAACGCTCCCAGCACAGTGGCACAGTCCTTTGACGCTGGTCGCTGCCCCGAGGGCGTTGATGAAGGGGGGTTACAGGTGTCGGCCGCTCTCAACGCCTCCTCTCAATTCTCTCAGTTTTCCCTCCCCTCCTCTCACGCAAACCGCGCGGCCGCCGCCCGGGCCGCGCCCACGCCTGCCGCATCGCCGCTCGCCACAGCGGTCGCCAGCCGGCGCGCTAGGGCGGCCGCCGCCGCCGCCGCCGCGCCCGCCCCTCCCACCGTGCCGTCAAAGGTCTCCCCCGCCGCCAGCCGCGCGGCGAAACCCGCCGCCCGGTCCACCACGGTCGGCGGCATGCCCGCCAGGCGGGCGACGTGCGTGCCGTGCGAGGCCGGGCACGCGCCCCGGGCCAGCTTGTACAGGAAGGTCACGGTCGGCGCGGCGCCGCCGCACGGGTCCGGGCGCACGTCGGCGGCCATGTGGTAGACGCCGACGGTGGGGGGGTCACCGCTGCCGCCCGCCTTCGCCGCCTCTGCCGCGGCTGCCTTGGCCTCGTCTGCCAGGCGGTGGTAGTGCGTCGCAAACAGGCCGCGGCAGCGGACGCCGCCAGCCAGGTGGTCCAGCACCGCGCCCGCGATGGCGGCGCCGTCCGCGGTGGCCGTCCCCCGCCCCAGCTCGTCCAGGGCGACCAGGGAGCGGGGGGTCGCGCGCCCCAGCGCGGCCGCCGTCTCGGCCAGCTCGACCAGGAAGGTGGACTGGCCGCTCAGGATGGCGTCCCGGGCGCCCATGCGGGTGAAGATCGCGTCCACGGCGGTGCAGGCGAAGGAGGTCGCCGGCACCCACCCGCCCGCGTGCGCCAGCAGGACGGCCAGACACACCTGGCGCAGGAGGGTGGACTTGCCGCCCATGTTTGGCCCCGTCAGCAGCAAGAAGGGCGGGCTGGCGGAGTCCCCCCCCAGGGCCACGTCGTTGGAGACGAAGGAGGCCGTGGCGCCGCCGGAGCTGCCGGGCACGGCGCCGCCCGCCACCAGGGCCTCCGCGGCCGGGTGGCGCAGGGCGGTCGCCCGCAGGAACTGGGCGGGCGGGGCGGCCGGGCTGTCAGGGGGGAGGGCCGCTTCCAGGACCTGGGGCCGGCACATGGGCCCGCCCGCGCCGCCCAGCTCGGCCGCCGCCGCCAGGGACAGCAGGGCGTCAAGATCGGAGGCGGCGCCCACGGCGGCCGCCCAGGCGGCGTGGGAGGCCGCAAACCGGGACAGTAGGCCCGCCAGGACGCCGCCCAGGGCCTCCTCCCGGCCCGCCGCGGCGTCCGCCCGGGCGTCCGCCAGGGCCGCCAGGGCCGGGCTCATGTAGCGGCGGAAGCCTTTCCGCTGGCCGATGAGGCGGTAGGACGGGGGGACGGGCACCGCGTCCGCCAGCTCCAGGACGTGCGGGTCCTTGTGCAGGGAGACCAGGGCCGCGCCCGGGGCTTTCAGGGCGGCCCGCTCGGCCTTGAGGTGGGCCGCCAGCGCCGCGTCCGCGGCCGCCAGGGCGCCGTCCGCGGCGTCCAGGGCGGCGTCCACGCCGGCCGCGGGCGCGACCCGGCCCGCCACCGCGGCGGCCGGCCAGTCGGCGGCGGCCTCCAGGGAAGCCAGCGCGTCCCAGGCGGCCACCAGGGCCGGGGAGGAGGTCAGGTTGGCCAGCACCCCCCCGCCCTGGCCCGCCTCCCCCGTCAGCCCGCGGGCGGCCGCCAGCGCGTCCAGCACGCACCGCAGGCCGCGCAAGGCGGACGCCAGGGCCACCACCCGCCGCTTGGCGGCGTCCTCGTACAGGACCACGCCCGCCGCGTCCCGTCCCGTTCCGCCGCCGACGGGCGAGGCGGCCGCGGCCAGGCGGGCCAGCGCGCGCTCCAGGTCGCCGCACGCGGCGGTGGAGGCGGCCAGGGCGCGGCGGGCCGCGTCCGCGGCCGCGGCGCCCGGGCCCGTGCCCAATAGGGCCTCCACCGCGTCCTGGCGGCGGGCGATGTCGGACGGCCGCCCCAGGGGGCGGCACAGCCAGGAGCGCAGGCGGCGCCGCCCCGCGGGGGTAACACAGTGGTCGACCGACGCCAGGAGCGACCCGGCCCCGCCGCCCGCGCTGTTGGCCAGCACCTCCAGGGAGTCCAGGGCCGCGCCGTCGACGGCCATGGAGGGGGGGTAAGGGGTGGTGGACGAGGGCGGGGCGGCGGACGCGCCAGCGCAACCCGTCCCGACAACGGGCGGCAGCGCCTCCACCCGGCCCAGGCAGAGCACGGTCCGGTCCAGCAGGCAGGCCCGCAGGTAGGAGACGGCGCCGCCCAGGGCGGCCAGGGCGGCGGCGGCTAGCGGGCAGGTCGGGGCGGACGCCAGCAGGCCCGCCAGGACGGGGGGCGTGCCGTCGGCGGCGCCGCCGTCCCCGCCCCCCGCCCCAGAGAAATAACGAGCCTTGGACAGCTCGGCCGCCGTCCGGGCCGCGTCCCAGAAGTCGCCGCCCACGCCCAGCTCGTTGACGCGGGGCCAGGCGGGCAGGGAGGCGCGCAGGGCCCGGTCGGTCGCGGGAGACAGGACGAGGGACGGGGAGGCGGAAGGGGCGGCGCCACTCCCGGCCTCCAGCGGCGCTTTCGGCAGGACCAGCTCCGCCGGCCGCAGCTCGGCCAGCAGGGCGCGCAGCCCGGCCCGCACGTCGCCGTCCACCCAGGCCCCCACCAGGACCGCCCCCGTCGCCGCGTCCACGGCGGCCGCGCCCAGGGTCGCGCCATCCGCGGCGGCGGCGGCGGCGCTGCCGTCGGCTGGGGGCGGCGGGCCCTCCACCAGGCTGACCACCCAGGCCGCGTCTGGCTGGGTCGCCAGCATCTCCGGGTCCGTCAGCGTCCCCGCCGTCAGGACGGACACCACGTCCCGCTTGACGACGGCCTCTTTAGGCAGGCCCGCCCGCCTGCGGGTCTCGTTGCGGGCGGCCAGCTGGGTGGGCGTCTCCACCTGCTCCACCACCACCACCCGCCGCCCGGCGCGCGCCAGTTTTTCCGCGTGCCCGAGATACGCCGCCTCAGGAAACCCGCAGTGCGGCTGGTCGCCCTTCATGTAGGCCAGCCCGCACACGTCCGCGCCCGTGACGGCGTCCATCTCGAACATCTCGTAAAACTTGCCCATCTTGAACAGTAGCGTGGAGTCAAAGTGCTTGGCTTTGACCTCCCACCACTGGCGCTGGGCTTCCGTGACCTTGGCGGCCTTGAACCAGCCGGGCGGGATGCGCAGGGTGCGGGGGTTGTAGCCCGGCTCGCCCGGGCGCCGCCCGTCCGCGTCACGCACGGCGCTGGGCGCGAGGAAGGGGAACCGTTCGGCCACGCGCGCGGCAAAGCGGTCGGGTCCGTCGCCGGCGGGCGGCGCGGCGGGCGTGGGGGTGGCGCCGGGGGCAGGGGAGTAGGCGCCGCCGCCGCCGCCACCGGCCAGTGCCATGGCCCGGGCGGCGGGCGTGGCGGCGGGCTTGCGCGCCGCCGGGGGCTTGGCCGCGGCGCCACCACCCACCTTGGCGGCCGCCGCCTTCTTCTTGCGGGGTGGGCAGGCCTCCTCGTCCGAGGACGGCTCGTCGTCGCTGTCCTCCTCCTCCTCCTCCTCGTCCTCCGAGGAGAGCTCGTCCGAGTCGGAGCCGTCGTCCGAGCTGGTGGCGTCAGACTGCGGGTGTTGGATGGGAAGAGAGAGAGAGGGAGGGGGTGAGAGCAGGACGGGAGCGAGGTGGGGGCGTGTGTTTTCGAATGGTCTGCCCAAGTTTTCTCTCGCCCTCCAACCCGCACGCCCCTCCTCTACGCTCCAAATCCTCACCTCATCGCCCGCGCTGAAGTCGGACTCGCTGGCCTCCACGTCCGAGGAGGAGGCCGAGGCGGCCGGGCCGGCCTCGGTGTCATCATCCGACGAGACGATGGCGCGCGCGGCCGGCTTTTTCTTTTTGATGGCGGGCGCGGCGGACCGGCCCTTTTTGGGCGGCGCCACCGCCGCCTTGCCGGTGGCGGCCCGCCCCGCGCGGCCGGGTGGCGAGACGGCGGGCGCCTTGGCCACCAGGCTGGGCGGCTTGGCCGAGGCGGAGCGTGGGCGTTTCGCGGGTACGACCTCCATCGGCGCCGCGGCGGGCGGGGCGGCCTTCTCCTCCGCCTTGGCGGCGGCGGGAGGGGGCGCGCCCGCCTTGCCCGGGGCAGGCTGTGAGTGTGTGTGTGTGTGCGTGCGCATCGGGCGGGTCAGTCAGGGTGTGCGCGAAGGGGTCCCGAGGCGCCGGGCCGGGGAGCGAGAAGCGCACGCGTTTTTGCTGCTCGCGCGCTCGTCCCTCAACTCACCTTGGCCCCGCCAGACGCCGGCCCCGGCTTGGCGCCGAAGAAGCCGAGCAGGGTGCCCTGCTTGCGCGGTGCGGGCCCACCTCCCATGCCGGACCCTGAGCCGGTCGGGTTCATGTAACAGAAGGGGGCGGGTGCGCGGTGCGGAGAGAGAGAGCAAAGCAGAGGGGCGCGCGCCTTGATTGAGTGTGTGAGGGCGGGGCGGGCGAGAGACAGCCCCATTCATTTCTCTCTTCCCTCTGTCCCTTTCTTCCATGCCGCCGCAATCCCCGCCACCCCTGGTGTCTGGGAGGGCGGCGGAGCGCCTGGCCCGCGCGGCCGGCGGCGGTTCTCGCGATGGGACCGGGAGCCGGCCGGGCAGCAGTGGCGTGACGGACGGCGGCGCGATGTCTGCCAGCATGGAGCCTCCCGCTCCTCCCCGCCCCTTGGCCGCCGCCGTCCTGGCCCGCCCCGTCCCCGGCCCGCCGGGTATGGACAGCGGCAGGGATGGTGGGTGCGAGGTCGCCCTGACACCGCCCACCCTCGCCGCCCTGGGCCTCGCCGCGGGCGCGGGCGTGGAGGTGCAGCTGGCCGCCCGCACCGACGCGCCGCCCCGCCTCGCGACGGCCCTGGCCGCGGCGGGCGGGGACAGCGGCGGCGACGGTGGCGCCTGGGCCGACGGCGTCGCCTACCTGTCCCCCCTGCTGGCGTACAACCTGGGCATCCAGTACCACCTGGCTCCTTTTCTGGGTGGCGGCGGGGACGGCGGCGGCGGCGGCGGCCAAGGCCGCCCCGGCGCCCCCCTGCCTGGAGAGGCGCTGCTCCTGCGGCGGGCGCCCCTGCCCCGGGGCGCGCCGCCCCGGGCGGGCGGGGCGGCGGCCGTCGCGCCGACCGCCACCCGCCTCGTCCTGTCCCTCATCCGGGAGCCGGGCGGGCGGGGTGGGAGCGGGGAGGGCGACGGTGCGGCACCACAACCGGGCCCCCTCCCTCCGTCCTCTGCGCCCACCACCACCCTGCACCCTCTCGTCGCCGCCGTCGCCGCCCATTTTCGGGCCGCCCGCCGTGTGCTCTACGCCCGGGACGTCATCGCCGTCCCCGCGCCCGACACCGGGGGCGAGGCGGCCTACGCGGCGTCCCTGTGCGGGCGGTGGGGCGACGGCGGCGGGCGCGCCTCGACCTCGCTGCCCTCTCCATCATCCCCATCCCCATCCCCATCCCCATCCCCACCGCTGTTGTGCTTTCTGCGAGTGGAGGCCCTGGAGCCCGCGGGCTGCGGCTCCCTGGCCATCGACCCGGCCAGCACGGCGGTCGTCCTGGGCGGGGTGCCGGGCGTGGGCACGCTGCCCGTGGGGGTGTCCGCCTTTGAGGCTGGGCTGGCTGGGTTGGTGAACGGAGGAGGAGACCCACCCCTCCCCGCTGCGCCGCCCCTCTTCCTGGCGCTGGGCGAGGACGCCGCGGCGGGGTGGGCGACGGGCGGGCCAGAGGAGGACGGTAAAAGCCCGTCCGCCCTCCCCGCCGGCCTGCGCGGGGTCGGCCTCCTCCTGCCAGCCCCCTGGCGCGGCCTGGCACGCGCGCTGGCGCCCGCGCTCTTGCACGCGCCGACGACGCGCCTGGCCGTGCGCGCGGCCGTCCTGCTGACGGGGCCGCCGGGGAGCGGCAAGGCCACCGCCGTCGCCGCCGCGGCGACCGCCCTGGGCCTGAAGCTGGTCGTCCACACGGGCGCGGGCCTGCGGTCGGCGGGCGGGGCGCCGGGCCCCGACGGGGGGCCCCCGCCCGGCCCGGGCGCCGCCCTGGCCGCCGCCTTCGAGTCCGCGCACCCGTACTCGCCCGCCCTGCTCTTCATCGACGGCCTGGACACGCTGTGTGCCGACGGGTGGGGTGGCGGCGGTGGTGTTGGTGGAGGGGGCGGCGACGGGCCCGGCCCGGCCGCCCCGCCCACCACCCCTGGCGGCCCGGCCGAGCGCTTGGCGGCCGCCCTGCGGGCCGGCATCTCCGGCGGCGCCAAGGCGCCCTCCGCCACCGCCGCCGCCCTGGGCCGCCCTCACCTGTACGGCACGCACGGGGCAGGCCTGTCCGCGGGCAGCGGGCGGGGCATCGTCCTGCTGGTCGCGTCCGCGGCCGCGCCCGACGCCCTGCCCCCTCCGATCCGCCGCGTGTTCACGCACAGCCTGGCCACGCCCGCCCTGGGCCCGCCCGCCCGGGCCTGGCTGTTGCGGGCGGGGCTGGGCTCGGCGGGGGACGGGCTGAGTGCCGGCGAGGTGGCGGCCTTGGCCGCCGCCACCGCCGGCCTGGGCCCGCGCGAGCTGGCCGCGGTGGCCGCCCGCGCGGCGGGCGCGGCCGCCGTGCGGGCGTGCTGCGGGGATGTGGTGGATGGTGGAGGAGGGGAGACGACCACGTCTCTCTCCCTGCCCGCCGACCCTCCCGTCGTGACGGCGTCCGACGTGGAGGACGCCCTGGCAGGCCTGCGGTCCGCGTCCGCCGCGGCCGGCGACGGCGGCGGCGGCGTCTCCTCCCGCGTCATCCCGGCCGTGCGGTGGGCGGACGTGGGCGGCCTGGCGGGGGCGCGGGCCGCCATCCTCGACACGATCGACCTCCCCCTCCGCCACCCGGCCCTGTTCGCCGGCCCCTCCGGCGCGTCCTCCTCCTCCTCCCTGCGCCGCCGGTCGGGCGTGCTGCTGTACGGCCCCCCCGGGACGGGCAAGACCCTGCTGGCCAAGGCGGTCGCCACCGAGTGCGCGCTGGCTTTCTTGTCCGTCAAGGGCCCCGAACTGGTGTCCCCCTACGTGGGCGAGTCCGAGCGGGGCGTGCGCGCCCTGTTCGCCCGGGCCCGGGCGGCCGCGCCCGCCGTCATCTTCTTCGACGAGCTGGACGC